>PVMK01113839.1_pt1 | contig 20245 bp, 16 predicted proteins | sample 1853481 | NCBI WGS metagenome assembly PVMK01 (sample SAMN08533507, study PRJNA380276) | Marine sediment metagenome, whole genome shotgun sequencing project. | reverse complement strand
GTACCTGGCCTGCATCGACCAGGTGGATCACCCGGATGCCTTCTACCATGAATCCTACAAGGCCGACCCCTTTTCCGTCGCCAGATCCCTGCTGCAGTGGCGTGACCAGTGGTACCTGGCGGGTTGGCAGGGCACCTTCAGCAATGATGCACCGGCGCGACTCAAGGATATGGCCGCCATCGAGGCACTGGCAAAAAACGCAGTAGAGCCCGACCTGGGGCAGCGCATACAACGGGTGATCGCCTTATTACCCTGCAACCCCATCGCCATCGAATCCATCACACTGCGGGACCCACTGGCGGATGTCCCCCACCTCTGGCAGCGCCTGATCAAAACCATCGAGGCAACCGGAGCCACCATCAACGAAGAAACAGCCACGCCGCCACAAGCCAACATAAATTCCGACCTGGGCAAGCTCCAACGCCATCTGCTCACCGCCACTAACGAAAAAATACGTCTCCGCGGAGACGGTTCCGTAATCGTACTGCGCGCCGACTCCCCCCAGGAGAGCACCCCGCTCACCGCCCTGCTCACACAGAGCTGGCAGGCACAGGCACCGGACAAAACCATCGCCATCCTGGCCGAATCCCGCGGCGATCTACTGGACGATTCACTGGAAAGCATGAACAGCCCCCGCCTGGGCTTTAGCGCCCTGTCACCTTGGCGTCCGGTGTTTCAGGTCTTGCCGCTGGCCTGTGAATTGTTGTGGGAGCCCCTGAACCCCACCGCCCTGTTCCAGTTCCTGTCCCACTCCATAGGCCCCATTCCCGTGCGCGTGCGGGAAAAGCTGGCCCAGACCGTCGCCAGCACTCCCGGCATTGGCAGTGAAGCCTGGCGAGAGGCTATCAACAGAAGCCTGGAAAACGAGGATGAAGACAAGCGCGAGCAGCTGCGCGAGAAAATCCGCTACTGGCTGGAATCCCCGCGATATTCACCGCAAACAGGCGTAGATAGCGCAACCCTGGCCCAACGCGCCCAGAAAGTCGCCGACTGGTTACAGGGCGCCAAAGAGGCCAGCGATGATGACGCCCTCAAATCCCTGTACAACATCGCCCTCAACCAGGCGCTGGAGTTTGTGAAGGCCATCGAGAGACTCAAGACCCACGGCCGCGAGATGCTCACCCAGGATAACGTGCGCCGCCTGATCGAGGATGTGCGCGGTACCGGCGCCCCTGTCACCGACAAATACGCCCAGGTATGCCCCGGCCAGCCCCGGGTGTTGCGGGCCGACCACGCCGGAGCTTTTTCCAGGGCAGTGGATAATGTGATCTGGTGGGATTGTCAGGCCAATGACCGGGTACACCGCTGGCCCTGGTCGCGCACCGAACGCGCCACACTCAGCGCCAATGGCGTACTGTTGCAATCGGAAGACGAACAACTGGAGTGGCTGGGCAAGGCCTGGCTGCGCCCTATCCTGTGCGCCACCGAGCGCTGCACCCTTATCCTGCACGACGACGCCGAGCGCCATCACCCCGTCTGGGACCAGATCGCCAGCCTCACCGAAGGCCTGCCCATTCTGCAAATCACCAGCAGCGACACCCCTACCGAACTGGGCATAGCACAAAGCCAGCTTACCCCACGCACCTTGCCCCCCAAAGTGCGCTGGTGGCAACTGCCGGAGTCTGCAACACTCCCCCAACGCCAGGCCGAATCCTTCTCCAGCCTGGATAAATACATCCACAGCCCCTATCAATGGCTGCTGGACTACGCCGCCAAAATCCGCCCCGGCTCCCTGGCTAGCGTCAACGATGGCAACCTGCTCAAAGGCAGCCTGGCCCACCGTCTGTATGAGGAGTTCCTCAACGCGCACCCGAAGATCACCACCATCAACAGCGGCGATATCGCAAGTTGGGTGGATGAACACATTGAGACCCTGTTACAACAGGAAGGCGCCCTGCTACTGGAACCGGGCCGCCAGGCCGAGTGCGAACGCTTTATCACGCAGGTACAGGATTCCCTCACCGCCCTGGTGGACCACTTGCAGCAGGCTGCAGTGGAAACAGTACAAATGGAGCTAAAGCAAGACGGTCTGTTTGCAGGGGGCAAACTCACCGGGTCCATCGACGTGCTTGCCACACGGGCTGATGGCGAGGAAGCGGTGGTGGATATCAAATGGGGCGGCAAGAAATACCGTCGCGATGCCCTGCTAAAAAACAGCTACCTGCAGCTGGCCACCTACGCCCAACTGCGCCGCAACAATAAGGCCACCGCATCACCCGCCCTCAGCTACTTCATCGTCGAGGACGCCCACATGCTCAGCCTGGACCACGAGTTCTTCCCTGACGCCGAAATCCTTAAACCCGAGGGCGAAGAAAACTCCGCCCAGTACTGGCAGCGCTTCGAAAACAGCTGGCACTGGCGCAAGACGCAATTCGATAAGGGTCTGATAGAAGTCACCGTGACAGACACCGAGCCCGACGACGCCTCTACCCCGGATGAAGGCTGCCTGGAGATCCCCGAGGCCAGCGACAAGTTCAATGACTACAAGGTCCTCACCGGCTGGGGAGCTAACTCGTGAGCACAAATATCCATTTCGTCAGCGCCGGCGCCGGCAGCGGTAAAACCTTCTCCCTCACCCGGAAGCTGAAAGAACTGCTGTCATCGAAGAAAGTCACCCCCGCCGGCGTCATTGCCACCACTTTCACCAAACTGGCGGCGGGCGAGCTCAAGGAACGGGTGCGCGGCGCCCTCATCGAGGCCGGTCAGCTAAGGGTCGCCAACCAGATGGAACAATCTCTCATCGGCACCGTAAACGGCGTGTGCGGTGAGATCCTGCGGCGCTTTGCCTTCGAGGCTGGCATGCCGCCGGATCAGCAAGTGCTGGACGAGGCCCAGGGCGACATCCTGTTCTACCAAGCCATGGAACAGGCCCTGACCAATAACAAACCGCTGATACGCCAGATGAACGCCACCTGCCACCGCCTGCAAATTATCGACCGCAAGAAGCAACTCATCTGGCGCGCCGAAGTAAAATCCATCGCCGACGCCGCCCGGGCCAACAACCAGTCACCGGATGAGATCCGCCACCTGGGCAAAGCCAGCGCCGACCAGTTACTCAAGCATTTCCCCAAAGCCACCACCCGGGATCTCGACGAGCAACTGAGAATCGCCATCAAGCAAGCTATGGACAGCATCGATACCGAGCATGACGGCACCAAGAAGACACGCGAGTATGTATCCCTGATCACCGGCATTCGGGCCGCGCTGTACAAAGGCCGCGCCACCTGGCCGGAATGGATCAAGCTCTCCAAGGAAATGCCTGGCGCAAAATCCAAAGACTTCGCCGAACCCATCGCCGATATCGCCATCGACTACGACAAGCACCCGGCCCTGCGCAAGGACATCCGCTTCTTCGCCGAACAGGCCTTCGAGATCGCCGCCGCCAGCCTCACCGCCTACCAGCACCTGAAAACCCAAAAAGGCCTGATCGATTTCGTCGACCAGGAACAGCGCCTTTACCTGTTGCTGGATGACCCCACCGTGAGCGAAACCCTGCGCGAAGAACTGCAACTGCTAATGGTGGATGAATTCCAGGATACCAGCCCGATACAGCTGGCTCTGTTCCTCAAGCTGTCGCAACTGGCCGACCAGGTGATCTGGGTGGGCGACATCAAACAATCCATTTATGGCTTTCGCGGCGCCGACCCGACCCTGATGGCAGCCGTGGTACAGCGCGTAACCGAGGAAGGCAATGAACCCGAGATACTGGAAAATTCCTGGCGCTCCACCCCGGAGCTGGTGGCCTACACCAACAACCTGTTCGTGCCCGCCTTCGCCGATACCCTGCAGCCCAAACAGGTCTCACTAGAGTCCGCCAGGGCCTCCTTTACCATAGAGCCCGCCGTGGAATTGTGGCGCCTGCAAGGCAGCAACAAGAGCAAGCGCGCAATCGCCCTGGCCAGCGGCATCAGCAGCATGATGACAACCGGCCGAACCGTCATCGACAAGGACAGCAAGCAGCCCCGTGCAGCCAGCTACAGCGATATCGCCATACTGTGCCGCACCCACGCCAACCTCGATGAAATCGCCACCGCCCTGGCCGAAGCCAAACTACCCATACGCTACAAACGTCCGGGACTATTGGGCACCCCGGAAGGTTGCCTGGCCCTGGCCTGCCTGCGCAGATTGATAGACCCACTGGATACCCTGGCCAGCGCGGAAATCCTCAGCCTCACCAACTGCGAAAACCCGGAAACCTGGGTAGCCCAGCGCATGGATTACCTCAACGACCCGGACAGTAAGTCCCACCAATGGCTGGAAGATGAAACAGAAGGACCCATAGCCGCACTGAAAGAACAACGCAGCCGCCTGCCCTACCTCACCCCGGTAGAAACCCTGCGCGCCGCCCTGGATGCCGGCAATGTGCGGGAATCCGTCTACCGCTGGGGGCCCACCGAACAACGCAGCCAGCACCGGCTCAACAACCTGGCCGCCCTGCTGGACCACGCCGAAGAATACATGAACCAGTGCAGCGCCCAGAACCAACCCGCCACGGGCGCAGGCCTGGTGCTCTGGCTGTACCAACTGGCCCAGGCAGAAGAAGACACCCAGGCCACCGGGGGCGCCGAAAACGCCATACAACTGGTCACTCACCACGGCGCCAAAGGCCTGGAATGGCCCATCGTGATCGCCATGGACCTGGATGCCAAGCTAAAGCCACGCCTGTGGGGCCTGAGTGTACTGCCCTCCCCAAGCGCCATAAGCCTGGATGATCCACTGGCCGGACGCACCCTGCGCTACTGGCCAGCGTTCACCGGATTGCTAAGCGCCAATATCCCGTTGCTGGATCAGATAAACGACAGCCCCGAGGGACAGGCTGCCATGGAGCAGGAAATACAGGAGTCCAAACGGCTGTTATATGTGTCCCTCACCCGCCCCAGGGACGGATTGATTCTCACCATGAACAAAGCCGACGAAAACGGCGAATGGATGGATACACTGGAAGCAGACTGGATGCTGCCCAAGGAAGAAACTCTCGAATTGCCAGATGGCACAGCGATACCCAGCAATGCGCTTGAACTGGAAGCCAGCGAGCACGATACAGAACTACCTGATTACAAGCCCAATTGGCTGACAAGCGATACACCAGAGATTGAAAAACTACCGCTGCGCCTGAGCCCTTCATCATTACCGCCAGTTGAAACCGCCGGTATTGGTGAAATTATCGAGCTGGGTGAGCGGCTGGAGATTACCGGGGAATATGACCCAACAACGCTGGGCTCAGCGCTGCATGCAGTTATTGCCACAACTATTATCGGGCAGAAGGCTACCGAGCGGGTGCTGCTGGATCATAAAATGGGAGAAAATATTTCAGTTGAAGCGGCCGATGACAGTGCGAACCGTCTAATCAAAGCCATCAATAATCGGTTCACGCCAATCAAATACTACACCGAATACCCAATTCACTACACTACGCCCGAGGGACAGCTTATTAGTGGCTGGATCGATTTACTAGTGGAGACTGAGGAAGGGTTTGTCCTGGTTGATCATAAGGCTTCGCCGCGCGCAAAATCAGACTGGAGAAAAATCGCCCTGGGGTATTCCGGGCAGCTGGAAGCCTACGGTTCTGGCATCACCCAGGTGAAGGATAAGCCAGTAATTGGCCGATGGATCCATTTTGCGGTTACTGGTGGGCTGGTCGAGGTATCAAGGCCTGCAACAAGGACGTAATAGCAAATGCGCAAACCTATCGTGACTAAAGTGAACGAATTGGATGTTCACAGGCCATTCGATATCAGTACTACTCTTAAAAAACGTGCAATGAACTTGCCTTCTGATTGTTATTACAATACCCTATTTGTAAGTACAATTCTTACAAATAGGGTGAAATCATGGCTCGTACTATCACTTTTCAACCAAGCAAAGATTTGAGTGACTTTATAGATGGCCTGGTACAAACAGGGAGCTACAACAATCAAAGCGAGGTCGTGCGGGAAGGCTTACGTCTGCTCCAGGAAAAAAATGCGCGCTCCAAATTGCAGGAACTTAGACGCCTTATAGACGAAGGTGAAAATAGCGGGGAGTTGGCTACCTGGAGCGCCGACGACTTCCTGAAGAAACTGAAGAAAAAAACGCATGGCTAAGATATTCAAGCTTCGCCCCAAAGCAGAAGAAGACTTGATAGAAATATATACTTACAGCGCCCGAGAATGGGGCATTCCCCGAGCTGACCAATACATCAGAGATATCGAAAGCATTTTTCAAAACCTCGCTGACAATAATACCATAGGTCGAGATCGTAGCTATATAAGGCCGCGACTTCGCTCCTATCCAGCCGAATCCCACCTCATATACTATAAGCCAACCAGCTTCGGAGTCGCGATTATCAGGGTATTACACAGCTCAATGAATCCAAAATACCGTTTGCGATGAGCTTTGAGATCGAGGTCGGAATGGGAGGAAATAACGCCGGGATACACAGGCAGTTGGAGTCCCTATCGATCAGCGCTTATTGCTGAAATAAACCTTTATGTCCAGCCGGTTTTCAGCGCTATTCTTTGAATACCTCTTCACGATGATAAGCCATATACTCCTGGTGCTGTTTAACCAAATTGACGACCATGTTTGATTCTATTCCGAGCGTTTGATGCTGCTCTAGTTGATTGGAGATAATCATTTTTCCTTTCTCATTAAAAGTCAGGAAACCTAAATCAAATGCCTTATCCAGATTTGGCAATAATAGGACACCGTTAAATGTATCTAGCCGCTCTTGATTATTCGACGCTCGCCATGGTTTTATATGGGAGGCAATCAAAAAACGCGGATCGCGATAGCCTGTAATGGCGCAGCCTTTCCAATAGCTTATCAGATTTTCTCGAAATAACCCCTGCCCTATTCGTGTATTCACCAATATCGCTTTTTCAGTATTGTCGAGACTGGTACTCTGATTTATTTCTAGAATATCTTCTCCAACTTCATATTGAGTAGTATCCGCTAGAAACTCGCCATAAAGTTTTAGTGCCGCGCTATACATGCCTTTCCCTTTAATATCGCGTACTTCAAATATTTCAAGTTTTCTCGCCTGCTCTGCTAAGGCGTGGTACTCATGGTAAGAGTTAATTTCAAAGAAATTTCTATCAGACAACCCCGCCTCATCCACCCACTTGCTGATCGAGCCATTGATGGCTCCAGCGTAATTTTTAACGGTTTTTGGTGATTTACCTATACCTATAGCCCAGCGTTCAAAGCGCTTACTAAGGTCATCCAGGTTTTCTTGCAGGGCAGATTCTATAACAATCCTGGCGACCGGGCTTTGCATATACTCAAAGAGATCACCATCAACATAGGCGTATTCGATAATTCGACTGACAATACCTGGGCCACCATGCTTCCGCTCACTTACCCGTTTCCGGTATTCATCAAGATGTTCACTATATGGTTTGTGATGCCAGAAACCTGAAGACTCTAAGTAAAAGAAAGGCTGTGCCGGGTCATCTTTGTCATTACCGTGTTGATATCGGCTAAAGTGCTTGGAAAACCGTTCCTTCAAACGCTCATTGAGCTCAATACGATTCTCGGTAATGACTCCCTGATTGATTAAATCTAGAACAGCTAATATCAAGCATACTTTGTGTGGCTTGGCGTGCCCGGAAGATCGGTCTGGACGCAAGGCACTGAGTTGCTTCTGGTAGTATGCAAGATCTTTGTTCATTGCTCGCTCCAACATTCGAAGAAAAAACCAATATGGCATTTGGGTATTGTGAGGCTATGGCCTTCACTCACCGGGTAACCATCGCGAATCAGGAACGAGTGCTCATTCTCAGCGATGATTCGCTGATAAGAAAGTGCTTGGGCAATCCCGCAAAAAGGACACTGAGTACGTCGGTTCACGAATGGGCGATTCCCCCAGTATTATTGAATTCCATGTCCATGCTATCCAACCTCGTTGCCATGCACCATCTCACCCAATCAGATTTATGCCTTTTTTTGGGGGTTTTTGGCACTCCATGGCAGTGTCGTGGATATACAGCTGACTTACCTGGCAGACCACTCCACCAGTTGCTGGTCTGACTTGATGCGTGCCCTTTGGAGTAGCATGGCTGTGTAGATTTCCTCGAGCCCGGGTTCGCCATCTACCAACCTGGGCAATGATGAACCGGCTTCCAGCAGGAATCTTTCCTTGAATGGCGATTCGACATAGGCATGCCGCCACCAGTCGATGATACGGTCACGGGCATCAGACATGGCATACGCGGAGGGCAGCTTGTCGCCCTTGCTGGTGTTAACCGCTGCGCTGGCGGGCAGCAGGTTCCAGAGATCATTGTTCAGCCATCTTGACCACGGGAAGCAATGATCGATATGCAGTGTTTTGACTTTACGCGCAGACCAGACGCATGGCACCTGGATGCCGTCACTCTTCAACGCGGCAACCCGTCCGGTAGCAATGCCTGTATCGCGTCTTCCTTCCTCCCAATCGAATACACTCATATCGGTTGATTTGTAATCGGCAATACCCCAGCCCCGGGTCAGACCCGACCACTCCCGCAGTATCGCGGGCTCCAGCCAGCAGGCGTACTGACCCAGCGTCTGCCACAGTTGTGCCGGGATGCGGAAGGTGCCGAAGCCGAGCAGGTAGGATTTGGATAGAATAATTGGTTTGGGCGATATTCGAACTGTAGCTCTCTGGTATTCAAAGACAGGCCTGTTTTCGCCAGGGTAAGTAATATGTTTTGCCGGCATCGCCGCTATATTTTTGCAGGCATCGCGGATTGCACCTGTGACGATTGCACCACGTCCAGAATCGAAGCTGGCGCCCACCCTCAAGTCATAATTCGATATTTTGTCCAGATGATAGAAGTCATTCCCAGCGAAACCGTAGCCCTGCCGGGCATTGGGGTGTTGCGGTATCTTATGGGTCAGCAAAAGCGGCTTGTACTGCTTCAACCAGTAGAGACCCACTATCCCCAGGGGGATATCCACGTAGTCGTCAGTCCGCCGGATCACTATGCCCGGCGCGCTTTCGGCGACACGCGTCAGCACACGCAGCAAACCCAATTTGTATGAAGAGGATTTATCGTCGTTAACGATAATGTGCCGCAACAATGGCAGGCTGCCGGTTCCATCATCCGGCACGGTAAAGACAAGGGTTTCCCAGTCTACGTGGTTGCGCAATCGATCGGGCTCTCTATAACGATCCGTGAGTGCCACCGCACGGCGTTTGGCGTACTCCAGCACCTCATCCGCCGAGACACTATGGAATCCTCGCTCTGCATTCTCCTGCTCATCGCTACCGTGACGCAATGTGATAACCAGCACGCCGGAAGGTTTTAGCAACTCGGACAGTATCCGAAATGCCCTCTCCCGCGAACCCGGCGGCACATGCATCCAGACAGCACTGAGCAGGATGAGATCAAACCGATGACCCAGGCCGCGCAGTTTGTTCAGGTGGGGTAAGGCATCGTCAAGCCAGGTGATATTCGGGTGAGATTGGCCTTCCGCCAATTGGCGCATCTGTTTACTGGGTTCAACGGCAACCACATCCCAGCCATTTTCCGCCAACCAATTGGCATCGCGACCGGATCCGGCACCAATATCACAGGCGAAACCGGGTTTTACGGGCAGATGCGCCGCCACCCAGCTGCGGTGGACCGCCTCCGCTTCAATGGCGTTGTACTGTTCGCTCAGAGCCTCGGCATGCTGATTGTAGTAGCGGGTGCTTTTCATACGGGAAGCGTATCTGACGCTGAGAATATTTCAACCTACGAAACTAAATCAGGCGCAACAACCGACAAATGACTACCCTTCACCCCTTTCTCCACATCTATGCGCACTTCCATCTGCTCCTTGAGCTCTGTCACATGAGAGATAACACCTACCATGCGCCCCGATTCCTGCAGGTCAATCAGGGTGCGGATGGCCAATTCCAGGGATTCCTGGTCCAGGCTACCGAAACCTTCATCAACGAACAGCGTATCCAGGCGGATGCCACCGGCATAACTCTGCACCACATCCGACAAACCCAGGGCCAATGATAGCGCCGCCATAAAGCTCTCGCCGCCGGATAAGGTGGCTACCGAACGCTCGGTGCCGCTGTGGTCGTCATAGACCATGAGATCCAGGCCGGAGGCTTTGTTGCCCTTACTTCTCTCTCCCTTGCGAATCAACTGGTAGCGGCCGGAACTCATGCTACTCAAGCGCTGGGTCGCCTGGATAAGCACATCGTCGAGCAGCGCACCCAGCACGAAGCGCTGCAGGCTGACCTTGTTGCCGGTCTGGCCATTGGCGACATCCGACAATGTACCGATGACCGCATAGTTCACCTCCAGCTCTTCCATTGCAGTGCTGGCAATCTCGAAGTTTGTTTTTACCTGTTGCAGCGCGTGCAGGTGTTTACTCAGATCGCTCAGGGTAGCATCCAAGCTGCTCTTCTCAGTCAGGGCAAGCTTTACTACTTTCTGCAAAGCCTCGAGGTTTTGTCGTTCTTTACCGGATACCTGTTCCCGCTGTGCCTTCAGGGTGATTTTTATATTGTTACACTCAGCCTCGTAATCTTTAATTGCCTTGTCCAGTTGGGCGCGATCCTGGGCCGCCATCGCAGCGAGCAGGCTTTCCTGCCCGGTCTGAAAAGAACTGTTAGCCAGGGCTTCAACATAATCACTGGCAGCTTGCCGCGCCTCGCTCTCACTCGTTACCAGGTCACTACCGGCACGTTCCAGCGCTGACTCGGCCAATGCCTTTGCCGTGGTTGATTCGCTGTGTACTTTTTGCGTTCTGTCCAGCTCCTTTTCCAGAGCAATAATCTCACTCGCCACCTGATTAAGCGCGGTGCTTAGGGCATCTACGGCTCTGAATTCTTCTGGTAACGAAGACTCCGCTGAGGTTTTTGCGGTTTCAACTCGGGCCAGCTCAATATCGCTCTTTTGGGCTGTCTTGTCTGCCGCTTTAACCGCTTGCGCAGAGTCGGCAAGCAGTGAACGGCAGTCCTGTAATTTTTGACCTACTATAGATATATCTCCATTGAGCTTATCCAGGCGCGCAATGCCGGCATTATGGCCAGCGATCTCCTTCTCAATATCTGCCACTGATTGCTCAGCCAGTTCCCCCAGTGATTCCTGCTCATTAAGCAGCGCTTGCTCGAGTCTTTTGATATCGCCCATCAGGGCATCGCACTCGGCCTGTGCGGCCTGAGCATTGCTGGCGGATGCCTGATAATCACCGTCGGCCAGTTCGAGCTCTTCTTGTCCTACCTCGTCCTCACCACTTTGTGCTGGATCCGGGTGTTCTTTGCTACCGCAGACAGTGCAGGGTTGCCCTTCCTCAAGCTCTGCCGCCAAAAGCGCCGCCTGACTGCGGTACCAGGCCAATTGGACTGCGTCACGTGACGCTTTAGCCGTAATCATTGCCCCCTGCAAAGCTGTATTTGACGTTTTGGCTTTCTTCAGCAGCTTCCTGGCCGTGGCCAAATCCTTCGCTGTCTTATCCAACTGACGGCGTGTGATCAGTTGCGGCTCCAATTTAGCCAATTGCAGCGGATAAGCCCCCAGTGGCTCGGCTTCTTGCTGGACCTTGATCAACTGCGCTTCCAGTTTCAGGATATTTGCGCCTGCGGATTTTTCCTGCTCACTGGCCGCGTCTAGCGCCGCATGCGCTTGTTGCTGCGCTTCGGTCGCGCTGTTATGCAGCGTTATCGCGCTGGCCAACGTGTCGCTCTTTGCGGTGAAACCTTCGAGTTCAAGCTGGCGAGCCCTGGCGGTAGCTAATACCGGCTTGCTTAGTTGCGCCTGAGCCATCGCCGCAACGGCCTTTTCCAGTGCCGCCTCAGCGCCTGCAAGCTTCGCCCCCGCCTGCTCCCTGGCAGTTAAGGCATCCGTTTTTCGACTTGCGGCGGTATCGCGTAACTTCATTACAGGCGACAGCTTTTCGGCCTCATTCGCCAGCGCCAGTTGCACACGCCTGTTGTCGTAGTCTTCGGCCTGCGCTTCCAGTTGGGCGGCTTTCTTGTTGCTGGCATCCAGTCGGCTAAAGGCCGCATCCAGTGCTGTGGCCGCATCCAGTGCCTTGTCAGCAACAGACCACGCCTGTGTCGCTGTCTCCGCTTGCGCTGTAGCGGTCTCGGTCAATCCGGCCTGCTCGCCAATCTCTTTTTCCAGACCCTCCAGATTATCGACACCCGCATTGGAAAGAATGCCCTTAAGCTGATTCCTTTGGGCGTGCACCTCCTGCCGCACGCCCGCGGCACGATTCTTCAGGGCCTCTTCCAGTTTGCGGAATATGCCCGTGTGAAACAGTGACGCGAAAATATCTTCCCGATCCCTCGAATCCGCCAACAGCAATTTCCGAAATTCCCCCTTGGGGCAGCACCATCACCTGCCGAAACTGGTCGCCGCTGAGGCCAGTCAGTCGTTCAATGTATTCATTGGCTTCATTGACTTTGGTTTCCACCAAAAGCTCGCCGCTTTCTTCGCTGCCATCCTCTCCCAGACGATGTAGCCTTGCGGTCGGGCGCTGGATAACCAGTTTTTCACCGCGTTTGGACGGTCTCAGCTGTTCTGGTGTTCGCCGGATTCGGTAGCAGCTGCCAGCTAGCTCGAAATCGAATTCAACAAAGGTCTCCACATCCGGCTCCGCCTGGTTACAACGCATTTCAGAGCCCTGGCGCTCGTTGCCAGTAGTGGTGTTGTACAACGCCAGGCAAATGGCATCCAGCAGCGTGGTTTTACCCGATCCGGTTGGACCGTTTATCAGGAACAGCGGGGTATGGCCTAAATCGGCAAAGCACAAATGCTCGGTACCAGCGAACGGGCCAAAGGCCTGCATGGTGAGTTTGAGTGGCTTCATGCACCGGCCTCCGCTACTAACAGGTCTTTGAGAATGCCAGAGACAATATCCCGTTGCGCGTCTGTTACCGGTTCGCCATTTACTTCGGCATAGAAGTTCTCAAACAACTCGAGTTCACTCTGCTTCATCATTTCCCGGCCTGCGTCTGGCAAGCCTCCCTTGGGCTGCAGGCCGGGTCGCTCCAGGTGCAAGGTATTGGGATACACGTCTCGCAGCTTGCCAATGATATCGAGAATGGCGTGGGTGTCTGTGAGCCGCGCCAGTACATAGTCATCGCTGTGAGGATCGCCCGCCCCGGCAGCCAGAATATCCTCCAGTGCGCCCTCCAATATCCGCATATCGCGCAGCGGTTGCAGCTCCACAGTTTCAATTGTCACGCCACCCGCGGCGCTTATATCCACCAGTGTGACCGATTTCTGGTGGTCCACCTCGGAAAAAGAGTATTTGAGGATGGAACCCGAATAGCGCACATGCTCCTTCCCCTTGTATTGTGGGCGGTGTAAATGTCCCAGCGCGGAATAGGTGAACGGGGCAAACAAATCCGCATTGATTCGATCGGCGCCACCAATTGACAACGGACGCTCCGAATCAGACTCCTCCCCACCATCGATAAAGCAATGGCTGAGCACCACACTGGGGCATCCTGTCTGCTGTTTAGTCTTTACCGAGTCAAGCAGCAGTGCCATGGCCTCTTCATGGCTGCTGAGCTCCGCGCCGTATACATGTCGCACCCTGGCCGGGTCCGCATAGGGCAAGCCAAAGAAATCTACCGTCACATCATCGACTGTCAGGCTGATGGGCTGAATATCCGCTGACAGTGGCCCCACAATGTGCAGTCCCGCGCCACCGAGTAGATCCGCAGCAAAATCCAGCCGTTCAGCGCTGTCATGGTTGCCGGCAATAATAATCACCTGCACACCCAATTCGCTGCACAGCCGAATTAAAGTCGCATTAAGTAAGCTAACAGCCTCAGTCGGTGGCACCGAACGGTCATACAGGTCACCGGAGATCAGTACCACGTCCACGGCCTGCTCGGCCACCGTACTTACGATCTGGTCCAGCACGTGGGCCTGGTCTTCAAGTAGTGAGACCCCGTGTAGCTGGCGACCTATGTGCCAGTCTGATGTATGCAATAAACGCATTGAAATTCCTTATGGATAACGAACATCTGCGTACGGGTTTTTACACCCTCAGATATCTGCCCTAGGTGAGTAGATGATGCCTTTTGAGGGAGTCTCCAGTACGACTCTGCCCCCCGTATCACTGACCTTTTGTATTTCTGTCCACTCCCAACTTCTGCGCTCTCCGGTGGCCTGCTCTTCAGATAGGAAGGTAACAATGACATTATTCATCAGTGTCAGATCGAACTCATACCGGACCATTCCATGTTGAGTTTTAGCCCAACCACCACGACCAGCATGAGGGGTCATCCCGATAGAGATCACAGCGGGAGCAAGCTCATTGCGAACGACCTGGGTGTCTATGGTTCCTAACCGCTCACTCACACGTTCGATGGCATGACGAGAGATATCTACATCGGGCAAGTCCTTAAAATGATTCAGTTTAAACTCGCAAAAATGTGCTGACAAACGGCTGCTATAGGTACCCCACCAACTCAATATGCCAGTATCATGCTTTCCTCCATTTGATGACTTTACCAGTATACGGCCCACAGCGACGCCATGCTGTTTCGCGATTTTGTAAATATACCGAGTAATTGCAGCAGTGCGTTTACTGAGCGAAAACCGATCGAAGTCCTTTGGTGTCTTATCGAATAGTGAAAGGAAATCCTGCTCACCCCTTAGCGTATGCTTGATGGTGGTGTCGCGGACTACTCGTGATGTAACCGGGTCAATCACGCCTCGCCCCGCACCCATACAAAGTACAGGTTATTTCCGGATCTCTTTCCCAAACCAAGTCTCCTCGTCCCGTGATTCATCAGCCAGTCTATAGAGTGTAGCTTGCCATACCCACATGTATATTGTGTACATCCGTACACGTATACTTTTCAGGCGCACAGGGGGAAAGTACCTCCATCACTTCAAATTGGTATGGCTAATCAGTAAGGCTGGCCGCTAGTCTCTCCAATAAGAATACTTTCAAAACCTGAGGTGGCGAACTACGTCAGGGTCTTCTAGAACCAGGGGATTAGCCCTGAAATTTCCACTTTTGTACGCCGGAATTTGCAGCATATGTAACAGGTAAATAGCCGTAGCTTCCCTGGTTTTAAGCTCAAGCACCTCCCCATCAAAACACCGTTCATAACGAACCAGCTTTTGCTGCTGTTTACTGAGCGCCGGATGCGGGATCAGGCGAAGCGTTATCTCGGTATGCCACTTGCTGTCATTGATGGGGTCTTCCAGGGCCGCGCCCAGATCACCCGCTATTTCCAGCACCCTGCCCAGCAGGAAATCCCGATAGTCCCGATTTTTCTCGCAGTAGGCTCGCACGTGCCAGCGGTAACCACTGGAGACAACCGCGTGAGGGGCAATAATGCGTTCCTCACCCTCGGGTGATGACATCGATGCATAGGTAATTTCCAGTCGCTGTCCACGGCGGCATGCATCCACCATAGGCCTCACAATCGCCGGTTGTGCCAGTCTTGGTGGTGATCGCAGGATATGCGTATGGGCGTCAGGTATGGCGATGCGGTGGGTGACACTGCCCATAAATCCCCGCGAATCCACCAGGTTGAGGTATTCATCGACAGTCCCTTCGGTGAAAAAAGGCTTGAAGCGCCGGGCTGGCGCATAGCCCTTGCGAGCGGGCAGATATTCTATATTGCCCGGTGCGATGGCCTTGTACGCGTTGATATCCCGGGAAGCCTGCTGTCGCTTTATCCCGAAAGTCGTCATCAGATGCCGGGTGGTAAGGTGCCCTTCCCATAGACTCACAATCTCAATAAGCCGAAACCGCAGGAGCGATTCCCATTTGACGTCAGCCAGGAGCTGTTTGCGATTGCTGGTTCTCATAAATGATACGTGTATAGGTATACACCAGTTACATGTATCAAAAGTATACTCTAATATTAAAACAGTACAACGACTTGGGAGTTTATGGTTATGAGCAAAAAATGGTCTTACAAAGAGCTGGAGTCCCTCGGCCGCGTGCGACTCTCCCCCAACTTTTACCTGCGCGAGTTTCTTCACTCTGAGATTGCGCAAGTTAATGGAATCATCAACGCGCCGGAGGATCCCGAATTGGCCATCCAGGCGGGAACGGCATTGTGTGAACGCGTGCTGGAACCGATCCAGGCCGCGTGGGGTAAAGTGCATATCCGCTCGGGATACCGCTCACCCGAAGTCAACGACCTCGGCAACAAACACCGTATGAACTGCGCCAGCAATGCGCGCAATGCGGCGGCACATATCTGGGATCAACAGGATGCTGACGGCCATTGCGGCGCCACCGCCTGTATTGTGCTGCCGGCCTATCACGACTACTTCGAACGCACCGGTGACTGGGCGTCACTTGCCTGGTGGGTGCATCACCACATTCCTGACTACCACGAGATGTGTTTTTTCAAGGAGCAATGCGCGTTCAATATTCGTTGGTACGAAGGTAGTGATGGTAAGAAATCGATTAAAACCTACCTCGCTAACCCGGATACCGGTGACAAGTCGGCCCTGATGTCTCGTGGGCAGATGCACGCGCTATACCAATCACGCTCGCCAGAAGAACTTTATCGTCAGGCCACAAAAGTACTGGCCGATGGAAAGGATTAATAGCTTGTAGGAGTCTTCAAAATGATAGCAGACGTAATAAAGCTCGGAGCACTCTATTTCCTGTGGCAGGTTCTTACCGCAGTACAGAACGCCATATTGGCAGGATATGCGGCTGCGGGCTAAGTACTCTCTACCACGGGGTAGCAGGCGTCCCCCCAAAGGGTATCAGGGTTATCCATCATCAACTGGATGACGAAAGGTACTAACTTCCCCAGAAAGGCGGAGCAGTCGCGCAGCTGATCCCTGTTCACACTGCTATTCCAGGTGGCGCCACCATGAATCAACTGATTGCGCAGGGTGTACATGCGGGACAGGATAATACTGAGCACGGTGGTGGTGCGGTGCCCGGCCAGGGCTTTATTTGCGACGACCTTGGCTTTATCGAAACTGCTTTTCCACTGCTGTTCATCGATCCTGCCATTGTGGAAGTCCCAGAAGGGTTGGTAGACAAAGCGATTATCCAGCAGCATGCGGACCGAACTGGGGAATTCGGTCCAGATCAATTCATACAGAATGTCTTCACTGTCCAGGTCCACCAGTTTTTGCAGGAACCGCTCGAATACTTTTTGATCTGGAGAACGTTCCCGGTCGCCGATTTCATTAGCATAGGCTGCATTGAAAGCGATCCACAGGAAGATGAAACGAGCGTCATCGTCATCCTCGCAGCGTTCGGCACGGTCAAGCCAGCTCAGGGCACGATGAACCCTGAGTGACAAGTTCTGCGAATAGGAATCCCGTTCCTCCCGGTGGCGTGATTTTAGTGTGGCAAAATCCATCAGCTGGTTGGCTCTCCATAACTGGTACTCCATTACGCCTTATTATTGATCGAATCAATGCGGATGAATAGCCCGCCGGATGTGCCGGTGCAGGGTGTTATCCGAAAGTGCCATCGGGCGCAGAGTGTATCCATGAACCGGTCGTTTTTTTGGGCATATGAGTTACACTAGCGTCATGAATAATCAGTACACAGCAATCATCAAGGAAGATGCCGGTTGGTGGATCGGTTGGGTCGAGGAAGTACCCGGAGTAAATTGCCAGGAACTGACGCGCGAAGAGTTGATCGATGCCCTAAAGGTAACACTGCGTGAAGCTCTGGCAGCAAACCGATCCGATGCCATCACCGCGGCTGGAGAGGACTTCGAGGAACTCGAAATCGCCGTATGAAGCGCCGCGACCTGATTCGGTATCTCGAATCAAACGGTTGTGAGCTTTTGCGGGAGGGAGGCCGTCATTCCTGGTGGCACAACCCGTCACAAAACAAACGCTCGGCAGTTCCCCGCCATAGAGAGATCAACGATCATCTGGCGAGAAAGATATGTCACGACCTGGGCGTTAAAGTGCTATAGCCGCAACTTATCGGACGTTCCAAACCTGACATTTGAAGAGATTGCGGCCTAGGAGCACAGCTTAGGAGTCTACTCCCCATAAATCTCTAGCCCATCACCATAAGGGTTTGTTGGACTGTCGCTCTTGTATGGGCTACCCGCGCCATAAGGGTTGTTAATGGACTCACTGGAATAGGGACTGCCATAACGTCCATAGGGATTGGAGGTTGATTCCGCATCATACGGGTTGGTGCTTAGCTTGCCCCGGTAGTTGCCCTGGCTGTCGTACAGCTTGGGCGCGTCGCTGGTATAGGGGTTGGTCGCCGATTTCGAACTGTAGGGGCTGCCATAGGTCCCATTGGGGTTGTTGATACTATTGGCATTGTAAGGGCTCCCGGCGCCATGGGGGTTGGACGTCGAGTTCGGGTTGTGCTTGTTGGCGCTGTAGTTGCCCAGGTACTCGTCGGCCCAGGCCGCCGGGGCGACCAGTACCGTGAGCATTACAATTTTCGATAAAGCTTTCATATCAATCTCCGTTAGTTGGTAAATTCAGTGTTGGTCTACGCGCTCTTTGGCTCTTCCTTGTCATCCCTGTCATCCATCCAATCCCGCTGGCGGGCCTGGCTGGTACGGTAGCGGTGCCGGATTCCGAGACCTCGGTAACCACCGCCAGGCCCAGTTCCTGGGTGTGGTGTGCGGCGGTTGGTGTCGCAGGTTTTATATACTAGTCATTTTTGACGACATGTTAATGATGTATACATATACACGTATGGTTTTCAAGCACATGCGATCGCCGCCATTGGCTTTGTTAACGCGAAGACGCTAACATTTGAAAGTAGAGGTATCCCCTGCCTCAGATCAAACGAATTACCCGTTAAACCGATTATTATGACGCTGTGACCTTTGCCCCGGGCGGGTGAGACCGTGACCACTTCAGGAGGCTGGATGAATTACGACATTATTGGCGATATACATGGGCATGCGCAGACGTTGAAGGCACTGCTGGGCAAATTGGACTATCACTTGCAGGACGGTGTGTATCGCCACCCCACTCGTCGCGCTGTATTTCTCGGGGACTTTATCGACCGCGGCCCGCATCAGCGTGAGACGCTGGCCATTGTCAGGGCCATGATCGACGGGGGAAGCGCGATGGCTGTCATGGCCAACCATGAGTTCAACGCAATTGCCTATGCCACACCCGATGGCAACCAGGGGTTTATGCGGCCACACATGCAGAAGAATGACCAACAGCATGCCGCTTTCCTGGCTGAATTTCCGCCTGGGTCGGCCGACTACGAGGATGCCATTGCCTGGTTCAAAACACTGCCACTGTGGCTGGACCTGGGTTCACTGCGTGTGGTGCATGCCTGTTGGGATAAACAACTGATCGGCCGCATACAACAAACTTATGGCGGGGCCTGTCTCACAGACGAGTTACTCAGCCGCGCGACTGACGATGGCTGCTGGGAATTCACAGCAGTTGAGATTCTACTGAAAGGTAAGGAAATTCCCCTGCCACCCGGCTATTCCTTTGAAGATAGTTATGGCACGCATCGGCTGGATATCCGCATCCGCTGGTGGGATCAGCAGGCCAGCACCTACAAGGAGATCTTCATGGGGCCGCCCGAGTGGGCGACGCATATTCCAGATGACGACATCGACGGAGACCACCTGATCGAGTACGGGCTGGACCAACCGCCTGTATTTCTCGGCCACTACTGGCTCACAGGTGAACCGGGGCCATTGGAGCAGCATGTCGCCTGCCTGGATTACAGTGTGGCCCGCCCAGGGGGAAAACTGGTGGCCTACAGGTGGAATGGTGAACGGGAACTGCGTAAAGAGTCTTTCGTGGCAGTGAACCGGGTCGAGCCGTAATTCACATGCCACGTTGTTATCGCCGCAGTCTCAATCTGCCTCCACCACCGGATAGCAGGCATCCCCCCAGAGTACATTCGGGTTATCCATCATCAGCTGGATGATGTAAGGCACTAATTTCCCCAGGAAAGCTGAGCAGTCCCGCAACTGGTCGCGATTGACACGGCTGTTCCAGGTGGCGCCGCCGTGGATCAATTGATTGCGCAGGGTGTACATCCGGGGCCACGGGCGGCGCCAGTTGGGCTGAGCAAACGTGCGAGAGGCGTCTTTTCCGCCATATGTGGTCAATCGATGTCGATGCGAATACGATGCGGCTACCCTCTTGGGGCTATTTTCAAAAACGCCCACATTCAAAATGAAAGTCACCGAATATTTTACATTTATGTCTCTGCGACCCGACCGCAAGAACATTAAACAGGAATGGATCCAGAGGGTAATTTCTTTCCCGGAAAAGTGCCATATTCAGGCAGGCCAACGAATACGGTTATGGGGTAAGGTTCCCGAGATGGACAACCGTTATCTTCGTGTTATCGTATTGGAGGA
>PVMK01129777.1_pt1 | contig 20246 bp, 24 predicted proteins | sample 1853481 | NCBI WGS metagenome assembly PVMK01 (sample SAMN08533507, study PRJNA380276) | Marine sediment metagenome, whole genome shotgun sequencing project. | reverse complement strand
AATCGGCGGATTAACGGTATTAAAGGAATTGATGAATTTAATTCCTGATGAAAATATGGTCTATCTGGGGGATACTGCCAGAGTGCCTTATGGAATCAGGTCTCCTGAAACAATCATTAAATATTCAACTTCAAATGTTAATTTTCTTTTAAAGCATAAAGTCAAGATGATCGTGATTGGTGTAATACCGCATCAGCAGTTGCAACCGATGTTCTGAAAAATAAATTTGATCTGCCTATAATTGATGTGGTTATACCTGGAGCTGTCCGGGCGGTTAATAGTACCAAAAATAACCGTATCGGTATAATTGGGACCCGGGGAACCATAAATAGTAATGCCTATGACAGGGAAATTAAAAAGCTTATGCCTGATGCAGAGACTTTTTCACTTGCCTGTCCTTTATTTGTATCTCTTGCTGAAGAAGGGCTTTGCGATGAAAACGATGAGATTGCGTATTTAACTGCCAAAAGGTATTTGTCTTATTTTATGGATAAGGATATTGACACCCTGGTCCTCGGCTGTACTCATTATCCTCTATTAATTAAGGTAATTCAAAGAGCTGTGGGCGACTCGATAAAACTTATATGCTCAGCAGAACAAACCGCGCTTGAAGTTCAAAGAAAACTGGTTGAGCTTAATCTAAATAACACAAGTAATGAAAAATCGAACATATCCTTTTATTTGACCGATCTGCCCAATAGCTTTGTTGAGACCGGGAGAAGGTTTTTGGGCCAGGAACTGAAAAATGTAAAGTTGATCGATATATAATATGCCTGCGAGAAAACCAAAAAAGAAGACTGCTAAAAGAGGAAGAAAATCCTCGAAAAAGAAGAAATCATTTTTCAGTTTCAAACAACTGTTTTTAATCTGTTTAATCCTGATTATAGCTGCGGTCTTTATTCTAAATAAAAAGCAGTTGATTGATAAATCAACTTTTATTAATGGGTTTAAACGGCTGACAGCGCATGTGGATAAACTGAGTACACCGCTTCGAACTGAAAATTGGAAGGCTTCTTTGTATTTCGGCGGAGAGAGTTCAGACTATTTAATCAATGAATACAGATCTGTCAGTTCAGTCAGAAATCCAGAAAAAATGTCCGCGGTTCTTATAAAAGAATTAATTAAAGGACCGGATGCTAAAGGGGTTAGAACCATACCCGAACAGACCCGGTTGCTGGCAGTAGATTTTTCAAAGGACGGACTTTTGGTTGTTGATTTTTCAAAAGAGTTTACAGAACAGCATCCCGGCGGAAGCTCGTCTGAGATTATGACCGTCTATTCAATTGTAAATACACTGACAACAAATATAAAAGATGTTAAGATGGTTAAAATAATTCAGCAAGGCAGAACTTTAGATACAATTGCCGGTCATATCGACTGCAATAAAACTTTTTATCCGGATTTGGAGCTGGTACGGTAGAGAATAATGGCAAAGAAAATTCAAAAGAGAATGATTAGAAATATCGGCATAATGGCTCACATTGATGCCGGCAAGACAACTGCAACTGAGAGGATACTCTTTTATTCAGGCAAGTCTCACAGGATTGGTGAAGTGCATGACGGCCAGGCGGTTATGGACTGGATGGAACAGGAGCAGGAGAGGGGCATCACCATAACTTCTGCGGTAACTGACCTGTTCTGGAATGGCTATGAGATTCATTTGATAGACACACCCGGTCATGTTGATTTTACAATTGAAGTAGAAAGATCTCTCCGTGTGCTTGACGGCGCGATAGCATTATTCTGTGCAGTGGGCGGTGTAGAACCTCAGTCGGAAACGGTATGGCGCCAGGCAGATAAATATAATGTTCCAAGACTTGCTTTTGTAAATAAAATGGACAGGGTGGGCGCTGATTTTTTTAATGTTGTTGAAATGTTAAAAACGAAGTTTCATGTAAATGCTCTGCCAATTCAGATTCCTATCGGTTCAGAAAATAATTTTTCCGGTATTATTGATATTGTTGAGATGAAGGCTTTGAAATGGATTAATCCTACAGATGAGCATGCATTTGAAATAACTGAAATTCCAGAAGAACAGCTGGCTGATGCTGAGATGTATCATGAGTTTTTACTTGAGGCGGCTGCGGAACATGATGAAGCATTAATGGAAAAGTATCTTTCTGAGGATTCAATATCAATAAAGGAGCTTAAATCATTTATTAGAGCTTCAGTAATAGATGGATCAATCGTACCTGTTTTGTGCGGCAGTTCCTTAAAGAATAAAGCGATACAGCCTTTAATAGACGCTGTTATCGATTATTTGCCATCTCCCGACGATATTCCACCGGTATCCGGGCTGGATGTTGAAAATCCTAAAGAAACAATTCAAAGAGCTCCGAATGACAAAGAGCCCTTAACTGCTCTGGCGTTTAAGGTCACTATGGAAGAAGGCAGAAAACTGACTTTTGTTAGAATCTATTCAGGCACTCTAAATGTAGGCGCTGATATTTATAATCCAAGAATCAAGGCAAAAGAGAAGATCTCACGAATTTTTAGAATGCATGCGAATAAGAAAGAGCGTGTTGACATCGCTTATGCCGGTGAGATTATCGGCGTGATGGGTTTAAAAGATACGACCACTGGTGATACTTTGTGTGAGATGAGCAATCCGATATTACTCGAAAATATAGAATTTTACAAACCAGTCATTTCAGTTGCAGTAGAAACAAAATCTATATCTGATCAGGACAAGCTATTAAGTGCGCTTGAGAAAATCTCGCTTGAAGATCCAACATTTAATGCTATTTTTGATGAAGATACCGGCCAGACTGTAATTTCAGGTATGGGCGAACTTCATTTGGAAATAATTACGGATAAGCTTCAGAGGACTTTTAAGGTTCCGGTTAGAACCGGTAAACCCCAGGTTGTTTACCGTGAGACTATTTCTAAAATAGTCGAATCAGAAGGTCTGTTTGACAAAGAGATTAATGAAGAGAAAAATTTCGCGCAGGTCATGATCAAACTTGAGCCGTTGGACAGAGGCGAAGGTGTTGAGTTTGTTTCTGTGATTGATGAGGGTAAAATTCCTGAAGAGTTTATTCCTGTCATTGAAAAAACGTTTCATGATTCAACTCTTTCCGGATCAATTGCGGGCTACCCATTGGTGGATATAAAGGCGACTTTATATGACGGCTCATATAAGGAGGGTCTATCATCTGAACTTGCTTTCACTATGGCCACAAGCAATGCCCTTAGAAATGGAATTGAAAAAGCAGACCCGGCTTTACTTGAACCCATCATGGAGGTTGAAGTTGTTACCCCCAATGAATTTCTTGGTGAAATTATTGCAGATATTAATACCCGAAAAGGTAAGATCGAAGGTATGGATGACCGGGAAAATGTCAGAATTCTGACCGCATATATTCCATTAAAGGAAATGTTCGGTTATTCCACTTCGCTTAGATCTTCCAGCCAGGGAAGGGCGACCTTTTCTATGAAATTCAGCAAATTTGAGATTCAGGAATAAATTATTTTTTATGAAAGGATGATGATGAGAGAACGAGTAGAAGAAGCATTAAAAAAAATCAGGCCGGCACTTGAAGCAGACGGCGGCGGAATAGAGCTGGTAGATATTGAAGACGGAGTGGTCCGGGTAAGGCTACAGGGAGCCTGCAAGGGATGCATGGGTGCCCAGATGACCATGAAGATGGGTGTTGAGAGAGTATTAAAAGAAGAGATCCCTGAAATTAAAAGTGTTGAGGCTGTTGAATAAGACAATTACCAGCAGGACTGAATATGAAATACTTTCTGAGTGTGCTTGGATTGGTCTTGATTATTGAAGGCATCCCTTATTTTGCATTTCCGGATAAGATGAAACAATTAATGTTAAAACTGCCTTTAATACCATCCAAATATTTAAGATTATTTGGTCTTACTGCGGTGACTGCCGGACTGTTGTTGATATACCTGTCTACCTGACAGATTAAAGCGTTTTTCTTGCTTCAGCCTTTAGAAAATTTAACTGCTCCATGGTGAATTTGTCCCATTCACACGGGAAAAGCGTGTTATTGTGGAACAGCGGTTCTTCTTTGATATCATATCCTGAAAATTCAACAGCCTTATCCCAAAGCCCCGTGCCGGGTATGGGAGAGTATTCAGACACATGCATCTTTAAGCCGGTATCCTGTATAAATTTAACCGTGTCAAAAGCACTTTCAAAGGTCTGACCCGGAGTCCCAGCCATAACATTTATGCCAATGTCTTCACTTGTAAAACCGGATTTTCTCAAAATCTTTATCTTGTTCTTAAATTCCCTGTTAGTTATTTTGCCGTCATTTTTCTGAAGGTTTTGGTCAGAATATTCAAAGCCGAAATCTCAATTTCTTAAATCCAGCACAGATCATCAGTTCGGCAAGTTTCTCTGAAATATTTCTTAAGTGCAGACCATTGGGTACATGGAACCTGACCTTATAATTTTTATTAAAAATTTGTTGAAGTATGGGGATGATATGATTTTCAGGATCAACCAGCAGCGCATCATCATAGAAGATAATGTCCTTTATCTGATAATTGTTAATCAGAATTTCTATTTCCTCAATTACGCTGATAAAAGATCTGCGAGAGAACTTTTTATATAGCCGTTTTGATGCGCAGTAGCTGCAGCTGTATGGACAGCCCCTGGAGGTTAAAATCGTAGCAATACCTTTACTCTTAGTTGAGTTTACAGTTTTAAAATCATCAAAGACAGGCGTTCTATTATTCTTTGTAATACCTGTTTTATCTAATATTTCTGAAAGTACTTTAGCTGTGAAAGGACCTTTAAATATCATGTCGGCATTTGAATTTGCTTTTGCATGATCATAACACAGGGTCGCGTAAACACCGCCTGTGATTATGGGTACTTGCGGATAAATCTCTTTTATCATTTTGATTGAATCAAACAGGGCAGGGTACCAGTAAGTCATCATAGAAGTTACTAATACAGCTTTTGGTTCAATCCGTAACTTAAGTTCTTCTTTTAATGCTTCTACTGGAATGCCGTATCGGCTGTATTTTCTTTGGATATTCTTTAGTGCATGTGGTTTTTCAATTTCTTTTTTTAGAAACTTTCCTTCTCCAGATATTTTCTTTATGGGAAAATTATATTTGTCCTCATTTAAATTTGAAAATGTATTTCTGTCCAGACAGTCAAGAAGAAGAGTTGTAAAACCAGCACTATTAAGGATGTTTAAAATATTATATAAGCCAATCGGTTTTATCCACAGATCGTAGGCAGCAAAATCATAGATTGGAGGATTTATTAGAAGAAAATCAATCTTTTTCATGATATAGTCAGTAAAAATTTAGACATTTAATAAAACATTATAAAGACTTTTGTTGACAATAACAATTAATATATATCTAATGAAGATAACTAACTATTATGCTCTAACATACTGAATTATCTATAATATTTATAACGGCATATAATGAAAATACTAATTCTCGGAGCAGGTGCGATCGGTTCATTATTCGGTGGATTTTTAGCTAAAGCCGGTCACAAGGTCTGCTTTTTGGGACGTAAGACAAACAATGATGCTATCAGGAATAATGGTCTGAAAATTGATGGTATCTGGGGTGAGCACCTGATTACGGATATATCCTGCTTTGAATCGCTTAATCAGGTCATTGACCGGGGAATAAAAGAATTTGATTATGTTATTGTTTCAGTAAAGTCATATGATACGGGATCTATTGTTTCAGAATACATTAATAAATTTCCAGCCTTAGCTCCTTTTATCTCACTCCAGAACGGACTTGACAATATTGAAAAAATTGAAAATCTGGTTGGAACTGAAAACACTATTGGCGGCCGGGTAATCACCGGGGTTGAATATCTTGATCCCGGACATATCCGGGTGACTGTTTCTGCTGCACACCCGGTTCTGGGAGCAATTATTAAATCATCAGCAGGTAATGCGGTAAAAGCCGCAAAGATGTTTACTGCCGCGGGTATAAAAACAGATATAACGGATAATATACAGACCTATATCTGGGAAAAGGTTCTTTATAACTGTGCGTTAAATGCCTTGTCAACAATCATAAATATTAATTATGGCAGGCTGCTTTCTTCTACTGCTGCAAGAGATTTAATTTTAAATATAATAATTGAGATTTATAATGTTATTCATAAAGAGAATATTATAGTCAATTTTGAAACACCGCAGGATTATACCGAGCATCTTTTTGATAAGCTGATTCCATTAACTTTTAACCATCATCCATCTATGCTTCAGGATATTAATCACAATAAGAGAACTGAAATTGATTCTTTAAATGGTGCAATCGTTGAAATTTCAAAAAAATATGATTTGTGTTCTCCATACAACAGCACGATTACTAATATTATTAAAGCAAAGGAACAGCTATGATCGATTTTGATTCAGATTCTGTTCTGCTGGATACTTTTTATAATTACATGCTTATTGAAAGGGGCTTGTCAAAAAACACCATTGATTCATACGCACGTGATATTACAAAATTTTCAAATTTTATTTATAATTCCGTTTCAAAATCATTAACAGAATGTGTAAATAAGGACCTTTTATTTTTTCTTGCACATCTTAAGGAGGACGGGTATTCATCAAAAACGATAGCGAGGAATGTTTCATCAATAAAGTCTTTTTACAGATTTTTACATAATGAAAATGTAATAAAACAGAACCCGTTTATTGAGATTAAAACACCCAGGACAGAGAAGCGGCTTCCGGATGTTTTAAATGAGGATGAAGTTATGCTGGTTTTAAACGCGCCGGATGTAAATGATAATATCGGGCTCAGGAATAAAACGCTATTTGAAGTTCTTTACGCCACCGGTCTTAGGGTAACCGAGCTGATTTCGCTTACAGTTAACAATGTGAATCTTGAAGCCGGATTTTTAATTGTTATGGGTAAGGGTTCAAAAGAGCGTATTGTGCCTATGGGGGAGGAGGCTGTTTCGTGGATCAGGAGATATCTTGCGGATTCCCGTTCTAATATTTTAAAGAACACAATTAGTGATTTCCTTTTCTTGAATAGATACGGAAAGCCTCTTTCAAGACAGGGGTTCTGGAAAATAATCAAGAAGTATTGTTTGATTGCGGGTATAACCAAGAAGGTATCACCTCATACATTCAGGCATTCGTTCGCCAGTCATCTGCTTGGAGGTGGTGCTGATCTTCGTTCTGTGCAGACGATGCTTGGGCATTCTGATATTTCAAGCACTCAGATATATACCCATATTGATAAAGGGGCATTAAAAAAGATACACCGAAAATATCATCCCAGGAGCTGATGATTATATATGGACGTTATTACAACACATATGAATGCGGACTTTGATGCTCTCGCATCGATGGTGGCAGCTAAGAAGCTCTATCCTGACGCGCATCTGGTTTTTCCCGGTTCAAAGGAGAAAAGCATAAGAGATTTTCTGCTGAAATCTACTCTTTATTTTCTAGAGATAGATAAGTCTGCCAAAATTGATATTAAGGATATTGACAGGCTGATACTTGTTGATATCAGGCAGGCTAAAAGGATTGGTAAATTTGCCCAGCTGTGCAGTAAAAAAGGTGTTGAAATTCATATATACGATCATCATCCTTCATCTAATGATGATATTAAGGGAGACTTGGAAATACTTAAACCCTATGGTTCTACAACAGCTCTGATCTGTGAGATTCTGGCCAAAAAAAAGATTCAGTTAACCCCTGAAGAAGCAACTGTTTTAATGCTTGGCATCTATGAGGATACAGGTAATCTTACTTTTTCATCGACTACTCCGGCTGACTATAATGCTGCTTCATATTTACTTAAAAATAAAGCTAATTTAAACATTGTTTCTGACTTTGCCATAAAGGAAATAACCAGTGTCCAGGTGTCTATCTTAAATGAACTGCTTGAGAATTATACAATTCATTCAATCCATGGCGTTGATGTTATGATCACAAAAGCTTCTACTCAGGTTTTTGTGGATGATTTTTCTGTGCTTGTTCATAAGCTTAAAAATATGGAGAATGTTAATGTTCTTTTTGCCATGGCAGCGATGGATGACAGGATATATATTGTTGGCAGAAGTAGAATTCCGGATGTAAATGTCGGAGATGTTCTTTCTGAATTTGACGGCGGCGGTCATGCTTATGCCGCGTCCGCAGCTCTGCATGACATGACTATTGCCCAGGTTGAGAAGAAATTAATCAGGGTCTTAAATACTAAAATTATACCAAAGAAGATTGCCTCTGCTATTATGGCAACGCCTGTTAAATCAATTGACTATGATGAAACCTTAAAGAAAGCAAGTAGTTTACTTACGCGTTACAATATTAATGTTTTACCCGTTATGAAAGACGCTAAACTCACCGGCCTTATATCCAGGCAGATTATTGAAAAAGCAAAATTTCACGGGTTGAAGGACAGCAAAGTAAGCGATTATATGACAACTGAGTTTTCAACAGTCATTCCTAAAGCGGATATAAATAAAATTAAAAAAATAGTCATTGATGAAAATCAGCGTTTTCTACCGGTTGTAACCGGCAAAAAACTTGTAGGCGCAATAACCCGGACGGATCTTTTAAGAGCGCTGCATCTTGACTCTGAAAAGGATAACGCTTTTGACGAAATCAGTTCACAGCATGTGCAAAAAAAAAGGTTAAAAAGCATTCTATTTGAAAGACTCCCAGGCGAGCTCCTTGCCATACTAAAGGAAGCAGGTACAATCGCTGACAAATTGGGTTATAAACTTTATGCGGTTGGCGGTTTTGTCCGCGATATTTTCTTAAGGTTTGTTAATTATGACATTGATATTGTGGTAGAAGGTGATGGAATAAAATTTGCAGGAATTTTAGCAAAAAAATACAGTGCGAAACTAAAAGTGTATAAACAATTCGGAACTGCTGTTATTTACTTTAATGACGGTTTAAAAATTGACATTGCTTCCTCCCGGCTGGAATACTATGAAAAACCGGCCGCGCTTCCAAGGGTTGAATGGAGTTCAATTAAGCTTGATCTCTATCGCCGTGATTTTACCATTAATACGCTTGCTGTTCAGTTAAATGCCGCATTCTTTGGAGAGCTCACTGATTTTTTTGGTGCAAGACGTGATATTAAGGAAAAGTCTATAAGAGTCATGCATAATTTGAGCTTTGTTGAGGATCCGTCCAGAATTTTTCGTGCGATCAGGTTTGAGCAGCGTTTTAATTTTAATTTAAGTAAACTCACTAAGAGCCTGATTGAAAATGCTGTAAAAATGGAGTTTTTAAATGATTTGGGCGGAAAAAGGATTTTTACCGAATTATTAATTCTTCTTAAGGAAGATAAAGTAGTTTCTATAATAAACAGGTTAAATGACTTTAATTTGTTGCAATTTATCCATCCGTCAATTGAATATAATTCTAATCTGAAAAATATTTTTACAAATATTAATGAAGTTCTTTCCTGGTATGATCTTCTTTATCTTGAAAACGGATATCAAAAATGGCTGGTATATTTACTTGCATTGCTTGATCCTTTAAAAATTGATGAGGTTGAAAAGTTAATTAAAGATTTTGATATTAAAAATAAGCTGGCAAATCCGATAAGGATTGCAAAAGGTCCTGGAAATGATGTATTATTTAAGCTTTTAAAAAAGAGAACCATTAAAAATTCTGAGATATATAAGCTCTTAAAAGATATTCCGGTTGAAGTATGTCTGTATTCAATGGCCAAGTCAAACAGACAAATAACAAAGAAAGCTTATTCAACCTATTTTTCAAAACTTCAAAACCTTAAAATACACGTTCGGGGCAATGACCTTAAAAAACTGGACATCTCACCCGGTGAAATATATAAACAGATCTTTGACGCTACTCTGGATGTTGTTTTAAATGAAAAAGTAAGCGGTAAAGAAGAAGAAATTAAATTTATTAAAAAGAAATTTAAGGTTTAAAAATCTAATATGATCCAGCAGATAATAATTACTTTCCCGATATTACTGTTTTCGATCGTACTGCATGAATACTGTCATGGCTATGTGGCTTATCTGTGCGGAGACAATACGGCAAAACAGCAGGGCAGGCTAACCATGAATCCTATTCCGCATATTGATTTAATGGGTTCGATAATTCTTCCCGCTATACTTATATTTTCAAATTCACCGTTTTTAATTGGATATCCGAAACCAGTGCCTGTGAACCCTAATAATTTTAGAGATTATAAAAAGCACCATATCTATGTTTCATTAGCCGGAGTATCCGCAAATTTACTGCTGGCTGTTGTCTTTACACTACTGCTTGGGTTCTATGCAAAATTATTTAACCCTGAACAAAATAGTGTTATTCTTTTAATGTTTAAATATGGTATCCAGATAAACGTAATACTCGCAGTATTTAATCTACTGCCGATACCGCCTCTGGATGGCTCATGGGTGCTTTATCATTTGCTGCCGAGGGATCTGGCCGCAATGTATCAAAAGATTTTTCCATACGGATTTTTTATAATCATCTTTCTGTTGATGACAAATATGCTACATCTCATAATTATGCCGATTAAACAATTTAATTCTTGTTTTTTTAAGTACGCTACTTTCTTTTTTTAATTGAGCTAAACATATTTTCAAGACGAAACCCTATGAACTACAGTGTGAAAATTAGATAATTTTGAAGGGCCTCTGGATCTGCTGCTTTTTTTGGTCCGGAAAAACGAGGTTGATATTCAGGACATTCCCATCCTCAATATCACCAGTCAGTATATGGAATATATAGAAATGATGAAAGTCCATGAACCTGGATATTGCCGGTGAGTTTCTGGTCATGGCCGCAACGCTGATGCATATCAAATCACGGTCGCTGCTTCCTAAATCAGATGACGATGAAGAAGAAGATGAAGCCCTGCAGTCTCTTGATGAACTCAAAAAACAGCTTTTAGAGTATCAGCAGTACAGGGAAGCAGCCCAGACGCTTAAAGAACAGAATATTTTAGAAAAAGACGTTTTTACCCGCACCACGTTTGTAGAGCCGGAAAATAAGGAAGAGGGTAAAATGCTAGGTGAAGCAGGATTGTTTGACTTGTTATCCGCGCTAAAAAATGTCATTGCAAGAGCGGCTGACAATGGTTCTGTCATGGAGGTTTCAGTTGAAAAACTTTCTGTTAATGACAAGATGAATGATATTCTTCAGTTGATACAGGGAAAGACTGACGGGTTGCTGTTTGAAAATATGTTTGCTGAAGACTCTACTAAACTTGAAATTATTACTACTTTTCTTGCCCTGCTTGAGCTCATGAAACACCAGGCTTTAAAAATATTTCAAAATGATAATTTTAGCAGTATATATATTTATCCTGTTGAAGATGAATCAACTGATATTAGTCAAACTGATGAACAGCAAATTTAATTAATGGATTAAAAATGGAAATTACTGAGATTAAACCGATAATCGACGCATTGATATTCGCTTCTGAAAGCCCGATTTCGACCTCCAGAATTAAACAGATCTTTGAAGAAACAAACCCTGAAGAAGTATCAACCAAAGATATCAAAACAGCAATAACAGAACTAAATTCTGATAACCGTGAACAGCAGCGGGGATATTTTTTACAGGAGGTGGCCGGCGGATACCAGTACCGGACAAGACCTAATTATGCATTGTGGGTTAAAAAATTAAAGAAGGTTAAACCATTTCGACTGACCCAGTCAACCATGGAAACCCTAGCGATCATTGCTTATAACCAGCCGATCATACGCGCGGAGATCGATAAAATCAGAGGAGTTGATACCGGCGGTGTTATAAAAAACCTGCTGGAAAGAAATTTAATCAAGATCATGGGCCGTCAAAACGTCCCGGGTAGACCATTTTTACTGGGGACCACGAAACGGTTTCTTGAAGTTTTTGGCCTTGAAAAATTATCAGATATGCCGTCCTTAAAAGATTTTGACAATCTGGATGAATCAAAACTTCCAACGATTCTAAAAAATAAGCTTTCAGACAGGCTGCAGGAGGATAAAACGCAACTGTTTGAAGTCTCTGATGAGGATGAATCAGAAGAACAAAATGAGATTGTGGCAGTTGATTCTGAGACAAATAATAATCTGGAAGAATTACCCGTTGACCCCGGAAATATCCCTGAAGAAAATACGCAGCAGATATCTGAACCACCCAAGCCTGCAAAAGAAGAGTCCATCCCTAAAATTGAGTCTTAATCTAGATGAAAGAAAGACTTCAAAAAATAATTTCAAGAGCAGGAATTGCTTCACGCCGAAAAGCTGAGGAACTCATTGTTGACGGCAGGGTAAGAGTCAATAATGAGATAATTATCGAGCTGGGTTCCAAAGCAGATATAACAAAAGACAGGATTACCATAGATGGTGAGGCTATATCATCGCCTGAAAACAGAGTGTATCTGATTTTAAATAAGCCGTCCGGCTATATCTGCAGCCGTAACGACCCGGAGAACAGGCCGACGGTCCTTGATCTGATAAAAAATATTAATGAAAGAATTTTTCCAGTCGGCCGTCTGGATTATGATACCGAAGGTCTTCTTGTTCTCACAAATGACGGTTCTTTTTCTCAGATCCTGCAGCATCCCAGCAGTAATATTCCCAGAACGTATCTGGTAAAAGTAAAAGAAATTCCAAAAGAAGAGGATCTTGCCCGCCTTAGACAAGGGATTTACATTGATAAGATTAAGACCAGTAAAGCCAAAATCAAGATAGTTAATAAGCTCCCTAAAAATACCTGGCTTGAAGTTGTTCTTTGGGAAGGCAGAAATCGTCAAATTAAGAAGATGTTTGAAGCCATTGGTCACCGGTCGCTCAGAATAGTGCGTACCGAGTTTGGGCCGCTATCACTTAAAAATCTTGCTCAGGGGACATTCCGGTTTATGAACAGAAAAGAAATAAATGATGTTAGAAAGCTCGGCACAAGTCAATAGCGCAATAAGGTGCTTGCAGTTAAGATATTAAATTTATTTCTTCAAGTCCAAGTTCATACTCGATTTTTTCAGCACAGTCGGGACAGTAGCCCGATGTTATGTCTATTTTTGTTTCTTTGTTCAGGTATTGTTCAACAGCTAGCCAATCTCCTGTCCCGGGCTCTTTTCCGCTGTCATCACGGATCTTTTTGCATACACAGCAGACTGGCAGGATATTTTCGTATAATTTAATCTTTTGTTTTAGCACCAGTTTCTCAAGGCAATTATTTATTCTGATATAAACTTCGTCAGGTTCGCAGGGTTTTAATAAATAGTCGTCAGCCTTCAATCGTAATGCTCCAATAGCAGATGAGACATCAGATTGAGCGGTTAACATTATGACGATTGTCTCCGGTTCTTTTTCCTTTGCTTTTTTAAGCACACCCAGACCGTCAATCTGGTACATGATCATATCCGTAATCACAATATCATACTTCTTCTTATCCAGCATCTCAACAGCAATTTCACCGCTTGCGGCAGTTTCAATATTAAATTCATATTGTTCAAGCTGTTTTTTAACGGTTATCAGGATAATCGGATCATCATCTACCAGTAGTATTGATTTTTTTGACATACCTTTTCTTTCTATTGCAAATAATTAATCTTTTAAAATATTATAAATTTTATTAGAGGTCAATTAATTTCCTGATGAATAGGGATTATTTGTCCAGATTTTGTTAAGTATCATTATTTAAAATTATAAAATAGTCTTCTGCGAATAAGCAGTTCTTTTTGTGAGATAAATTTTTATCACTAAAGTTTGCAGGAATTTATTTTCAGTCTTGTTTTTTTTAATAATATGGCTATAATTGAAGTAGAATTAATTGCTGCGATGACCGACAACCGTTACATGAGCGAAATCTAGTATTAATAAGTCTGGTTCTTTACTGCAATGCAGTCGAAGTAGAACCATTATTAAAAGTAGAGATTATCTGCTAAATAACGGAACGGCATCAGCGGTTTATATAAAAAACCTGCTTGGAATTATACCAGACAGGTTTTTTTATTTTTATATACCCCCGATACGATTCGAACGTACGACCTACGGATTAGGAATCAGTAGTTCAGTGAAATTGTATGAGTAAGAAAAAGTAGAACATAGTATTAATAGTTATGTAAAATTAAACAATTAAAACATTAAGCTCAACCTGTTTCTCTGATTTAGATTACCTGGTTATACCTATAAATACCTGTTGCTCACAGGCAATTTGGTAACATGTGTTTTATATAAAAATTGCTTTATCTTCTGTAATCACTCTAATAAAATAATCCAAAAATTATCTGCTTTTCATATTAATAATATTATTATATTATCTTTTCTGTATTCAAATAAATATAATCATAATATTAGGATATCTATTGCATGACAAGTATTGAAGATATAAATGAAGATATAAATCTAAATAAAGATGAAAAACAGGTTGTCTCCAAAAAAAGAGTAACAGATCTTGGCTAAGTCTACACTGCAAAACGTGAGGTGAATGCAATGCTTGATATGGTGAAACAGGAAACGTAAAGAATTGAATCCCGTTTTCTGGAACCAGCCTGTGGAACAGGTAATTTTCTGGCGGAAATTTTAGACCGAAAGCTAGATGTTGTAGAAACCCGATATAGTAAAAGTCAGATGGAATATGAAAGGTATTCTGTTTTGGCTGTAACCAGTATATACGGCATAGATGTTCTGCAAGATAATGTTGTGGAATGCCGCAAACGGCTTTTTAATATAATTGATCAAAGATATAACAAACAGTTCAAGGATTTGGTGATTGACATATAACACTGGCTTAATGAAACTCAAGATGGACCGGATTAATATGGGACATGCTTGATGTTGAAAATGATACGGATCATTGATTGATAAAATTATGTCTACTGTTAAAATCCCGATTGAAAGGATTAGTCCAGAAGTCTTGCAGCGAGTTGTTGAGGAATTTATTTCAAGGAACGGAACCGATTACGGGAAAACCGAGATTCCCCTGGAAATAAAAATCAGGCAGGTCGAAGGGCATCTTAAATCAGGTCAAGTGGTTTTGGTATATGATAACGAAACTCAGACCTGTAATATTTTTTCAGCTGATGATCCAGTGTTGATGTCTATAAGTTGAAATCTGATTTGATATGACAAACGGTAGAATTTATAGGATAATTGAAGAAAATTTAAGTGTTGATTTGTCTTTTGTTATTTTATACTACTTTAGTTATTGTTAAATATATTAAGTTTTTATTATTTGAAGGTCTTATCGCTTATATGGATTTTTGATGACAACTAAATTTAAATATTTTCTAAAATAATGTTGACTTATAATCGTATATCTTACATCATTACTGTCCAAGATAATCTGAAAACACCGTTTTGGTCAGGCTAAGTGTTTGATTTTTCTTTACAGACTATCACTATTGAAAAACAGGTTGTTAGTATGCTGTAATGCTGTCCAAAACAAAACAACATGAACAAAGTCTTAATCCTATATATATATATATAAAGATCCTAAAAGGCTTTAAATAAGACCTTAAGTTGTTTTTGGCCGAATTGATAACTAAAAATCTGAATCTAATGTAAAATATGCTGTCCAAATTAAAAAGCTATTTTGGACAAGAGTGATCTAATAGATAAGTTGAGAAACAAAACAATGAGATATCAATATGAGAATTGTTGATTTAAGCCACACAGTCTCACCCAATATGCCTGTTTATCCTGGCACAGAACAACCTATATTTATTACTGGCTGTTCAATTGAGGAATTTGGATTCCTTGAAAAGAAAATTACAATGTATTCTCACACAGGAACTCATGTTGACTCACCGGCCCATTTAATCAAAGACGCCAATACGCTAGATTTGCTGGCAATAGAACATTTTCACGGGTCAGCGTTAATGTTGAATTTTGAAAATGATAAATCAAAAACAATTGATGTCTCATCATTAGAACCCTATGTGAAAGAAATAGAAATAATTGATTTTCTATTAATTCATACTGGATGGAGCAAACATTGGGGAACTGAGAAGTACTTCTCTGGCTATACTGTGCTGACCTTTGAGGCTGCTAACTGGTTGAGTGAATTTCAACTAAAAGGGTTTGGTTTAGATACTATTTCAGCAGATATTTTAGAGACTGATGATTATCCAATTCACAAAATTTTTCTTAAAAAAAATACAATAATTATTGAGAATTTGATCAATCTTTTATCTTTACCTAGTTCTACCTTTACCTTTTCTTGCTTTCCAATAAAATTTGAGGATGCAGATGGTTCCCCTGTAAGGGCAGTAGCATATGTTTAAATATAATTTAATTGAAAAACACAATAAAAAATGAAAATACCCGGAAATCTTCTAACAACAGCCATGGCGGTCATGCCGCACACAGATGTCGACAGAGCACTTGAGCTTGCCTTGGCAATGGACGTGGAAGGACTGTGCTGGAAAAACTCAACCGGATTCTGATCGTTATATTCGAATTGCCAGCCGTACAGAATTAGAGAATTGTAAATTAGTTGAAGCATTGGCAGATATTATTGACTTAAAAAAAGCAGAGATATCTTAGCCTTGATTATTCAGGCAGGATAAGTAAAAAATATTTTTAAAAATATAATATCTATTTAAAATAATAATAAAAATTCGGCAAACGTGTCTGCGGAACTTCCTATTGGTATAGTTGCCGCGTAATTTGTATTGAAATGAGGTTTAATATGGAACTAAATAATAAAATGTCTGTCGGTGAAATAGATTATGCATCTCTAAAAGATATTTATGCGTGTCCTTGCGATGAATCAAAAATGTATGATAAATTTTTAATGCCGGTAAAATCAAAAGGAATGTGGGTTTGGTTTGATGGAGAAGAAGAACCTTATCTTGATCTGGTTCTTAATTACAGTTCTGTAAATTTTGGGCATTGCTATCCACCTATTGTAAAAATTGTTAAAGAAGTAATAGAAAGGGTGGATCAAATCCATTCATTTCATTCAAAAGACAAACTTGAATTAAGTGAATATCTTTCAAAAAAAGTAAGCACAGATGAAAATTATAAAGTCTATTTTAATATAGGTGGTTCTGCGGCTGTTTCTGATGCTATTCGGTTATGTCGTCATACTACCGGAAAAAAATATATGATCTCGTTTGACGGCTCATTTCATGGAGTGAGTTCTGCGGCGGCTTCTGTAACAGATGACCGATTAATAGCAAAAGAACAATATGGTATTCCCATATCAGATTACACATTTTCAGTTCCGTTTCCAGGCAAACATAATGATGTAACAATTAGTGATTGTTTGGAAAAGATTGAAAATTTGATCTCAGATAATGATATTGCCGGAATTATTGTTGAACCAATACAAGGGGCCGGGGGATTTATCATTCCAAAAGATTCTTTTCTTTTAGAATTAAGCAATCTTTGTAAACGGTGTGAAGTAAAATTAATAATTGATGAAATACAAGTGGGTTTTGGGACGGGCAGGTTCCTTTTTTGTTTATCAACAATATGGAGTAGAAAATCCGGATATAGTTCTTTTATCAAAATCAATAGCCGGTGGTTATTTTCCTGTTAGTGCCGTCATAGCACGTTCTGATCTTTTTGATAATGTACCCATTAGAGGTACGGCTTTTCAAACTACTTTCAATAACAGTTCTCTGGGACTGGGAATAGCTAATCAATTAATGAAATTAGTAGAGAAAGAGAAGATTTTTGATAGTATAATGAAAAAGGGCAGGTTTTCTGGAAAAATTAAGTTTTTTAAGTAAAAGTCCTTATGTTGCTAATTTAAGAGGGGTGGGGTTAGCGATTGCTTTTGATATTGTCGATCCATTATCCAAATTGCCATCGGATAAATTAGCAAAAATATTTGTGTCTCAATGTTTAGAAGAGCATGTGATAAGTTATGCCTGTGGTGTTAATTTTAACAGTGTTAAAATTATACCTTCCTTAGTCGTTACCAATGAAGAAATAGATATAATAGTGAGAGACTTGGTAAATGTTTGCAAAGATTTCATGACCATGTGAAGTAGAAAGATTATGGCTGAGTATGAAAAAATCTATCTATATATTGGTGTTTGCAGGGAGAACCTTGAAAAATATTATCCGTCTTACATTAAAGGTGAATTTTTAACAGATACGTTCACTGATGCCGAATTGGTAGATGCTATAATACTTAAAGATACTAATGTTTTAATGGTGGATGTTTTTAATTCAACATTCACCGCATCATTATTGCAACAATTGAAAGGGCGCATAAAACTAATAAATTTTTCTGTATCAATCCATTGATTCTTTAATAGACTTAAAAGAAGCTGAGACTGCGGCATAGAAGTTAGAAAAATTGCCTGATGACATTTACTGTAATGAAGTTGCCGAATTCGCGGTTGCTCAATTATTAAGTGCCTGTAAGGGCACAATCCAATTTGATAAATCTATTAAAAACGGAGAATGGAATCAGGCAATAAATACAAATTTTTCATTACGCGGTAAAACTTTAGGTGTTGTAGGCTTTGGGAATATTGCTAAGTGTATAATCAGGCTATGTGAAAACTGGGGGATGAATATTTTAGTAACACGGAAACATTTGAATAAAAATCAATCTGTTCCTAATGTAACTTTTGTTGATTTTTCCAATTTGATTGAGAATAGTAACTTTATAATTTTTGCTCTTCCCCTTAATAAAGATACTTTTCAAATGTTTAATGAAAATCACATAGAAAAATTAAACAAAAATTCAATAATAGTTAATATTTCACGAGGAAACGTTGTGGATGAAAACGCTATATATGAATCTTTAAGGTCGGGTAGATTATATAAATATTGTACGGACGTTTTTTCACAAGAACCAATAAATAAGGATCATGTGTTGCTGAATAGTGACAAAACGATATTGTCTCCTCATGTAGCATGGGCAACTGAAGATACTATGAAAAAGACATATAGCGTATGGTTTAACCAAACAGCCATTTAATAATTTAATAAAGTTTATAAAATGGTTTAAACACAAAGAGTCGGATAAGAGGGTATTATGGAAGAAAAGAGTTTAAGTTGGTGGGGCGACGTAACAACAAAAAATAAAGAAGAAACAATTAAAAAAAACAGAGAAATAATTGGTGAAAGATTAGAATTGTTTACAACAATTAAAGAAATTCTGGAAGACGCCGGTATTGAATTTTTTATAGAGGGTGGAACCTTGTTAGGTGCATACAGAAATGGTCAATTCATTTATCATGATAATGATATAGATACGGGTTGTGTAAACAAAGAGTTTATTAAGGTAGGAAAAGTATTAGATAGTAAATTGCCGGATAAGTATACATATCGTTTGAGAACAAAAGTTGGGGATTATAGTACAAATGCATTTGGTTGTTTCCCAAAAGACGGGGAAACAATTATTGATGCTTATGGTCAGGAATGGCCTCTGAATATGCTAGATATTTACAATTACATTTATAGTGAAGAAGAAAAATCTTATAGGTTAGATCACGATAAAGCAGGGCGTGATGCAAAAGGAAATCCGAAAATGGATACCGGAAGATATAATTTTCCCCTTAAGTACTATTATGTTTGAAGGTATAGAATGTCCCTGCCCAAATAACCCGAAGGCGTTTGCAGAACTTGAACAAGGATATTTAGGAGAAGATTTTGAGTTTGATCAAGAAACTCAGCTATTTATTAAAAGTCGTTCATAGTGGTTAAACAATCGCATCAGACAAAAGTGCTTACTTTTGCCGGGGATCTTCTGAATATCTGTTCGCTTGCAGGGCTGTTATGTGCGGTGTTTGGTATTTATTAGTCTATTTTGGGCAATTTCCCATTTGCGATAATTGGAATTCTGTGAGCTGTTTTATTTGATTGGGCTGATGGAATTATTGCTCGTCAAATGACGGGGCGAACAGATCACCATCGGACTTTTGGGGGCCAGCTTAATTCGCTGATAGATATTGTAAGTTTTGGAGTATTCCCTGCTATTTTTCTCATAAGCCATGGCAAGTTCAGTCCATGGTTCCTGCCGGGAGCATTTCTTATTGTCGCCAGCAGTGCTATACGATTGAGTTATTTTAATATTTTCGGTCTGAATGACGATAAAACCTACATGGGGCTGGCATTAGACAATAATGTTATTATCCTTGCTTTTGTGTTTTTGTTTGAAGGCTTTATTGGTCATACAGTTTTTTCAATAATCCTTTATGTACTATTGATGGTATTTCTGGTGTTTAATTTAATCCGTTCGAACACCTAAATTTGATGGAAAATGGTTTTATGTTCTTATAGTTTACACCTTGGTATTGACAGTTATCTACGGTTGGATGCAGTTGAACAGAGTTTGATAAAATCACAATATGATTATAGAAAATACGGAAAAGTATATGAGCAA
>PVMK01119481.1_pt1 | contig 20248 bp, 17 predicted proteins | sample 1853481 | NCBI WGS metagenome assembly PVMK01 (sample SAMN08533507, study PRJNA380276) | Marine sediment metagenome, whole genome shotgun sequencing project. | reverse complement strand
ACAACGCTCTTGCGGGCACGATACCGGGTGCCGTCCAGGCATTCGACGCCCACGCACTTGCCTTTCTCAATAATAAGCTGCTCTACGGGCATGTTGGTCTGAATCACTCCGCCATTGGCCTCGATCACTCTGCCGAGAGCCACCGGCAGCATCCCTGAACCACCCTTCGGCATGGGGCGACCTTTGACCTGATGTCGAATTGCCGAAAATAGCTGACTGCCAGTGTTGGGATGCCCACCCGGGATGCTGCTGAAGCGGGCCTGGGCGAGATGGAAGCTACGGATATAGTGATTCTCGAATGTCTTGGTGACGAGATCATAGCCGGACATGGCAAATCTGCGACGCCAAACAGTATTATTCGGAATGTCAGAACCGCTGCTCCTGGCAGCGTTATACGCTATGTATTCGGTCACCAGTCGCCTGAATGTGTCCGCATCCGTCTTGGAATATTTGGCGTATCGGCGTAAGTTCGGTCAATGTCGTGCCACATCGTGATTGAAGCCTTATCCGCAAACGACGTGTGCATGATCGGATCGGGGGCAATGTATTCAAGTCCGTAATCGAAGAGATTCAACTCGTTCTTGCTCAGAACCGGGTTGGACTGGATAAACCCATGGACACTTGAGCAAAGGTCCTCCTTGAAACCGGGCATGCAGACCTCAGCTGTCTTGCAGCCACCACCAATGGTGGGCCGTCCTTCAAGTACCAGAACACTAAATCCTGCTTTGGCAAGGTAGGCCGCGGTGATAAGACTATTGTGTCCGGCGCCTGCCACGACGAAATCAAAAGTGGAGTCAGGTACGGACATTTTCTCGAATGCAGCTGCGTTGACAGAAAGAGAACCCAGAGCTGCACCCTGCAGAAAAACCCTTCGCGATATTGTTGTCATCCACTTCCCCGGGCGAACGTTTTGCCATTATGATGCAATCGATTGCAGTTTGGCAAACTAATGAGTATTCTTGATTAAACGCCAGCGCGATAGTGCGCTGTCTTCGCTACTTATTCAGAAATTGTGAAATCAATTTCGCCCACTTGATCTATGCTGCCTGTGATGACATCTCCCGGCACAACCGGGCCAACTCCCGCTGGCGTTCCGGTATACAGCAAGTCGCCCGGCTGCAAGTGATAGTACTTCGACAAATCGGCGATTAGTTCAGGCACACTCCAGATGAGGTCGCTGATGTTTCCAGATTGCCTTAGGTCTTTGTTGACTGACAACCTGATGTCCCCGGACTTGATGTGTCCGGATTCACTCGCCGTGACGATTTCAGATATCACAGCTGAATCTTCAAAGTTCTTGCCGAGATCCCAGGGGCGGCCTTTATCGCGCGCGTCGAGTTGCAGGTCCCGTCGCGTCATGTCCAATCCGCAGGCATACCCGAAAATAACCTCCAAAGCATCCTCGACTGACACGCAGAAAGCGGGTTTTTCGATGGCAACAACCAGCTCCATTTCATGATGGTAATTACTGGTTCCCGGCGGGTACGGCACGGCGGCACCAGATTCTACGATGCTGGATGCACTCTTGGTGAAGTAGAAGGGCGATTGCCGATCAACCGCCATCCCCATCTCTTTCGCGTGCGCTTCATAATTCCGGCCCACACAAAATATTCGGTTCACGGGAAAGCGCAATTCTGTTCCCCTGATCGCAACAGCGGGTATAGCCGGTGGCGTAAAAATCATTTTCAGCTTGGCAGTATTGATCACTTTTTTTCCTGCGTTAAGTATTATTCTGGAATGAGTATCGCAAATTCGGCGGCGGCCGGTTTGGCCGATGCTGTCATCGTAGGTACGTCGAAATCTGCGGCCGGGCAGTTTGCCTACTCCGGCCGAAAATCGACAGTTCCAGGTTTTCCCGTTCAAGATGCGTGTGTTCGAATCAAGACAATAACAATTGACGCCCGCAACGTCTTGCGCATCTTGTGGAATAGCGGTCTAACCCGAAGGCTCTATCAATTTGCCCGGGTTCCCAGACCATCAAGGAGCTCAGATAAATGACCAAAAGCGACAAACAGTCTGTAGCCAAGATTATCGTAGACAGTCTGGCTCGCCACGGAGTGGAAGTGATGTTCTCGCAGTCGTTGCCGTCAGCTGTGCTGCTTGCGGCTGAGGACCGTAACATTGAGCAGTTTATGTACCGGACCGAAAACGCGGGTACGGTGATGGCGGATGGTTACGCCCGCATCAGCGGCAAGGTCGGTGTGGTTTCCGCACAGAATGGACCTGCAGCGACACTGCTGGTGCCGGGTCTGGCCGAGGCGCTCAAGGTGTCAGTCCCGATCGTCGCGCTTGTTCAAGACGTGGTGCGGGCACAGGCCGATCGCAATGCTTTTCAGGAGTTTGATCACATCGCGCTGTTTCAGTCGTGTACGAAATGGGTACGCAGAGTGACAGAGGCATCGCGGATAGTTGATTATATCGACATGGCCTTTGCCAATGCCGCCAGTGGGCGGCCGGGTCCAGTCGTATTGATTTTGCCCGCTGATCTGCTACTCGAAGAAATAACGGTTCCTGAGCTGCGTAAGAGCAACCTGGGTTACTTCCCGCTTGATCGTGCGGTTGCCGATCCGGGCCGAATTGAAGAAGCTGTAGAGCTTTTGGCATCCGCAAACAACCCGCTGCTCCTGGCGGGCGGTGGCGTTCATCTTTCCGCTGCCAGCGAGGCCGTGGCGGCGCTACAACGAGATGCCCACATACCGGTGATGACGACCGTGATGGGCAAAGGGGTAGTCGATGAGCGCCATCCTCTTTCTATTGGTGTAACCGGCTACGCGATGGGAAAACTCTCGCCTACCCGATACATGCGTCCAATTATTCAGCAAGCCGATGTCATACTTCTCGTGGGAACGCGCACCAATCAAAACGGCACTGATTCCTGGGCGCTTTATCCGGAACACGCGCGGTATATCCATATCGATGTTGATGGTGCAGAGATAGGTCGTAACTATGAGGCCTTGCGTTTAATCGGTGATGCCAGGCTCACCCTTGAAGCTATTTACAAACAGCTCAAAGGCCGACGCGGACCAGCGCCGGAAATCGAACTTCGTATTGCAGACGCCAAGCAGAAGCACGCCACGGATATTGCTGCCCTCGAGCAATCGAACGACACTCCGATAAGACCGGAGCGCATGGCGGCGGATATTCGACAGGTGCTAACGTCGGAGATGATCGTTGTTGCCGACGCAAGTTATGCCACCCTTTGGGTGGCTTGTTACTTGCCGTCCCTTAAGGTCGGAATGAGGTTTGTCACGCCACGCGGATTGGCCGGGCTTGGATGGGGCCTGCCACTTGCCATCGGCGCGAAGGCGGCCTGCCCTGATAGCCCGGTATTATGCATGGTCGGAGACGGTGGTTTTGCACATGTCTGGGCCGAGCTCGAAACTGCGGCCCGCCGAAAAACTCCCGTGGTGCTAACCGTTCTGAACAACAGCTGCCTGGGATACCAAAAGGATGCCGAAGATGTGAAGTTCGGGCGCCATAGTACGGCTTGTTATTTTACGGCGGTGGATCACGCGGCGATCGCGCGTGCCAGCGGATGCCGTGGCGTCCGAATTGAAAAGGCCAGCGAATATCTTCCGGCGCTGCGTGAGGCGCTGACGTGCAATGAAACGACAGTCCTCGATGTCATTACAGATCCAACGGCCTACCCACCAGTAACGTCCTTTGACGGATTGGATGATATCCGCAAATCGAAGGCTGAAAGTTGAGAGTGTAATTTATGAACACAGACAGGCTTAGAGTGCGGTTCGAAGACTACCGCGACAAGTACGCGACGATCAGCATGCGCCGCGAAGATGGCATTCTGGAGATCACGTTGGGCACGGATGGCGGGCCGCTGCAGTGGGGAAGGCAGCCGCATGCCGAACTGGAAGAGGCCTTTCTTAATATTGGCCGCGACCGTCAAAACCAGGTCGTAATTATGACCGGTACCGGCGACGAATTTTCTGGTCCGGTGGCTGAGGCTGAATCGAACAGGGCCGCGCATCAACAGACGCCTGATGAGTGGGCGGAACTGGGCTGGGAGTCAAATCGCCTTCTCACCAACCTGCTGGCAATTGACGTACCGATGATAAGTGCGGTCAATGGTCCCGCGGCGCGCCATGCTGAATTGCCCATCATGTGCGACATTGTGCTTGCCGCGGAGAATGCCTCTTTCCAGGATTCTGCGCACTTTGCTGGCGGCCTGGTTCCCGGGGATGGGGTGCATGTCGTATTTCCGATGATCATGGGGTTGAATCGTGGCCGCTATTTTCTTCTTACCGGGCAGGTCCTCGACGCGGGCCTTGCGATGGAATACGGATTGGTGAATGAGGTTTTGCCGCGAGAAAAACTACTGCCGCGCGCCTGGGAACTTGCACGTAAAATAATGCAACAGCCTGAAATGAATCGACGCTATACGCGTTTATTGCTCACTGAACAGCTGCGCCGTCAATTGAGCGAGTTGTTGCCTTACGGTTTGGCTTTGGAAGGACTCGCGATCACACGTGAAATTTGAAACCAGAAAGCATTGATGGCATGAGTAAGCAACAGATTATTGCAAGCAGGAAAAACAGATGGCGAAGATAGCTTTTCTAGGCGCTGGGATGATGGGTCAGCCAATAGTGAGAAATTTCCTTCGTGGCGGCCATGCAGTGACTGTTTACAATCGTACGCCGGACAAAGCGCAGCCGTTGGCAGCTCTCGGGGCCGTACTGGCAGCGACACCGAAAGAAGCTGCCACCGGAGCCGATTTCATTTTCTCCAGCCTGTCTAATGATGATGCGTCGAGGGTTACGTGGAATGGTCCCGATGGGGCACTACAGGCGGAGCTCAGGCCGGGAGCGTATGCCATCGAAATGTCGACGGTGTCTTTGAAGTGGGTGGCCGAGCTTAATGAGCTGGCGAAGGTCAGGGGTTTACGTTTTCTGGACTGTCCCGTTGCAGGCCGTCCGGATGTTGCAGAAACTGGTCAGCTAAAAATTTTTGCGGGCGGTAATGTCCAGGATGTAGACGCAGTGCGACCGGTGTTGGACGCGATTAGCAAGAGCGTAATGCACCTGGGCGGCGTTGGTAGCGGCATTACGTTCAAGCTCATATATAACGTTATGGGGGCCATCCAGGTTGCGGCGTGCGCTGAAGGAATGCAGGCCTGCGAGGCAGCGGGCATTGACATAGCAGTTGCGGCAGAGGGTTTTTCGAGCGGCGCAACCGGCAGTCCACATGTCGCTCGTCACGCCCAATATATGGCCGAGAATAGTCATGAAGACCCGGTCCAGTTTTCTGGACGAATGCGGATCAAGGACATGGCTTATGGCATCCGGCTGATCGAGGATGTTGGAGGCCAGTCGGTTATAGGTCATGCAGCCAAACAAGTATTCGAGCAAATGGTGGAGCTTTCCATGGGTGACCTTAACGACAGCGAGCTAATCGATACGTTACGCGTTGTACACCAAAAGAACCGGGCGTGAGGCCCGAGCAGGCTTTTTATATCAAGCAGTATCCTGAGGTTTATCCATGACAATTAAGCTGAATGTTAACGACGAAAAAGTGCAACTGGATGTAGAACCAGATACACCACTTCTGTATGTGTTGCGCAATGATCTGGGTTTGAATGGCCCGAAATTCGGTTGCGGGTTGGCGCAGTGTGGCGCATGCACCGTATTGGTGGACGGTAGTCCTGTACGGTCCTGCGTAACGCCGGTGGCTAGCGTTGCTGGCCTCGGGATCGTTACCCTTGAGGGTCTGGGCCGTCGCGACGAACCGCATCCATTGCAGGCGGCATTTATCAGGGAACAAGCAATGCAATGCGGTTACTGTGCGAACGGCATGATGATGACAGCGGCGGCGTTGTTGGAACGAAACGAAAATCCGACAGAGGAGCAAATTCGCTCCGCGCTGCGCGGGAATCTCTGCCGTTGTGGTGCACATGGTCGTATCGTACGTGCGGTCCGCGAGGCGGCGCGTAGCTATCAAGAAGGCGAACTGTCATGACAACACGCCGAAACTTCTTGAAGAGCACTGGATCCGTCGTCTTGTATTTCAATATGGTAACGACAAGTGCGCTTGCACAGCAGGTCGCGGCGATTGACTTGCCGAGTTCGCTGGCCGGCAACCCCGGCCTTGATACCTGGTTGCGTATTGCTGCAGACGGATCAGTTACGTTATCTCCGGGCAAGTGCGAACTGGGTCAGGGGATTCAGACGGCACTGGCACAAATAGCAGCTGAGGAACTGGACGTGTCCTTTGATCGCGTGCACGTTACCACCGTTGATACCGCATCATCACCGGACGAGGCATACACCAATGGCAGTCGTTCCGTCGAGGTTAGTGGTGCTGCCGTGCGCGCCGCTGCGGCTGAAGTGCGCGCTATCCTGATCGGGTTGGCGGCCGATGAGCTCGCTGTAAACAGCAAGAACATCGGCGTTCGAAATGGTGTCTTTACGATCAATGGAACCGGTTCGAGGCTCGACTATGGGGCCGTGGTCAAAGATCGCAGTCTTTCCCGAAATGCGACAGGCCTGGTCTCACCCAAGCGTCGCGAGCACTACCAAATTGTTGGCAAATCACTGCCGCGAATCGATATTCCACGCAAGACATTTGCTGAGGCCGCGTACATCCAGGATATTCGTGTGGAGGGTATGTTGCATGCGAGAGTTGTACGCACGGGCGACCGCGAAGCGAAATTACGGCTGTCGACGGACGTTGATGCGGTGTCGCGGATGCCTGGTGTCGTTAAGATTATCCGTGATGGATCATTCCTGGCAGTGGTGTCGAAGAGAGAAGAGCAAGCAATTAATGCTGCAGAAGCATTGGCACGATTGTGTCGCTGGGACACGTCGGAGCTGCCGATGCAAAAGGGCACGATTAATGAGTGGCTGAGGAAGGCGCCGGCGGACGTAAAGGTTGTGGCTGAGCGTGGTTCGATAGGTTCTCGAAAAACAATCCGGATCGTTAGCGAAAATTACTCGCGGCCATTTCAGGCACACGCGTCTATGTCGCCATCGATGGCGATCGCGCACAAATCCGCAAATGAACTGACGGTGTGGAGCCATACACAGGGTGTCTTTCTAATGCGTGGAGCGATCGCCAGGCTCGTCGGTCTCGATGAAGAAAACGTTCGGCTGATTAACGCTGAGGCTGCCGGATGTTACGGCCACAATGGTGCCGATGATGCGGCCGCAGACGCCGCTTTGATCGCGATGCAAATGCCAGGCAGCCCCATACGCCTGCAATGGTCGCGCTCCGACGAATTCCTGGGGGAGCCTTACGGCTCGGCCATGACCACAAGAATCAGTGCGGGCTTAAACGCAAAAGGACGTATCGTTGATTGGCAGTACGATGTCTGGAGTGGTACCCATTCGATTAGACCCGCTGGTGCCAGACGAGCGGGGAACTTATTTGCCGCACGGCAAATCGCCAGGCCGCTGCCTTTGCCGCCGGTGGGCAATATTCCACAGCCGCGTGGCGGCGGCGACCGCAATGCCGTGCCGTTATATTCATTTGCCAATCATCGAATCACTAAACATCTGATACCGGATATGCCGCTTCGGGTATCTGCATTAAGGGGCTTGGGCGCTTACATGAACGTATTTGCGATTGAATCCTTTATGGATGAGGTCGCACAAGCGCAGGGGGAGGATCCATTAGAGTTCAGGATTCGCCATCTGGATGATCAACGTGCGATTGGCGTCCTTAGAAAACTTCGCGAGCAAATGCTGGCCGCTGATTTCGACTCTACGGTGTCACCTGCCGGTGTCGGGATCGCCATGGCGCGGTACAAGAATTCAGGTGCTTACTGCGCCGTTGCGATGCGTGTCATCGTGGACTCTGCGAATGGGCGGATCAAACTCGAGCGTGCGCTTTGCGCAGTGGATATCGGTCTGGTCATCAACCCGAATGGCGCTATTAATCAGATCGAAGGTGGTGTAATTCAGTCATCGAGCTGGACCACCAAGGAACAGGTGCGGCTGGGGCATGCCGGGGCTGAGTCAAAAGACTGGGCAAGCTATCCGATTCTGACGTTTCCCGAGGTGCCGTTGGTCGAGGTTGCGTTGATAGATCAGCCGCATGAGCCGGCGCTGGGTGCGGGCGAGGCGTCGCAGGGACCGACCGCTGCGGCCATCGCCAACGCCGTGGCCAACGCAACCGGTACGCGTATTCGTGACCTGCCGTTAACATCGGCGCGATTGAAAAACCTTTAGCCAGTCGTTTTGACAAGCGACCAGACAAAGGCTCGCTTTTGTTGGTACTGCAAACGATTGCATTCTGTGAATCGCTTCAGCTAGACTAGAGGCCGCCTCATTTCAGGCAGGCGAATCAGGGTTTGTTAGTCGACAGGACCTAAAGGGGCAGCAGAATGACTGTAGATGGCAAGAATTTCGTATCCGCATTTTTGGGACTTGTTTTATTCGCGGTTTGTCTTCCTGTAACTGCGTTCGCGAATGCGCACCCGCACCCGCGGCCGGACAGCCTGCCATACCTGGATCAATCGACCTATATTCGCAATATGGCTGTCCGCGCCCATATTGGCGGCGAAAATCGTCGCTGGAAAATGCAAATGATGTCGCAGGGTGAGCGACGCTTCCTGTTTCAGGGGGGGATTCCGAAAGGTGATGTCATCGAGATCACGGACCCTCTGAATCCCGTAGTGATCAACGAGGATGCCTTTGTTGGCAGGCAGATTCAGCTTGCTTATAACGCCGATATTGGCAAGTGGATTCTCATGACCGGTGCTGCGCCGCCTTTGATCAAGGCAACGATTGAATTCCCGCACGGCAAATATGATGACCCGGGTGCTGACGACAGGGTGAAGAATCACGATGGGCTGCGTGGCGTACGTTTTTATGACGCTAGCGATCCGTACGATATCAAGCTACTTTCGGAATTCAGCACCGACCTCGGTGACCCTGAACGCAAGCGGCAGACTGGCGGCGGTACGCACAGAGATTATTATGATGGCGGCAGATATGCGTATCTTGATGCTGCACCCGATGACAGTTTCACGCATCAGGAAAGCCCGGTGCGAGTCCACAGCCACGGGGTCATGGTGGTTGATGTTTCCGACCCCGAGGCGCCGCAGCATGTATCCGACTGGTGGTTACCCGGTCAGCGTGAGGATGAGCAAGAGGAATACAAGGCCTGGCGAGAGTACGGTGACAAGGAGTCGTTTACCGGGTTGCACGGTGCATTCTATGTCCCACAAAAACTGGAAAATGGCGGCAATTTGGGCTTCAGCCCATGGGGCTCTCTTGGCATCTTTGTTCATGACTTAAGCGACGCTGGTGCACCAAAATTGCTGGGCCGATTTCAGGCGCCTTACAAGCCCGGAGGGATTGCTTTCCATTCTGTGGATGTTTCCAGAGTAGACAGGGGTTTCGTCATCGGTGCGCCGGAAACACTGAATCCGGACTGCAATGAACCGTATCATCACACCTACATCATCGATGTAAGTGATCCCGCGAATCCTCGCGAGTTATCCACGTTGCCAATTCCACGGCCGCCGGAGGAAGCTCCGTACGATAATTTCTGCCAAAAGCGTGGCCGCTTCGGCGTGCATAATCCACCGCATCTCAAAGCGCCGGGGAAAGCCGACCCTAATTTTACTTGTTACACTTTCTTCAATGCGGGTCTGCAGTGTTTTGACATCAGCGATCCGGAGTACCCGTTTATTTCGTCCTACTTCATTCCTCCGCAGGGCGGTGACCTCGACGTACCTGGAAGTTACACCCGAAATACTGACAATGTATTTGTCGAGTGGGACCGAAAGTTGATTTGGACAGCTACGGATACGGGGCTTTACTTGCTAACAACGCCCAGGTTAGGAGATCCGATACTTGAATCTTTGCCGGTAAGCGAGTGGAATCTGCCGGATCTAAACCAGGTTGCTGAATGACGACGCATTCGCAAGTATTCGCCACAAGGTGTCTGGAAAAGCTGATTCGGTCACCCGCATTACGCAGCAACAATTAGCGGTCCTGTTGCTGGCGGTCTGCGCCGGCAGCGCTGGTGCGTTACAGGCTGCCGAGCCGGCACTGGCCGACGCCCGGCTTAAGTCGGTTTGTCTTGATCTTCAACAACGCGATGCTGCGCCGGTAATCGACGGGGTGCTGGATGACGCCGTCTGGGCCCGCGCGACGCGGATTGATGATCTGCATCAGTTTCAGCCCGTTGACCACGGTGAACCGACAGAGAAATCGGAATTTTTCATTTTCTACGACGAAGATTTCGTTTATGTCGGCGCCCGCTTGTACGACACCAACCCTGAGGCGATAAGTGCACGCCAACTGGTGCAAGGTGGAACACTACGGTTCGATGACGCTATCGAATTCCTGCTGGATCCGTTTGATACGCGCCGAACCGGGTACTGGTTTCAAATTAACCCCAATGGTATTCGCAGGGACGGCGTCTACGAAAGTCCGACCGAAATCAATCGCGACTGGGATGGAATCTGGCAGGCGCAGGCAACAATCGACGAACTCGGGTGGACGGCAGAGGTGGCAATACCGTTCAAAACCCTGAATTTCAACTCCGATAACAATACATGGGGATTCACGGTCGCTCGCACCATTGCCCGGAAAAAAGAAGAGATCGCATGGTCCTCTTTCGATCGCAGCATAAACCCGGGATCTGCGGGTGTAATTGATTGTATTAGTGGAATTCGTCAGGGTCGCGGCCTGGATGTCGTACCTTCCGTGGCGGTCAAACAGTCGAACGACTTTGTTGCCGGGAGTGCCTCCAGTAAATTGGACCCTTCTCTGGATGTATATTACAAAGTGACGCCGGCGATGACTGCCGCACTTACCGTGAATACGGATTTTTCGGCGACCGAGGTGGATAATCAACAAGTGAACCTGACCCGTTTCTCTTTGTTTCTTCCTGAGAAACGACAGTTCTTCAACCAGGACCTGGATATTTTCAGTTTCGGCGGGCTTGATGAAAATGGGCGACCGTTTTTCTCGCGGCGGATCGGCTTAACTGCTTCCGGAGAGCCCGTTGATATTATCGCGGGAGGCAAACTTTCCGGCCGTATCGGACGCTGGAACATCGGCGTTCTCGATGTATTGCAGGATGCTTCTGCGGATATTGGCAAGAGTAACGTCTTCGTCGCACGGGCGGCCGCCAATATTCTGCAAGAATCCAGTGTGGGGCTCATCTACACGAATGGAAATCCGACGGCCGATCTGGACAACCAGCTTGTTGGTGTGGACTTTCGTTACAGGAATACGAGCCTGATCCCGGGGAATACGATTGAGGGCGTTGCCTGGTATCAGCAGTCGGACACAGAAGGCGTAACTGCTGACGAAGAAGCTTACGGCTGGGGAGTCGAGTATCCCAATAGTGAGCGGTGGTTCGGCGAGTTGGGCCAATGGCGTATCGAGGAGAATTTCAATCCGGCGGTAGGCTTCGTGAATCGAGCCGACATCATCGGTACCAAAGCAGAACTGGGTTACACGTTCACGCCAAATGGCCGCTTCTTTCGCAACATTACGTTCAAAACAATTTACGAAAATATCGACAACACGGACGGAGTACTTGAAAGTCGCGAATTGGTTTTGGAGCCCTTCAGTGTCGAAACGCAGTTTGGAGATTTTTTCGAGATACGCCTGCGGCGTATCGATGAAATTCTGGTTGAGGATTTTGAAATCAGCCCCGGCATCATAATCGGGGCTGGCGCATATACATTCGATCGCGTGCAGTTCGTCCTGTCGTCGGCGTTGGAACGACGCTTTGCCTTCAATATCGATATCGATATTGGTGATTTCTATGATGGCGAGCTATTGAAAGTCGGTGGCGGCCTGAGCTTGCGACCGGGCAGGCATCTCTTCTTACAACTGGAATATGAAGTCAATGATGTGGAGCTGCCGCAGGGCTCTTTCATCACGCGCCTGTACCGCATGCGTGCAGACGTTGCATTTAACGCGAGATGGTCATGGCTGAATATGCTGCAATATGACAACGTAACGGACACGGCAGGCTTCAACAGCCGCCTGCGATTCAATCCGCAGGCTGGCCAGGATTTATTTCTTGTCTTGAACCGCCAGTTCGACGTCGACCCGCTGAGCAGAGACGTGAGTTCATCAGCGTCTGAAATCGTAATGAAATTTCTCTACACGTTTCGTTTCTGAAAGCGCGATGCCGAAACAGGTACCCTTGCCGGACCACGTGGATATCCCTACATCAAATTTGGAGTTGCAGACTTGGCTAATCGTAAAATAATTGCCACAGGCGTCGCCCTTATCACGGCGGTTCTGTTCATCGTCATGCGCCCTGTCCTTCGCGACTCGCTTAACGAGTGGCAGGCCGAGCGCCAGTTTTCCCATGGACAGAAATTGGCTCACGTTTACTGTGCAACCTGCCACCTTGAACCGGCGCCCGACATCCTGCCCAAGAAGAGTTGGGAGATGGCGCTTGGATACATGGGTTACATGCTGGGGATGGAAAACATCGATTATCTGGCTGATCATCCGGATTTCGCGCAGGGAAATGTGAAGTCGAAGCTAACCTATCTGATCAGGGAAGAGATGTTTCCGGAAACGCCGCTGTTGAGCGACAGCGATTGGCAAGCACTGCGAAATTACTATGTCGAGTCGGCCGCGGAAGAGCCGTTGGCGCAGGTGGACAAACCACTCCTGCATTGGGAGTTGCCGCAATTCAGTATTATTCGATCCGACTATCGTGCCGACCCGGCCGTAACAACAATGGTATATGTCCGGGAAGAAACCAGCGAAGCTTACATTGGCGATTCGGCCAGCCATACCATCGCCGTAATTGGCAGCGACGGACAGCTCAAGAGCGAGCCTTGGAAGTTCGGGCGTGCGATGTCGCCCGTGGACATCAACTTCAGCTCTGACGTGGCGTACGTTGCGTCCATTGGCGACCTTTACGCGACCGGGATCTCCAAACAAAAACTCGCGACGATCAGCCAGTTATCGCTTGTCGGAAAGGATGTCGATGGTTCGAGCATCAGCGTTGTACTCGACGATCTGTATCGAATGGCGGACATGGAAGTCGCGGACCTGAATGGTGATGGCATCCTGGATTTCGTTGTCTGTGGATTCGGTATGCGGCAGGGAAATGTTGCCTGGTTCGAGTCACAAGATGACGGAAGCTATAAGGAGCACGTGCTGATCAATCGGGCCGGGGCTGTAAAGGCCCAGCTGTACGATTTCAATGGTGATGAGTATCTGGATATCGCAGTATTGATGTCGGATGCGAGAGAGGCTTTCTACATACTGGTCAATAATGGCGCAAACGAATTCGAAAGTACGACGGTGTTCGAGACTCATCCGTCATATGGTCACACATATTTCGAACTGCAGGACTTCAACGGTGATGGACAGATGGACATCATGACCGTGAACGGAGACAACGTCGACTCGGATCCCTACAACACGCTAAAGAATTATCATGGTGTTAGAATCTACCTGAATCGAGGTGATCTTCGTTTTGAGGAGGGATATTTCTATCCCATGTACGGTGCGTTCGGTGCCAAGGCGGCGGACTTCGACAATGACGGTGATTTGGATATTGCTGCGATCTCTTTCTTCCCCGATTTCAATCTGGAACGGCGTGAGTCGTTTGTCTATCTACAAAATAATGGTGAGATGGAGTTCAGTGCGCACACTACTCCGGAGCTGGTAAATGGTCGCTGGATGACAATAGGCGCTGGTGACCTGGATGGCGATGCCGACATCGACATAATTTTGGGCGGAGCGTCTATCCCGACCGGGATGTTCGCTCACATGGATACCTACCGCGAGTTGGCGGCGTCGGCGCCGTCGATTCTGGTTCTCAGGAACAACTCCAACTGAGCACCGTCCGGGGAGCGTTCAGGTTCAGGACTCATCGGATTCCCTATTTGCACGACAGGAGAACAAGAATGTACTCAGCAGCGAACAAAACGAGCACTAATGCCCGATGGTTATCAGTGACTGCACTCATCGTCATGGCCGCAGGCTGTGAGACAGGGACGTCGGGCTTCGAGTACGTCTATCTGCCGGGCACAGAGATTGACTCCGGTGCCAATCTACCATTTACGCCAGCCATCAAGGTGCGCGGTGGCGTTATTGTTTTCCTGTCCGGCATTACCGGCGCACCCGTACCACACAGCCATCCACATATACCCGCCGAGTTCGATCATCTTGATTTCAGCGTCGAAGCGCAGACCGAAGCTGTCATGGAGAGGTTGCAGGATACAGTGCGCGCAGCCGGCGGCGAACTCAGCGATATCGTGCAGGTGACTCGCTTCGTAGTCGACATCGGTACGAATCAAGCCGCAATAAACACCGTGATGAATCGCTATTGGGGAAATCACCGTCCGGCAAGCACGTCCGTTGAGATCGTACGCCTGGCGACGGACCCACGGTTTAGTCTGGAGGTCGAAGCTGTTGCGGTTATACCCGACTAGTCAGAGAAACAACCAGTCGGGAATTGCCGCTGGTAGAATCGGTTGGAGCCAAAGCGCAAGATACGATGGATGAAATAACAGACTCATAACCTGATCGTAGAAAAACACCAGTATTGCCCATGCGCCGAACGCGTAGGCTGCAGCAACACGCTTGCGATAATTGCCCCAGCGCATGAGGTACACACCAATGAACAGCGGAAGGGCAATCTTCTGGCCGACAAACAGCGTAAGTACGATCATGCCGAACACGTAAGCAAAAAACGGCAGCGCCGCCGCCAGCCAGGCATCTTTGCTCGCCTGTTGCAGCATCACCCGCCAGGTTCCGGCTGCCTTTTTCGACTCAACGAGATGCAGCAAATCTCGAATGATGACGACCAGTGACAACAGCGCACCGGGAACCGAGATCAGCAACGGAAACTGCCGCACAGGTGGTGGCCAATTCAGCGCCGTGTACCCGGCCCAAACGAAACTCACAAAAAGAAGTGATGAAAACGGCAATGAGACAGCGGGGTTTTTCTCGGACGCTTCGCCTGCGGGGACATTGCCCGCCAGCTTTTCTCTCGCAATGCCACGGGCGGCAAGAAAGAGCGTTCCAACTATGATCAGCAACAAGACGATGACGATCGGCCGACTGAGCCATCCTAATCCTTCGTGAATACGGGTGCTGATTTGAAACGAACGTTCGAGGATTGGGCCGAGAACCAACGCGAGTATGACCGGTGGCCTTGGCCAGCCACCCCGCTTCATGAAGAAACCGATGACACCGAAGATGGCGCAGCTCAACCAGGCACCGATCGAGGCACCGCCAAGCCACGCGCCCATGAATACAAAAAGAAGTACGCCGGGTACGACCAGCTGTCCCGGCAGCAATGCTATCTTTGCCACCTGGTTAACGGTCTTGAGCAGTACCAAAGTTGCCACAACGCTGGCGATTGCGATCATCCACACGAAACTGAAGGTCATTGGCAGCTCGGAACTAAGCATGCTCGGCCCTGGTCTTAGTCCGTGCATGATCAGCGCGCCCATCAGGATGGCGGTCCCGACACTGCCAGGAATACCCAAGGTCAATGTCGGAATCAACGCGCCGCCTCGCAGCGCATTGTTTGCCGCTTCGGGTGCGAGGAGGCCACGTACGTCCCCTTGTCCGAATTGCGAATTGTCTTTAACGCTTTGCTTGGCATGGGCGTAGGTGACCCAGCCAACGATTGAAGCACCCAGCCCGGGCAACATGCCGATATAAGCACCGATCACGCTGCAGCGAACAACCAGCCACCAGTGCTTGAACGCATCGCGAACACCCAGTAGCAGACCTTTTTGCGTGTCGCCGGTTTTTCCCGTACGGGCGATCGACACATCTTTAAGGGCCAATTCCATGAGCTCCGGAATTGCAAATAGCCCCAGCAACACAGGTATAAGTGGCAACTTGTCCAACAGATACAATGTGCCGAACGTATATCGCGGAATCGCCTGTGACTCCGGAAGTCCGATCGTTGCGAGCAGGAGCCCGAACATCGCCGCTGCGACGCCTTTCGTTATCGACTGTCCGGAAAGTGAGCCGACCATCGCGAGTCCTAACAAGCCGAGCATGAATTGCTCTGGAGACTCGAACGCCAGAATGACCGGAAGAATCAATGGTAGCGAGATACCAAGTGCTGCAGCACCACACACGCCACCAATGGCCGATGCCGTAAATGATGCCCCAAGTGCGCGCGCCGCCTCGCCGCGCTTTGCCATGGGATAGCCATCCAGCACTGTTGCTTGAGAAGCCGCGGTACTCGGCACTCCAAGCAATACAGAGGTGATGGCACCGCTCGTCGACGTCGACGCCCAGGACGATAAAAGCAGAGCGAATGCGGCGACGGGTTCCATGCTAAACGTAAAGGGCAGCAACAACACAAGACCGATTGCTCCGCCCATGCCCGGAACCGCGCCCATCATGATGCCGATGATGCAGCCAAGCGCGAAATACGGCAGCACGTGCAACTGGAAAATGAGGCCAAGGCCCTCGACTAACGCTTCGAACATTTCAACCTCAAAAATCGTGCGGAACGTGAAGCGCCATCATCGTTAATAACGACTGTTTTTCTCTATGTGCGCTTTGATGAACTCGAGAACTTCCGGTGAAACGTTGGCGGTCGCGCCGAGGATTTCTGCTTGACGCGCATAGCTGACTGGTCCCGGGACATAACTCAAGATGTGCTGTGCCTCTTCGCGAAACGCGACAGAGGCCATCGCTTTTTCGAGTCCAACACGAAACGTTTCGGCAGCTGCGGGATCCATGTCGGGCGGACCGAGAAAAACGTGCTGCATTGTCTGATCCAGTTCCAGCAGCGTGGTAATTGAATCCCAGACGATTCCGGACGGTGCCTTGCCGTTAAGTAATTCGTACAGATCCGGTAAGGATGGCACACCGGGGACCATCGCATTTTGTACGAATTCCCCGTCGCTGTTTAACATTGGCATGCTGAAGATCGGCAATGCGTGACCCTCGTCCACAAGCACCGGTACAACCTGATTCAAGTACGCGTGTGCGGCATCCGTTGCAGCATTAACCTCTCCGCTGATCATCGCCGCTCGAATGTTTCCGCTGCTCGGGTAACCAGCAATGTATCTGTAATTGGCTCCGATCAGGTCCAGCCCCATCGTGCTAACGATCATGCGGCCATGTTCGGGTGGCATGCCACCGAACCGGAGTGCGTCGGTCGCGATCAGGTCTTGCGGCCCACCAACACCACCCGGTACTGCATCCGTTCGAACATAGATAACCAAGCCACCGATCTGCACACCTCCGAGCGGAGTGAACTGACTGTACTTGAATGAAAACCCCGGCAACTCGAGCAATTCGCCCAGGGACGAACGCGGGCCATAGTACACAGTCGTGCCATCATTCGGCGCCCTCAGAAGCACATGCAGATGTGCATTCAGGCCGGATGCGCCCGGCATATTGTTGACGATGACGGTTGGATTCCCGGCCAGGTTCATCTTGAGGTGTTTGGCGAGCAATCGACCGACTGTCGTGCCGCCGGCAGAAGCATCGAGTCCAATGACAACGGTGATCGTCTCGCCTGCAAATGAGTGTTGACCATCCGCCGCGAAGCTCTCTTTATCTGTTTGGCGAGCATCGCAGGACACCAGGAACATGCCGAGCACCAAGACCAGAATAAGACGGCAATCGTTCTTAACCGTGCCATTCATCATTGTATCAACTCCAGTTTTCATCTCGCGGGCTCATCGGAAAAATTAATATCTGGACCAAGCGGAACGATCCTTGTTTGTTTGAGCAATTTATCACTCGCGTAATAATGCGCCTTGATCGACCAGACATCGATCGTCTCGGCGATACCGGGCATCTGGTACAACTGCCGGACGAAGCGCCAAAGATTTGGATAGTCGACGATACGCCGTTCGTTGCAACGAAATGCGCCGTAGTAAACGTAGTCAAAACGTACTAGCGTCGTGAACAGCCTCCAATCGGCTTCGGTCAGTTGCTCACCGACGAGGTAAGTGCGAGATGCCAAACGTTCTTCAAGCTGATCGAGAGCATCAAAAAGCTTTCTGTAAGCCTTTTCGTAGGCTTCTTGCGACGTCGCAAACCCTACACGATAAACTCCATTGTTGATGGCGCCGTAGACCAGGTCATTGACCGCATCAATTTCTGCACGCAAATCTCTGGGGTAGTAGTCGCCTTCGAGCGCGCCGACATCGTCAAATGCACTATTGAACATTCTGATGATCTCGGCCGACTCGTTGGAACCAGCTCTTCTTTGCGCCTTGTCCCAAAGCGTCGGAACCGTGACCTGCCCGGTGTATGTCGAATCTGATCGCTTGTAAATTTCGTACAGAAATGCCGCAGCAAACTCGGGATCCGGGACGACACCGTGGCCTGCTTCGAAAGTCCAGCCGTTCGCGCCTGAAATCGCGTTGACGACCGACACGCTGATCATGTCTTCGAGCCCTTTCAGGTGCCTGAAGATCATGGTCCGGTGTGCCCACGGGCAGGAAGCGGCGATATACAGATGGTAGCGGCCGGCCTCGGCCTTAAAGCCTGCGTCGCCTGACAGGCCGGGCTCGCCTGTCGCCGTTACCCAATTGCGAATTTTGGCATCGGGGCGGACGAAGCTGCCATCTTTTGCTTCGGTATCGCGCCACTTGTCGTGCCAGACACCATTGATCAGAAAACCCATTACTTACCCGCCGTTACTCTGCAATCCAGAGCTCGCTGATTTTCTCGAATGCCTCAATCCCATAGCTTTCTCGTTTTGAGGTCGTCTTGTCACCCCACTTGGTGACGCCCTCCTCATACGATGGTCGAGAGATGAATCGCCCATACCATTCGTTGAGATGATCCAGGTTGCTCCACAAGGGCGCCATCTGAAAACTCCGTAAACGCGTGACGTACACGCCAAGCGAGATATCAGCGAGTGAGAAAGTCTCCCCAGCCAGCCAGTGTGTATCCGCCAGGGTTGCGTTCATGTCCTCAAAGACCCGCCTGAAATAGCTGACCGCGCGAGGCAATAGCGGAGAATCCAGGCCTTGAGAAATATTGATGCGATCGTTCTCCTTGCGAACGATCTCCGGCATCTCGTTGAGGTATTTCTCCAGCTCCTCAGGGCCTGCCGCGGATTTCGCGTGGCGAACAACGATGCACATACCGACGACGCGGCTATGTACATGCAGGCCTTCATCGATCAGTTTCGTCCAGAGACGCATCGTCGCTTTGTCATAGGCGCTCGCCGGCCGCAACGGCAGCTTTGGAAATGCATCATCCAGGTATTCGAGGATGACCTGGGATTCGCGTATGGCCTTACCGTCATGAACCAGTGTCGGAACGATGCCACGCGGATTGATTTTCAGATACTCCAGTGAAAAGTGCTCGCGCTTTGCGACCGAAGTATCAAGATGATGACTTTTCCACTCGAGTCGTTTTTCAGCCAGCGCGATTCTGATTTTTTGCGCCGCGGTTGAGTGGTCGTAGTGATAAAGCTCCAACATATAAATATTTTCCATCTTGGATGATGCCAATAGATGCCGGCAACGCTAACACAAGAATTTGCTCGGCCGATGAATATCAGTTGATGTCAAATATGTGCCCATTTTGATCGAATTCATCAAAACCCGACATTGTCAGAATTGGCGAGTATTGGCCGGTCCTTGCTCCATGCCAGGCTACGCTACGAAAAAGCGTGTTGCTGACAATGAAAACAGGACGACGTACGGACTTGCGGAGCACAATTCCCATATGCTATGTTACATGAAATCTGCAAACGTTTGCACTAAGTAAACAAACGATTGCGGCGGGGCGTACGCCGCGTAGCAGGGCGCGTAAGGTCGATCTGACCAAGCACAGTCATTTTGAAGTCCTGTGTGACGAAAGCATCAGACATATGAAAGATGCGTTTACTTACTGCTGGGGGCAACAACTAATGAACAATGACTTGACATTATTCTCAAGAGTGAAGGGGTTATTTTGGACAGCGGGGGCGCTGCTTGCGACCGTTCTGTTGTGTTCCTGGGGAACGGCTATTGCCCAGGACGATACAAAATCCGCCTCGGCAGAGGCCCTGCTGGACGAGATTACCGTATCGGCTCGTCGTCGTGAGGAGCGATTATTGGATCAGCCGATGTCCATTGCGGCGTTCACGAGCGAGCAGATGCAGGTACTGGGATTTACAGCATCGATCAGGCCAGCAAATTCGTACCGAACGTGACACTGACGAGCGACGACCGCGCCAACAACACGCGTGTCATTATTCGCGGCATAGGCGGCGGATTTCCGGACCCCGTTTTCGTGTTCGGTTCGGGTATGTATCTCGATGGCCACTATATTCCGACCTCGTTAGGCGGATACATGAGCACGGTCGA
>PVMK01114657.1_pt1 | contig 20251 bp, 22 predicted proteins | sample 1853481 | NCBI WGS metagenome assembly PVMK01 (sample SAMN08533507, study PRJNA380276) | Marine sediment metagenome, whole genome shotgun sequencing project. | reverse complement strand
TATAGTGAGTTTAGAAAAAATACTGATGATAAATCCGGTATAATTGAAGACCTAAAAGAAAATGAACTTTATTGGTCAAGAGTATTATATGATATTGGAAAACTTATGCCGGAAGATGCGTATGCAATTTCTTTTGACGCCATGGGATCACAACTGTATAGTTATATTGAAGATTATAAGGAAGGCGAAATAGATGAAGGCAGACAGGTAATATCTTTTGCCATACACGGCCAGGCAGCCAACTATATGGATGTTTTAAAACTTTCAATAGAATTAAAAAAGATCAACAATATAGAAGCCGTATGGATAGAAAATATAACAAGAACTGTAGTTCAAGGTATAGACCTTGAAATTGTTTCTTTTAGTATTAGCACTTATTGGGATCTTGATAATTTTACCGGAGATATAGATAAGAAAACCAATACCCAGGATGAGGATATATTAGATGAAGAAATCTCTGATATCTAAAGGTGATAATTAATAATATGAAAAATTTATATAAAATAATAATAATTGCTGTAGTATTTATACTCTCAATCTTTATTTTGTTGCTAATAGTACGGCCAGTTCTTATTAGAAGTGGAAGCCATATTGCACAATTAACTGAAGAAAAAGCAAAAAATATAACTTTGAATTCAGAGCTTGATAATTATGTTTCTGCCAGGGATGACTATTATCTAATAAACGCAAAGTATCAAAAGCTGAACATGGAGCTTCCTGAGAAAAGTGATCTTTCGATACTCACAAATGAGCTTTATGAAATAGCACGATATACTATTGTTGATATTGAAAATATTTCTTTCAATGAGAAAGAAATAGATGAGGATGAACTTAGAAAAACACCTGTAAAAGAAATTAAGATAGACATGGTCCTTCGAGGGTCCTATTATGAGATATTAAATTATATTAATACTATGGAAATAATGCCAAGATTAATAAAAATCGAGGATGTGGTAGTTCAAGCATCCGGTGGTGACTATGATAATCTTTTAGCTCTTATTGTTGCTAAGACTTACTTTACAAATAAATACTATAAATAATGAATAATTTAAAAAATAAAAAATTAAATATTTTAATATCGGTATTATTTTTAATACCGATATTGCTGCTGATTTTAAGTAGCTGTTCAATTTCAAATATTGTAAGTGAGACCTATTCTTCAGGAGATGAGTCACTTAAATTGAGGGATATAAAGATAGACGATAGGGAAGTAGAGAGTATTACAGTTCTTGAGGGAGAGATGGAACAGAGTTACGATATCAGTAAAGGCATCAGCACAATAGCTGATGAGCTTGAAGATCCCTTTGAACCATTTTTTATTACCAATGAAGATAATACCCAAAAAAATATATTATTACTTGAAGCTATTACTACAAGTGAAGGTAACAGCTTTTCTGAAATCAAATTCAATGATTTTACATATCTATTAACTGAAGGAGATATATTTCTTGAAATATATCAAATCCAGTCCATTAATGATACCTCGATTATCATACTCAAAGGCGATGAAGTTCTTACTTTGCATATTGGCGAAATGATCTATGACTAGCGGAAAGGGTGTAGAAGTTTGAATTTCAAGACTGCAGGAGAATCCCATGGTAAAGGACTCGTGGGCATAATAAGTGATTTCCCGTCTGGTGTTGCTATTGATCCTATCATAATTGACAATGAGCTTAAAAGAAGGCAAAAAGGTTATGGCCGAGGCGGCAGGATGGCCATTGAAAAGGATAGGATCGAGCTAATCTCAGGTGTCAGAAAAGGACTCACAACCGGGTCACCCATATCTTTTATTATAAGGAACAAGGACTGGGATAACTGGCAAGACGTGATGAGTATATTTCCTGATCCAATCAAAGATAGTAATGAAAAAAAACTTCTTGCTCCAAGACCGGGACACGCCGACCTTAGCGGGTTTTTAAAATACAGGCTCAGCACCATCAGGGATGTTATAGAAAGAAGCAGTGCTAGGGAGACTGCAGCTAAAGTATGTGTCGGGAGTTTTGCAAAAATCGCTCTTGAGGCGATAGACATTAAAGTTTTCAGTTATGTTAATAGTATTGGAAAAGCAGTTTTTAGCGGATCTGTAGATATAGAAGATAAAGAAGTTTTAAATAAGATCGAAAAATCTGATCTAAGGTGTCCTGATGAGTCAATTACTAAAAAAATGAAAAAAGAAATCGACAGGGCAAAAAAATCGGGTGACAGCATAGGTGGCAGTTTTAAAGTAGTTATAACAGGAGCCCCCCCCGGCCTTGGCAGTTTTACAGAATGGAATAATCGTCTTGATGCCAGGCTGTCATATGCGGTTATGTCAATTCCGGCAATAAAAGCATTTGAAATTGGTGATGGAATAGCTTCGGGGGCTATTTCAGGTCTTAATTTCCATGATGAGATATTCTACCGGAAGAATAAAGGTTTTTTTAGAAAGACAAACAAGGCAGGCGGCATAGAGGGAGGTATGTCTAATGGTGAAGATATAATAATCGGAGCCACTATGAAACCAATACCTACAACTACAAAAGGAATGCATACAGTTGATATTATTAGTAAAAAAGATACTCTTTCCATAAAGGAAAGATCTGATGTATGCGCAGTTCCAAGTGCGGCAATTGTTGCTGAAGCCGCTGCGGCTATAGAGATATTTAAAGCAGTTCAGAAAAAATTTGGCAGTGATAATATTGATGAGATCATTAGTAATTTAAACAATTATAAAAAATATATAAGAAAAATTTGAAATCTAAGGATTCTATATCACTCATTGGATTTATGGGTTCCGGTAAGACAACCATAGGTAAACTTTTGGCTGAAAGAACCGGTTATCTTTTTATTGATCTGGACAGGATAATAGAACTGAGTGAATCTAAGACAATAAATGAAATATTTAAAACCTCTGGAGAAGATTATTTCAGGGAAATTGAATCAAAGATAATTAGAAAAGCTTATTCTAATAACAGATGTGTTTTTGCCTGTGGGGGCGGCGTAATCCTTAGGAGAGAAAATATGAAGATAATAAGGAGAAACACTATAGTAGTATACCTTGAGATTTCTCCCCGTGAAGCCCTTAAAAGACTGATGAAAACTTCTGATCGTCCGCTGTTAGGATCAGGCGACAGATCAAATAAAATAACAGGATTAATAGAGGACAGGAGTTCTTTGTATAAAAAATATTCAGACATCACTATTCTCAATGAAGGAAATTCTGCTATGCATACCGTTGATAATATTCTAAAAAAATTGCAGAATAATGTATGAGGTATAGATATATAGTTTTATGAAAACAATAAAGACAAAGACTTCTCTAAGAAAATACTCCCTATTTATTAGAAAAAATATTATTGATGATGCTTCCGGTATTATAAAAGATCATTTTACTGATGCAGGGAAGATAGTACTCATTACAAATAAGACTATCGCTGATATATACAGTGATAAGATTGAATCATTATGCAATGGAACAGATCTTGATTATGAGATCATAAAATTAAAGGATGGAGAAGAATACAAAAACCTCCAAAGTGCTGAATATGTCTATTCAAGACTAATAGAAAAAAATATACACAGAAATGATATTCTGATAGCCTTTGGCGGAGGTGTAATAGGTGACCTGGGCGGATATATTGCATCTACATTCCACCGTGGAATGAAATTCATCCAGATCCCCACTACGATCATAGCCCAGGTAGACAGCAGCATAGGTGGTAAGGTAGTTGTCAACTATAAAGGGATTAAAAATGTTATAGGTTCTTTTTACCAGCCACATATGATCATTATGGATCCTTCATTACTTAATAGCCTTGAGGAAAAGCAGATAATAAACGGACTTGGTGAGATTGTAAAATATGGGCTTGTTTTTAATAAAAAAATATTAAGCTGGTTAATAAATAATACAGATAAAAAAGATCCGGAAAGGCTCATGAAGCTGGTAGCTCTTGAAAACTATGAAAAAATGATATATAAGTGTTCACTTATCAAGACCAGAGTGGTCCAAAAGGATGAATTTGATACAGGTTACAGGAACCTTTTAAATTACGGGCACACGATCGGGCATGCTATAGAAAATGCCGGGGGTTTAAAAAATATCAATCACGGCCAGGCTATTGGGATGGGGATGGCGGTAGCTCTTGAGATCTCAAAAAATCTTGGTTATTTTGATGTGTCTGTATTACAGGAAGTAGAAGATATATATAATGTATTAAAGTTACCCTTTAGGATGCCGCCGCTGGATACTGATAAGCTTCTTAATGCCTTGAAATATGATAAAAAATTTACCGGAAGTTCTAATAGGTTTATACTGCTTAAGAAAATAAATGGACCAATATTCTGCGATAATCTTTCGGAAGAAATTATTATAAAGAGTATAAATAATTGTATGAATAATTAAATTATTATTATATTCATACAATATTGAATTATTATATAAAATAGTCTATAATTACTATATTATTCGGCTATTAAAAATGTAGTGCTATGAGTGCAGGGGAATATATAAAAATGAAAAAAATATTAATAATAAATGGACCAAACCTCAATCTTCTGGGACAACGCGAAGAAGAAATATATGGGAAGGTCAGTTTTGATGAAGTTTTAAAGGACCTAAAGGAAATTGCGGTCAAATATGGTGCTGAACTTGATTATTTTCAATCAAATCATGAGGGTGAGATAATTGATCGTATGCACCGGTCTATGAGTAATATTAATTTTATAATATTTAATCCGGGAGCTCTTACACATTATAGCTACAGTATTCATGATGCAATAAAAGCTGTAAAGGTCCCCACTATAGAGGTCCATATATCTAATATTTACGGAAGAGATAAATGGCGGTCCAAATCAGTTATTTCACCAGCCGCCGCCGGGGTCATAAGCGGTTTTGGTCTTAAAGGTTATGCTATGGCGCTTGATTTTATTCTAAAACAGAAGTAATTATCACCCGTAACCGGATTAATTTAATCTGGTAATTATATTTTAGAAAATTATGATAGGTATTTTTAACAATTTAGTAATAAAAACTTCAAGAAGGCTAAAAGAAAAAGATGGCATGACTCTTGTTGAGGTAGTGATTGCTTTTCTAATAATTGCTATAGTTTCTACTGTTTTAGTAAGAGGGACAATTACAGCAGTTAACACTATGAGAATAAATAAATCAAAAACTGAAGCCCTGGCTATTGCAAATGAGAAAATTGAAATAATTAAAGCTATTGATTATTCCGAAATAATAATTACTGCAGATGATGATGAGGTAAATCCATGGATAGTAGGATACCAGCCTGAATTATCAGAGGATGAAGACGGATATGATATATCTTATAATATCACCTGGGTATCAGGAGATAGCGAGGGATACAAACAATTAAAAGTATCAGTATCGGGTGGATATATGAAGGTACCAATTGATGTAGTTACGCAATTGTATCCTCCTGCTGGTGAAGAAGCAACCATTGGAAATATATACCCGCCTCCCGGTAATCTCAAGTTAGACTCGGACAATGGTGAACCAAGAGAAGTACGCATTTCCTGGGATGCTCCGGATACAGATAAAAATATTCTTCAATATTATATCTACCGTGATAATGAATTCCCTGATATAAATCCTAAATTATCATCTCCATCGTTTACATATTTTTATGATTCTCCAGGAGATGCCAGCGAATACACTTATTATGTCACTGCTCTTTACGAAGGAGGTACCGAAAGTGTGAAAAGTAATTCAATTACAACGGGAACTCCATTCGTTTATCCGGTACCTGTAAATCTGACTATAGAGGTAAGTGGTGGAGGTCCTAACAGGACCGCATATCTTGCATGGGAGGCCCCAGAGACAGAACTCATTATTACAGAATTTCAGATATACAGGGAAGATCTTGAACTAACTATTGGAAATACCCAGGAGCTTACCTTTGATTATATAATCGAAGATGAAAATTATACTTTTTATGTAAAAATCCTCTATGAGAATGATAATTTAAGCGGTCCAAGTGATTTAGTGACCTCAAATTAAAATGAAGATAATTAAAGATCAAAAAGGTTTTAGTCTCGTTGAAATGCTACTGGTAATATTGTTGATTTTCATTATTGTTGCATTGGTTTCTTCCCTATTTATAACAAGTGGAAGGACGAACAGGGATGTCATCAGTATTGTAAGATCGGAGATCGATGCCAGGCTTGTCCTATACCGTATAAGCAAGGATATAAGGGAGACCAATGATATTATAACAGCATCTGATAGTGAGGTAATTTTTAAAAGCAATGTCGATGGAGACGAGTACTTTGAAAGAATAAGGTATTATTTGGTAGCGGAGGACAGTCATTTTAATCTATACAGGCAGGTTGAAAGTAACGAAGCTCTCTTGTATATTAAAAATATTGTAGATCCCTATATATTTTTATATTATAGCGAGCTCGGTGTTCTGGCAGACGGAGGGACGGTCCCGGTTAGCGAGGAAGAACTCCAAAATATCAAATTTATAGATATATCAGTAAGTATAGACCAGAGTGGAATTCCTAGTGTAAGAACCATGGAGTTGGACACAATGATAACTTTACGGAATAGGATTTATTAGTAAATAGAAAAAAATAATTTAAATGAAAATTAAAAGCATATTTAAATACTTAAAAAATAAACAGGGAAATGTGTTTCTACTTGTCTTAATGATTTCTTTTGTTGCAATATTTCTCATAACTGCGATGGTTCAGTTTCTGTACAGGGATATAGGTTTTGTTGAATTAGATGAAGGAGAACTAAAAGCATTAAATATTGCTGAAGCTGGCCTTTCAAATTGGTACTTAAAATTTGATAAGTTCAGTGCTGGTCTGGATCCGTATTTTAATTTTTATGATTCTTATGCTGAAGATGTTTACGATGAAGATAGTAATATTATTGGGACCTTTACAGTTGATTACTCGCCTGATATCAATAATGAATGGCAGTACACTCCATTTGGATACTCTATAGAATCTGTTGGAACCGACATTGAAAGTGGTATTGAGAGAACTGTCCGGGTAAGACTAATATCTTTTAACATTTATGATTTTATATTTTCAGAAGAAGCAATGGGTGCAGGACAGATCGCAGGTAATACAAATATTACTGGTCCATTGTTCGTGGCTGGTGATTTTGGCATGGTAGTAGGTGATTCCTTATTCCAGGAAGGCCCACTTTTTGTACTTGGAGATATTTTTGTTGCTGGTAGTTCACAGATCGGTGCTCCTGACTGGCCCATACTTCTGTTTATGGGCGGGACGATGTATGAGCACAATGGTCCAGAAGTCGACCCCATGAATCCACCAGGGAATGTATATGTTTATATAGCTGAGTTTCATAATGTAATGGTAGATATAAGCTTGCCGGAGATCGATGATCCTTATTTAGATATGATAAGAGGTCTAAATACAATTGAGATAGAAGGCGATCTTCTTATTGGTGATGAAAAACTTGAGATCACTGGTATCGATGCGGGCAAAGATCTAACAGGCTATCTTGAATTTATAGATAGCGTACTGAATATTGATGGCAATGTTATTGTCAATGGAGATATTAATATAGGCAAGAAAAAATATACTATTTTATACAATGGACATGCAAATCTTATTGCTACAGGAAATATAAATGTCTATTCGAGAATAATACCAAATCAATGGTATAATTATCCTGAAGGAGCTTTGTTGACGCTTATTTCCCAACAAAATGTAAGTCTGGAATTGACAAATGCCCAGGGTGGTTCAGGTGAAAATGATCCAAATATTGCAGCTATGATTATCTGCAATAATCAGATTGAACTACTTACCGGTACAGTAGTGAACGGTAGTTGTGTTTCTGGAACTTTAAAACTTGGGTTGAATTCAAAAATATTTTACAGATATGGAATTGGTGAATTTTTAGGCCCGGCTGTCCCCCAATTCAATGATATATTATTAGTATATAGCTGGCAGGAACTCGTTCAATGATTGTAGTTTATGAAAGATAAGATTAGATCAAATAATACTACTGATATATATTCGCTTAGAATAAAAAGATTAACTTCAAGTTTTAATAAGATCAACCTCGATAATTATACTGTTTTAAAAGATGAAAACATCTTTTATTTAACAGGATTCTACGGTAAAGATTCAAACAGCATACTACTGGTTTCTAATAAAATTTCTTACCTTCTGGTAAATTTTATATATTGTGAAGAAGCTAAAAAGAATATTATCGACCTCAATATCGAAGTAGTACTTTATGAAAGCAACAGGTTTAAAAAACTTGTAGAAATAATTAAAAGTCTCAATTCCAAATCCATAGCTATTGAAGGCAATGAAATAGATTATATAAATTATATGAAATTAGAAGATATGTTAGGAAAAATAGGTAATAAACTTACTTGCAAACATGGATTTGTTGAATATCTACGAATAATAAAAGACGGTTCAGAGATAGAAGTTATAAAAAAAGCTTGCAAGATAACCGTTAAGGTATTTGAAGATATTATAAATTTTTCTAAAGATAAGGTGAATAATTTAAATGAGTTGGAGCTAGGTCTTGAAATCGAAAGACTTATGATAAGAGAAGGCGGTAACGGCCGCTCCTTCGACTTTGTGATAGCAAGCGGATCCGGCACATCTATGCCTCACTATATTGCAGGCCACAGAAAAATAAAAAGCGGTATACTGCTCATGGATTTTGGAACGGTATATAATAATTATTGTTCCGATATTACGAGGACTATAGGTATTGGTAGTAGACACTTCAGTGATAAATTAAAAAAAATATATCATATAGTGCTATCAGCTCAGCAAAAAGCGATTGAAGCATGCAAAGAAGGAATAAGCTGTAAGGAACTTCATGACAAAGCTAGAAAATATTTCAGTGATATGGGTTATGGAGAAGAATTCGGTCACGGACTCGGTCATGGAGTAGGGCTTGAGGTGCATGAAGCTCCAATAATCTCAAAAAGAAGTAATACCATCCTTAAAGAAAATATGGTAATAACCATTGAACCCGGCATTTATATTCCAGGTTTATTCGGAATTAGGATCGAAGACATGCTTGTAGTAAAGAAAGATGGTTGCGAGAATCTTTACAATTCAAAAAAAGAATTTACAATTATCTCATAATCTATAAAATATATAAGTCGATTTAAATTATATTACCTCCTAGTTTTAGCAGGGAAAGGATTCAGGTATAAAATGATCAGTACTAGCGATTTTAAAAACGGTTTGACTATTATCCATGATAATAAATTATATAAAATTCTTTATTTCCAGCACGTTAAACCGGGAAAAGGCGGAGCATTTGTAAGGACTAAACTTAAAGATCTTGATAGCGGCGCAACAATAGATAAGACATTCCGGGCAGGCGAGAAGATGGAGCGGGCAATACTTGAAACAAAAAAAATGCAATTTTTATATAAAGACGATTACTATAATTTTATGGATATGGAAAGTTATGAGCAGATACAGCTTACAGAGGAGCAGGTATCCGGCGAAAAAGATTATTTTTTGGAGAATATGGAGCTCTCTGTCGTCTATCATGATGGGAGACCTATAACGATTGAGCTTCCTATTTTTATTGAAGCAGAAGTATTGGATACTGAACCAGGCATAAAAGGTGATACGGTGGGAACAAGTTTTAAGCCCGCAATAATCCAGACTGGCGGGAAAGTAATGGTCCCATTATTTATTAATAATGGAGACAGGGTTAAAATAGATACCAGGACAGGTGAATATATTACCAGGGTTTGATATTATAATTATGAAAATAACCAGAAGAAGATCAAGAGAAAAAGCAGTTATCCTATTATATCAGAAGGACCTGCTCAATAAGAATCCTGAGGAAATTATTGAAAATGACCGATTGGTAGGAAAAAGATTTGATGAATTTTCTTTAAAACTAATAAGTGGCGTAATAGAAAATTTGAAGGAAATCGATAGCATTATAAGCAGTACCGTAAAAAACTGGTCACTTGACAGGATAGCGGTAATAGACCGTAATATATTAAGAATAGCAATATACGAGATGCTCTACGAGGACGATATTCCTTTAAAAGTTTCAGTGGATGAAGCAATTGAAATAGCTAAAAATCTTGGTCAAAAACCTGACACTCCAAAATTTATTAATGGAGTACTTGGAAAATTTTTAAATAAAATATCAGATGATATCAAAGAATAAGAATATAGAAGACCTATATCCTGAATCCCTTGCCGTATATGTAGGTAAATACTTAAAAACTTATCTTAATGATTACAATCATATTCCTGGAAGATTAAGAGAGGCAATGGAGTATACTGTACTTAATGGCGGAAAGAGACTCAGGCCCGTATTGTGTCTTGCTACTGCAAAGAGCATTGGATGTATTATTGAAAAAGTAATACCAACAGCATGCGCAATTGAATTTATTCACACATATTCATTGATCCATGACGACCTGCCAGCAATAGACAATGATGATCTCAGGAGGGGGAAACCTTCCTGTCATAAGAAATTCGGTGAAGATATTGCAATACTGACAGGAGACGCACTCTTTGCTGAATCTTTTAATATAATACTTAAGTATCAAAATTCTCCTCCTGACATCAAGCTGGAGGTGCTTGATGAGATCATTTCTGCAGCCGGTGCTTCCGGCATGGTAGCTGGCCAGGTAGTTGATGTCAGTTCTTCCGGAAAAAAGATAACAAAAGATGACCTGGAGTATATGCATTTAAATAAGACCTCCAAACTTATTGTTGCAGCTATCAGGACTTCAGCAATTATATGCAATGCAAATAGTGATATTTTAAATAGCCTGTCAATATATGGAAATAATATTGGCCTGGTTTTTCAAATAGTAGATGATATTCTTGATATCACTTCAAGTTCCGGGAGCACTGGTAAAACACAGGGTAAAGATATTGACCACTCAAAAAATACTTATCCCAGTCTGTGGGGAGTAGATAAATCCAGAAAGATCGCTAAAGAAAAAACTGAAAAAGCTATCGACTCTATCAAGGGTCTTGATATCAACACAGATATACTTATTGATATTGCTCAATTTATACTTTTCCGAAAGGCCTAGATCCCATTAATAAAGGCAGTAAAATAAAACTGAGCCACCTGCTTCTAAAAAATGGTCTTGTCCCATCCGAAGATATAGCAAAAGCGTTTATTATGGAAGGGCGGGTACTAATAAACGGTATACTGGCAGAAAAGCAGGGTGAAATGGTACCTCTTGACTCTAAACCAGTGATCATTGAAAAGATGCCTTATGTTTCAAGAGGAGGCCTTAAGATCGAAGGAGTATTCAATGATCTTGATCTTGATGTGTCTGGAAAACTTGCTGCAGACATAGGTTCTTCTACAGGAGGATTTACAGACTTTCTTATTCAAAAAGGTGTTGCCAGGGTAATGTCTATAGATGTAGGCTATGGTTTGCTGGATTGGAAACTAAGAAATTCAGACAATGTAGATGTCCTGGAAAAAACAAATATCAGGTATCTGGATATGAAAAAGATCCCATACAGGACTGATATTACTGTAATCGATGTCTCATTTATTTCTATAAAAAAAACAATGGAAAAAATAATGGAGCTGACTGTTCCCGGGGGAGAAATACTTCTTCTGTTGAAACCACAATTTGAATTGGATAAAAAAGATATAAAAAACAAGGGAGTAATAAAAAATCCTGATCTTCATAATAAAGCACTGAGTGAGATGATCGATTATTTAAAAAAGCTGCCTGTTTCCATTCTTAGTATAGAATTTTCAAAAATAAAGGGAGCCAAGGGGAATATAGAATTCTGGATTTATATAAAAAATATTAAAACTTTAACTAAATCTGATTTAAATTATGATAAAATAATCCAAGATGCGGTGAATGCCGCTCATTTATTTTTTACAAAGAAGAAATAATATCTATGAAAGTAATCGGAATAATATCGAATAATGAGAAGCAGGAAGCATTAGAGATATCTAAGACTGTTTATGATTATTTAAAGAACAAAAATATTGAAGTATTATTACCGGATGAAGATGTGATGCCTGACCATTATTCACTAAGGTCTGTCTCGCAGGATGAATTCTCTGATAAAGCTGATGCCATTATTTCAGTTGGTGGAGACGGGACCTTTCTTAGAGCATCTAAATATAGTTTTCGAAATCAGACTCCTGTCCTTGGCATCAATGTAGGGCATCTGGGTTTTTTAACTGAAGTCGACCCGGAAAATATCGAACAGGCCATGAATGATCTACTAGAGGGTTCATATTCTATTGAAAAAAGAATGCTTCTTGAGGGAAGATTATTTAAAGATAATAAGCTGATCCAAAACACAGGGCTTCCGGATATTGCATTAAACGAGTTTACTATCACACGTTCAACTATTGAAAAGGTCATAAAAATGGAAATATTTGTAAATGATATATCTATTAAAAGTTTTTCAGCAGATGGTATTATAATAGCGACACCCACAGGTTCCACAGCATATTCACTTTCTGCAGGTGGTCCTGTAGTAGAACCGAAAGCTGAAGCTATAGTGATCACTCCTGTCTGCCCCCATACACTTTTTAGCAGAAGTATTATCCTGGGACCTGACAAAGTACTTGAGGTCAGGTTAGATTCCAGAAATGAGAGAGATATATTTAGCGTAGACGGCAAGACTGTAGCGCTAACAAGGCCGGCGCAATACCTTTTAAGAGTCATCAGGTCCAAAAAACAATTAAACCTTATAAGCTTCAATCCAAATGCTTTCTTCAAAGTATTTAAGGAAAAGTTTATTGAAAGGATCTGAACTGCAGATTATTATTAGCCAAATTTTTAAAGTTAGACGATATATATATGCTTAAAGAGCTTCAGGTAAAAAATTTTGCTATTATAGATGATGTAAAAATATCATTTAAAGAAGGGCTGAATTGTCTTACAGGGGAAACAGGAGCCGGTAAGACACTTATTATAGAAGCAATCAATCTACTCATAGGTGAGAGGGCAGATAGCGACCTTATAAGGGAAAATGAAGAAAAATTACTTGTCCAGGGATACTTTGACTTTAGTAATAATAAAGGAGCAAGAGCTTTTCTCCTCTCCCATAATATCCTGGAAGATAGTGACTTTGAATCAGATATAGTGATCTCCAGGGAATTAAATAGAACCGGCAAGAACAAAGCTTTCATTAATGGCCTGTATATACAGGTCGGCATACTAAAACAGCTTGGAAATTATTTTCTTGACCTTCATGGCCAGCATGAACACCAATACCTGCTTGACCAAAAAACCCATATTAATATTATCGATAATTCCGGGAAAGAACCCCTATTATTAATAAAAGAAAAATATATTGTGCATTATGATAAATACCAGTCAAAATCAAGAAAATTAAATCAATTACTTGAGATGCAAAAGAACCGTGAGATGCATTTACAGGATCTTGAGTACAGGTATAATGAGCTTGATAAACTAAACATAAGTGACGGTAATGAGGAAAATGAACTTGAAAATGAACTCAGGGTATTAAAAAATTATGAAAATATCTATAAACTCGTTTCAGAAGCAGAAGAGGCTGTAAAAGGAAAAACTGATGAAAACAGCAGCCTTTCCGATAAAGTATTCCTTCTCCAAAAAAATATCAGCCAGTTGTCCGACATCGATCATAATTTTCAGTCCTATTCTGAAAGGATAAGCCTTCTTGCTGACCTGATAGAGGAGATAAGCCACTTTATAAGCAGTTATCTTTCAGATTTCGAATTCAGCAGGGAGAGGCTTGATGGGATCCAGCAAAGACTTTTTCAATTTTCTGAAATAAAAAAGAAATATAATATCGACCTTGATAAAATAGGTGAATATATAGAAAAGATTAAAGATGAAATTGAAGGTTATCAGAGTCTTGAACAGGATATAGAAAAAGCTGAAAATGAACTAATAGAAATAAAACAGGAACTTAAGGAGAGTGCAATCGCATTGAGCTCTTGCAGGGAACGGACAAAAGCTGCTCTCGAAGGGAAAATAATAAGCGAATTAAAGGACCTGAATTTTAAATCAGTCTCTTTTACTGCAAGAAAACAGTATATAAAAGATGATGATGGTATTGAAATTGATGGTGAGATCATAAAGTTTAACAGAAATGGCATTGATGACCTGGAATTCTATATATCCTTAAATGTAGGAGAAACAGAAAGACCCTGAGAAAAGTTGCTTCGGGTGGGGAAATATCAAGAATAATGCTTGCATTAAAATCCGCACTCAGCTCGGCTGATAATATTTCTACCATGGTTTTCGATGAGATCGATACCGGTATCGGAGGCTCGACTTCTATGGTAGTCGGTGAAAAGATCTATAATATATCAAAATCAAAACAAGTGATCGTCATAACGCATCTAGCACAAATAGCATGTTTTTCTGATCACCATTATTTTATTGATAAATATATTGAGGATAACAGGACCAAGATCGAAATAAAAAAATTAGAAGAAAATAATAGAAAAAATGAGATATCAAGAATGCTTGGCGGTATCGGAGAGAGTGATATTTCTTTGAAGCATGCAGAGGAATTGATAAGTAGATGCAATAAAATAAAAATAAACCTGGTAGAGGAGAATCTAGAAGTTGGAAACTAAATACATATTTGTTACCGGAGGAGTATTATCATCTCTTGGAAAAGGTATATGCGCCGCATCCCTTGGAAGACTGCTTAAGGCGAGAGGATACAGTGTTACCATCCAGAAACTTGACCCCTATATAAATATTGATCCGGGAACCATGAACCCGACCCAGCATGGAGAAGTATTTGTAACTGATGACGGTGGAGAGACAGATCTTGATCTTGGACATTATGAACGTTTTATTGATGAAGATCTTTCAAAATATAATAATTTCACAACCGGAAAGATATATCAAAGTGTAATTCAAAATGAGAGAAGAGGAGATTATCTTGGTTCTACTGTGCAGGTTATCCCTCATATTACAGATGAAATAAAGGCATCTATAATAAAAACATTAGAAAGAAAAAAAACTGATTTTGTAATAACAGAGATCGGCGGGACCGTAGGTGATATAGAAAGCCTTCCTTTCCTTGAGGCGATAAGACAATTCAAAAAAGATGTCGGGAAGGAAAATGTTCTCTATTTACACGTGACCTATATCCCATATCTCAAAACATCCGAAGAGTTAAAGTCAAAACCTACACAACACAGTGTAAAGGAACTCCGGAGTATCGGGATTCAGCCGGATATTATTATTTGCAGATGTGACAGAAAGCTTGAGAACGGTTTAAAAGACAAGATAAGCCTTTTTTGTGATATAGAAAAGGAAGACACTATAGAGGCTATTGATGCTGACCATTTATACGAGATCCCCATAATGCTGCACAAAGAAGATCTTGATCTCAGGGTCCTGCAGAAATTGGGCCTAAAACCTGGAAAATCAGACCTCTCAAACTGGAAACAACTGGTCGACAGGATACATAGTCTAAAAGGTTCGGTAAAAATCGGTATAGTCGGGAAATACACTGATCTAAAGGATGCATATATCAGCATTGTGGAGTCCCTTAATCATGGAGGGTATCATCATGGAAAAAATGTTGAGGTCATATGGATAAATGCTGAGTCCATAGGTAAAGAAGGTATCGGAAATAAACAATTGTCTGAAGTGGATGGCATACTTATCCCTTATGGCTTTGGTCAAAGGGGTATTAGTGGAAAGATTGCTGCTGTAAGATTTGCCAGGGAGAACAATATTCCCTTTTTTGGAATATGTCTTGGCCTCCAGTGTTCTGTTATAGAGTTTTCTAAAAATGTCCTTGGCATCAAGGATGCTAATAGTTCTGAATTTGATCCTGACACAAAAAATCCGGTGATCGACCTGATGTTTGAACAAAAAACTGTAAAGGAAAAGGGCGGTACAATGCGCCTTGGAAGTTATAAATGCAGAGTAAAAAAAGGCTCTAATGCCTTTAAAGCCTATGGCAGGGAAAATATACGTGAAAGACATAGGCACAGGTTTGAATTAAATAATAAATATATTCCCATGCTTGAAAAGGCCGGGATGACTATCACCGGTATTAACCCGGAAAAGGACCTTGCCGAAATAATTGAGATCGATGACCATCCCTGGTTTCTTGCGGTACAATTCCACCCGGAATTTAAATCGAGGCCAGACAGGCCGCACCCGCTTTTCAAGGATTTTATTGGTGCAGCTTTAAAGTATTCACCAAAATAGGAAAAAATAAACTAAAGGTAGGAAAAAATAAAAGTATATTTAAAGATCATTATTACATTTGCAGCTATTTTTTTAGTTGTGGTACTATTTTTCGCTCCTCTTGCTATATATCTTTTTAATATTGATTTCTATGATCACCTCTATGATCAAAATAGTGTTTATGAGGAGCTTGATAAAGATGATGTGCTTGTCATGACTAATAAAATCTTTGGTTTTTTTAAGAATCGTAATAATCTGGAAGGACATATAAAATATGCTGATATGTCCAGGAGCTCAGTTGCTTTCTTTACTGAAAATGAGATAAGTCACATGGTAGACGTGAAAGATCTTATTTCTAAAATATTATTATTATTCTATGGAAGCCTTATTGTCCTGATAGTATTACTTGCATTAATTGTTCTTCTGAAACGAAAACATAAGGGGAAGTTTAGAGGTATTGGAATAGTATTTGTGATCTCTTCTTCTGCAGTAATATTTATCTTTATAGTGCTCTATATTCTAAGTATGAATTTTTCTTCTTTATTTGATAATTTTCATCTAGTATTCTTTCCGCAGGGTAATTTTATGTTTGATTCAAATTCATTATTAATAACACTTTTTCCCTTTAATTTCTTCTATCAGTATTTTATAAGACTTGCCGTAAGCTCAATTATTTTTTCTTTTATATTTCTTTTTATGGGGAATAGTTCTTTTAAATGTTCATAAAATCAGTCAAAAAAAGTTGGCAGTTTGATTAAAAAAAATATTAACAGGAAAAGATTGATCGATACTTTTTTTAGTCTTGTCAGGATCAAGAGTCCATCAGGTAATGAAAAAGAAATTGTTGAATATGTAAGGAAAATATTATCTGGTCTTGGTCTTAAGGTAGCTGTGGATGATTCCGGAAAAAAATATGGTTCTAATAGTGGTAATCTAATAGCTTTTTTAAAGGGAGATGATCCTGGTATAATTCCAATATTTTTTGGCGCCCACCTTGATACTGTTGCACTTAATGGCGAAGTAATACCATATATTGATGATGGGATCATTAGAAATAAAAACAGTAGATGTATCCTTGGGAGGTGATGATAAGGTTGCTGCTGCAGCCATAATAGAGGTAATCAGTTATATTGTAGAAAATAATATTAAAACCGGGGATATTTATGTGATCTTTACTATATCAGAAGAAATTGGAGTTGTTGGAGCAAAACACATTGACATGAGTAGTATAGCTGCAGACTATGGCTTTGTTTTTGATTCACATGGCGATATAGGCACGATTATTAACCAGGCACCTTACCAGAATTCCATCGATGCAGAATTTACCGGTAAGGCTGCACATGCTGGAATCGAACCTGAAAAAGGTATAAATTCGATTAAGGCAGCTGCTATTGCCATTTCAAGCATCCGCTCCGGCCGTCTTGATAATGAGACAACTGCAAATATTGGAAAAATTAATGGCGGAGTTGCCAGAAATATTGTTCCTGAGAATACAAAGATCATTCTGGAAGCAAGGAGCCTTAAAGAGTCCAGGCTGGAAAAAGTAACTGAAGAAATGATCTTTTCACTTAAAAAAGCCTCCGGAGATACCGGGTGTAAGCTGAAATACAAACTTATAAGGGAATATGATGGGTTCAATATTGGGCCTGAGGAGATCCCGCTTAAAATTGCTTTAAATGCTATTAAAGAGCTTGGTATTGATCCGGTTATAGCATCAACCGGTGGTGGAAGCGATATAAATATATTTAATTCCAGAGGGAAAAGAGCCGTTAATTTGAGCTCGGGTATGGAAGATGTACACACAAATTCTGAATATGTTAAGGTAGATCAGCTTGAAAAACTGGCACAATTAATACTGGAAATAAGCATTTCAAAAAAGACTCAGGAACCTGTCCGGGAACTGGACTCAAGCCAGGATCAAGCTCCTGGAGATACTCCAAAATAAAACGGGGGAATAATTTTGAATAAGAAGCTATTTGAGGAAAAAATTGATTCTAAACAGATATTTAGCGGTCAGATAGTAGGGCTTTATTATGACAATGTGAAACTTCCAAATGGTAAAACAGCTACAAGGGAAAAAGTAACACATCCAGGAGCGGTGGGGATAGTCCCGGTTACCGTTGATAATAAAATAATACTTGTAAAGCAATACAGGTATCCGGTTGAAGACATAACTATTGAAATCCCTGCTGGTAAGCTTGACAGCGGTGAGAAGCCATCTATGTGTGCCCGGAGAGAGCTGGAAGAAGAAGTGGGGGCGGTAAACGGAAAATTGATCCATTTATCAACTTTTTATACGACTCCCGGATTCTGCGACGAAGTCCTTCATCTTTATCTGGCCACCGGATTTGAAAGAACTGACAATAATCTTGATGAAGATGAGTTTCTTGAAATAATAGAACCTGGAATTGAAGAAGCTATAAGCTGGATCAATAATGGAAAGATCAAAGATTCGAAGACTATTATAGGAATCCTAATGGCAAGAGATTTTATAAATGGAAAACTTAGAAAAGAAGATAAAAAATAGCAGCTTTCAGGAGAAGTCCATAGGATCTGGTCTTTTAAATAAGAAGAACCAGGATCTTTTCAGGGAAAAGGAAATATTTGAGATACAATCAGAACAGTATTTTGAATATCTACGTTTTGAAAAGTTACTCATGTCAAACAGTATATCCTCATACTTGAGGGACTTTAAAAAATTTAAGCAATATTTAGTATTAAATCCCAAAATATCATTTTTAAAGATCTCGAAACTACAGATCATTGATTTTTTAAAATACCTTTATAGTGATAATTCCGATATTTCTGTTTCAAGGACATTATCTGCTTTGCGTGGATTTTATAAATTTCTTATAAGGCAGCAGGTAATAAACAATAATCCCTGGTCGCAGGTCAAGAATCCGAGAACTTCAAAAAAAATATTGGAGATTTTAGACATAGAAGAAGTAATGGGATTTCTTGATTCTATCCCGGAAAGTACTCCATCAGATCTCAGGGACCGGGCGATGTTTGAAATATTGTATGGCTGCGGATTAAGGGTAAGTGAAATAACTGGTCTGAGGATAAGCAGTATAGATTTTGACCAAAAACTTTTAAGGTTTATAGGGAAGGGCGACAAGGAAAGAATAGTCCCATTGGGTGATGTGGCACTATTATTCCTCAATAAATATATTGATTCTGCCAGAGGTAAAATAGAAAAAGAAAAAAAGACTGATTATTTATTTCTAAATATGAGAGGCGGCAGGCTCTCAAGACAGGGCCTATGGAAAATATTAAAAAAATATGCTTTGAGGGCAGGTATTAAAAAAAACCTTTATCCCCATATATTCAGGCATAGTTTTGCCACACATCTGCTCCAGAGAGGTGCTGACCTTAGAACGGTCCAGAAACTTCTGGGCCACAGCAGTATCTCGACTACTGAAATATACACTAATCTTACAAAAGAGTATCTTAAGGATGCTTATTTTAAATACCATCCGCGTGAGTCATATTAATTGGAATTATATTTGCAAATTTAATATATTTTGTTAAGGTTTATTATCTGAAATAATATAAATTAAGGTGATAATTGATGTTTAATTCGCTCGGGCAATCGATAATAGATTTTTTAATTTCCCTGGTGACCTGGCTTCCGGGTCTGGCACTCGGGGTTATATTACATGAATATGCACATGGATATATTGCATACCGCAATGGTGACCCTACTGCAAAAAGTTATGGAAGGCTTACAATAAATCCAATGGCCCATATAGATCTTTTTGGCAGTATTCTGCTTCCTCTGATCCTATTACTTCTAAATTCAGGAATAGTCTTCGGTTATGCAAAACCTGTCCCGATAAATCCTTCTTATTTCAAGAATTACAGGAAAGGCATCAGGTATACTTCACTTGCAGGTCCTGTCACAAACCTGATAGTAGCTTTTACAATAGGTCTTCTATATGGTTTATTCTTCTATCTTGTAATAAGAATATCCGGGGGACTTATCGATAATGGAAGTATGGGTTTTAGGGTCTTTACTATTTTTAACCAATTATTCATGAACACTATATATATAAATATATTCCTGGCTATTTTTAATTTTATTCCAATACCACCCCTTGATGGCTCGAAGATAC
>PVMK01117410.1_pt1 | contig 20260 bp, 14 predicted proteins | sample 1853481 | NCBI WGS metagenome assembly PVMK01 (sample SAMN08533507, study PRJNA380276) | Marine sediment metagenome, whole genome shotgun sequencing project. | reverse complement strand
CAATACCCCAGGCAGCCAGTGATTTATTGGCCCGCAGGCAATCATATTGATGTAGCTTGTCCAATTTACGTACGGTTTCTTTATGAAATTCTTCAGCACTTGGGGCTTTGTGGAAATACAAATAGCCTCCAAATATCTCGTCGGCACCTTCACCACTCAGTACCATTTTAATTCCCATAGCCTTGATGGCCCTCGCCATTAGATACATAGGTGTTGAGGCACGGATGGTGGTGACGTCATAAGTCTCCAACTGATATACTACATCTTTTATAGCGTCGATTCCTTCCTGGACAGTAAATATAATTTCATGATGAACGGTATCTAGATGTTCCGCTACTTTTTGTGCCGCGGCTAAATCGGGTGAGCCTTCCAGACCAATGGCAAAGGAGTGGAGTTGAGGCCACCAGGCACTGTCTTTGTCACCACTTTCGATCCTTCTATCTGCATATTTCTTTGCCAGGGCAGAGGTGATGGATGAATCCAATCCGCCGGAGAGCAATACACCATAAGGAACATCAGTCATTAATTGACGGTGCACCGCAGCATCCAAAGCTTCGCGCAGATCAACAATGCTGGTTTCATTATCTTTTACATTTTCAAATTCCATCCAGTCACGTGTCCACCATCGTTTTAATTCACCATCCCTGCTTTGCAGGTAATGGCCGGGTGGAAATAACTCGATTTTGGCACATACCCCATTGAGAGCTTTTAATTCGGAAGCGACATAGAATGTTCCATTTTGATCCCAACCAATGTAAAGAGGGATAATACCCATATGGTCGCGAGCGATAAAATATTCGTCCTTGTCTACATCGTAAATTGCGAAACCGAAGATCCCGTTCAATTCGTCGAGAAAAGAGACTCCCTTTTCCTTGTACAACGCCAGGATCACTTCACAATCGCTCTTGGTTTGGAAGTTGTAATTACCTTCAAATTGTTTTCTGAGTTCCATATGATTGTAGATCTCGCCATTGGCCGCCAGCACCAATTTTTTATCTTCACTGAAAAGAGGTTGTTTTCCGGAAGTAGGATCTACGATCGCCAGTCGCTCATGAGCTAGAATGGCTTTATCATCGTCGTAAATACCACTCCAATCCGGACCGCGATGTCGAATACATTTCGCCATGGCCAATAGTTGAGGCCGCAACACTGCGCTAGGTTGCTTAAGATCGAAAGCACATACAATTCCACACATAATTATTAATCTTATTACTTAGGTTATATTTTCTGTTTACACTTGGGCTTTGGCAGATGGTTATCTTTGAAATCAAAAAACCCGTCAAGTTCAAAACCTGACGGGCTGTATATCGCGACAAGGTTTCTGCTACGGTGTTCCGTTATTATTGTTATTATTATTTAAAACGAATTCAAACATTTGCCTTATGTTATTTCTTTGACTAGTGTAAAGATTCAATAAAATAATTTTGGTTTCCAAATTTTCATGGAATAATATTTACCTCAACTTTGGAAAATCACCGGGATTCACTTCATGCATGATTTCATATACTTTTTCAAATACATCTTCGGTGGAAGGTTTTGAGAAATAGTCGCCGTCTGTCCCGTAGGCCGGGCGATGCTGTTTGGCTGTCAATGCCTGTGGCTTACTATCCAGATGCTGATAAGCATTTTGTTCGTCCAAAATATGGTTTAATATATATGCCGATGCTCCTCCGGGAACATCTTCGTCGATTACCAGAAGACGGTTGGTCTTGGCAACACTTATTACCAAATCATGATTGAGGTCCAGGGGAAGCAGTGTTTGCACATCGATCACTTCGGCATCAATACCCACTTGTTGTAATTCCCTGGCGGCCTCTTGAACTATACGGAGAGTGCTTCCGTAGGAAACCAGCGTAATATCTGTTCCTTCTTTTACAGTTTCCACAACACCGATCGGGGTTTTGAATTTCCCCAAATTATCAGGCATCTTTTCTTTGATGCGATAACCATTCAAGCATTCCACAATAAGTGCCGGTTCATCACTTTCGAGAAGGGTGTTATAGAACCCTGCGGCTTTGGTCATATTGCGTGGCACTAGAATATACATACCTCGTAACAGATGGATCAGGCCTCCCATTTGTGACCCACTGTGCCAAATCCCTTCTAAACGATGTCTCGGGTACGCACGATCAAGGGTGCTTTTTGCATACCGTTTGTACGGTAACGAACAGTCGCCAGATCATCACTCATGATTTGCAAGGCGTACATTACATAATCCAAATACTGAATTTCGGCTATAGGTCTCAAGCCGCGCATTGCCAACCCAATTCCTTGTCCTAAAATAGTAGCTTCACGTATTCCGGTATCACTAATGCGAAGTTCTCCATACTTTTCCTGCAGGCCTTCGAGGCCTTGGTTTACATCACCTATGGCTCCACTATCTTCACCAAAGACCAATGCTTCAGGATATTTGCTAAAAATATGGTCGAAATTATCCCGCAGCACTATGCGGCCGTCGACGTCTTTAGCATCGTTGTTATAAGTGGGTTTCACCTCGGAAATATTCGTAGCCTTATTTACTGCTTCCGAGTATAGATGTGCACTGAACTTCGGTTGGATGATCTCAAAATAATTATTCACCCAATCCTGTAATTGTCGTTTTTCCGATGTTGATTCAGCAACTACGTAGCGGAGTGCTTTACGGGCAGCCCCGATGACAGTTCCCCGGTTCGGTTCGGTGTTTGCAGCGAGGTCGTTTTTAATTTTTTCAATAAAGGTTTTGTTGGGACTACTTTCTGCTAGATTTCCTAACAAGGTTATTGCCTCCTGCTGCTCTTGTTTCTGCGGTGCGAGAAAAGCTTCCCAGGCGGCCTTTTTACCATCACGAACTTGTTTTTTAAGATCTTTGTCTATTTCTGAAAGGGATTCCTCGGTGGCTATTTCCGAAGAGATCATCCACTCCCTCATTTTCGCGATACAATCGTTTTCTCTTTCCCATTGCAGTCTATCGGTGCTCTTATATCGCTCCTGTGAGCCACTGGTAGAGTGTCCTTGTGGCTGTGTTAATTCTTGTACATGAATGAGCACCGGAACGTGTTCTTCTCTGGCTATTTGTCCTGCTTTTTGATACACCTCCATGAGCTCACCATAATTCCAGCCTTTCACTCTTATGATCTCATATCCGGGCTCCTCTTCATTGCGCTGAAAACCTTTTAGGATCTCACTTATATTTTCTTTGGTCGTTTGGTGTTTGGCGTGTACTGAAATTCCATATTCATCGTCCCAAATACTCATCACGATGGGGACTTGTAAAACCCCTGCGGCATTGATAGTTTCCCAAAACAAGCCTTCACTTGTACTCGCGTTTCCAATCGTTCCCCAGGCAACTTCGTTTCCGTTGCTGGACAGATCATTATGATCTTCCAGGCCGTTTACGTTTCTGAAGATCTTAGAGGCCAGTGCTAGTCCGAGCAAACGAGGCATTTGTCCGGCGGTGGGGGAGATATCCGCACTGCTGTTCTTTTGGGAAGTAAGGTTTTTCCATGTACCATCTTCATTCAAACTATGGGTAGCAAAATGACCACCCATTTGCCGGCCGGCACTCATGGGATCCGCATTTATATCGGTATGCGCATAGAGCCCTGCAAAGAATTGTTCAATGGTCAATTCACCTATGGCCATCATGAAGGTTTGGTCACGGTAATAACCACTTCGCCAATCCCCATTCTTAAATGCTTTGGCCCACGCCAATTGTGGTACTTCCTTTCCATCGCCAAAAATTCCGAATTTAGCCTTCCCGGTTAGCACTTCTCTGCGACCCAGCAAACTACACTCCCTGCTCGAAACAGCGATCTTGTAATCATTCAAAACTTCAGTTTTAAAATCTTCGAAGGATAAATCACTATTTGCTTGAGGGTTTGTCTGCATCTTTTGATGTTTAAGCCTTGCAAAAATAGTCAAAATGCATGAAATTTGCAACGTGACAGCTTGTTAAACTATTGCGAAATATCTAAAAATAGTAACTATTTATTTCATTTTATTGAATTATTAACAACCAACAGTTTAATTAACAATAATAATGGCAAGTAATGCGATGTGGTATAAAACCGGATCTTGAAGTTAGTTTACCGAATCCCGATCTTAATTTAATACCATTCTCGAGTAAAAAGTCTCAGTAGGGTATTAATATCCAAAGTCACAATAAAACGAATTTTCTCATCATAATTGGGTAAACCCGGTTCCCAACCCAGACTGGAATACAGGGGAAAGTATAGTTCAAAATAATCGGTTACAAAGCTGGTTCGAATTCCGGTATCCCAAACACCTTTAACTACATCGCCTTTGTTTTTGATCACTCCTACATCACCATAGATATAGATCCACTTCCAAATATTAGTACTGCCATTTAGGGTAGCAATGAATTGATCGGAAAAGGCAGGCTCCAATTGCGACTTAAAACCTCCTTCGGCTATGATCAGTTGCTGACTGAACAGCCCAGTATCCTCACTTCTTCCGTAGTAATTGTAGTCAAATAGATAATCGGTTGGACGGTCAAGCGCGAAACTAAAGAAATCGTCATCCACTTCAGTATGATTAAAAACAAACATCCCTATGTATAACCTGAGGTTCAATTGACGATTGCTATTGAACAACTTTCGATATTCAAATTGAGCAGCAATTTTACTGAACTTCTCCGAAAGCTGGTAGTCTAAAACTCCTCGATAAAAGTTGATCAGATTCTTATCAGAATATACGTATTGAGTATTGAACACACTATAATTTGGTTCTTGAATAGGATCGTTGGGATCCAGATCACGATGAACAATTACGTTCCGAAAGTTGAGAAATATCTTTTTGTTCTTTCGCAGATCGGCGTTATCCCTGAAAGCAAATGTGACAAAGGGTGAAAGGCGTTTATAAAATAATCCTTGATTGTAGGAGAAAATACTTCCTGCGACCCCATATCGAGTGGAATAATGGGTACGTTTATCCAATTGTTCAGTAAAAACTATTGATCCGCTGCCAATGATCTTCTTGGATCGAAAACCATACAAAGGTGTTAACCTGTAGTGTAAACTTCTGGGAAGGAAGGTCTTGTTGTAAAGTTTAGGCCCGATACTAATACCATCGTACAAATTGTATTTAAACTCAGGCATAACAAACATCTGATTGTATTTAGGGTCTTCCACATCCTGGAACAAACGTATTTGAACAGGACGATTCAAAAGACCCTTTACTTTTTTAGTATTGTTTCGTCTGTTGAACTCCGGGATGATACCTTCGTAGTTAATGACCAGCTTCCGAACATTCTTCTTTGGCACCATTACTTCAGTAGTACCATCCACCGGTCCCACCCATTTTTTAAAGAGGACCTCGTCTTTGTTTAGACCGTAGATCGAAACCGGCATGATATTGTCTTCTCTATTTTTAATGGTAACCCTTAGGGAGTCCCCGGCTTCTTCGATATTATCAATAATAAAATCGATGGTGGTCCGTTTGCCTACATAATCCTCGAAAAACCAGTTAACAGGAAGGCTGGTGTTTTGGGAGACAATATTCTGAAAGTCTACAGGCGAAGTAGGTGCAAGCCGATATTCCCCGAAATAATCTCTAATAGATTTTCCCAATTCGGGTTTGCCTATATAGTCACTCAAGTATTGAAATCCCATACCGGCATAATAATCACTTGCGATATTTTTATTGAATTTCACCAGCGAATCCTTTGGAGTGCTCAACGATTGATGTAAGTTGTGCCTGGCCATATTCAAGTAAAGCATGGAATATTGATCGTTAAATTCAAGGTCCGATGCATGAGACCATTTAATGATCCAAAAATCGCTTACACTCCCCATGATCTTCATTTCCGGATAATAGGTATCTATATACTCAATCATCAAATAGATCTGTAACGCACCTATGAACCAATGATCATTTCTTGGATTTACAGGTAGGGTGTTCGTAATATATTTTCGTGAAATGGTCTTTAAGAGCTCTGCGTCCAGCTCAAATCCATTGGGAAAGGGACTGATAAAATTCGGTAATTGATTCAGCCCATAGACAGGGCTGTTTCTATAATCGGTTTTACTGATTATAATTTTTTTAAATGGATACGGGCCTAATTTCTCGCTCAAATATCGAGTCACCCTGTCCACTAGAAGTGCGTTGATAGCGGGACTCACTTTTTCAGCCTTTAAATTGGTCACTACCTCCACCTGGTCTGTAGCCACGCTTGTAAAAGTCGGAAATTGCTCGAAGTAAAGGTCGGTATGCATTCGCTGATCCCCTTCAAGTTTCAATTGTTTTTCATTCTGAAGGGTTTGTTCTTCTACTACATTCAGATCTGTGAATAACTGATAATGACTTGGGAATGTAAAGGTGATAGAAAAATGGGTGGGATACTGAAAGTAATCGTCCGTATTCTTGTTGCTGTACGCATGCCATTTTCCGTCAAAAACGGATGGCGTGATCAGCCAATATTTCAGTTTGTAATTGTTTTGGTTGGTAACTCCGAACCGAGTGAATCTATCTTCCGGCAGCTTTACGACATACGATAAATTTATAGTATAAACTTCGCCGGGAGCAAGGGGAATTCTAAGGTTTATTTTAACGATGTCAACTTCGGTACCACGCTCCCAATCGAGGGAAGCACCATTCTTATCGGTGATAGAATCTATATCCGTTCGGCCACGGTTTTCGTCTTTTTCAAAATGAAATGCACTTCTAAAATTCTCCGCGAATCGTTTGGCCAAAGGTGTATTCTTGCTTGAAAAACTATTGGCCCAATCATTTAAATAGATCTCGTCGAGGGTTGTTTCTGAAGTGTTTCTATATTCAATTTGTTGCTGGATACGAACCGTATGGTCTTCGGTATCTAGTAACGCATCAACCGTAATGGAGTGTTGGGCTTTCAGTGAAAACGAGACCAAAACGAATAGTATGAAAAACCAAAGTAACTTCAACTATATAATTAGAAATTTGGGCTTAAATTAAATTCGTCATAGAATTTGTCCAGAATAACAATGACCTCGTCTGCGGAGTCTACTATGTGTATCAGATCCAGATCAGCGCTACTTATGTTGCTATTGGTGGTCAAGAGCGTTTTTTTGACCCAATCCATCAATCCACCCCAAAACTCGCTACCCACTAGAATGATCGGAAATTTATCAATTTTATTTGTTTGTATGAGGGTGATCGCTTCGAAAAGCTCGTCAAGAGTTCCAAAACCCCCGGGCATCACCACAAAACCCTGGGAGTACTTAACGAACATTACCTTTCGCACAAAAAAGTAATCAAAATCTAAGCTTTTATCTCCGTCTATATATGGATTGTCGTGCTGTTCAAAAGGCAAATCGATATTCAATCCCACCGATGTACCTCCAGCCAAATGCGCTCCTTTATTCCCTGCTTCCATGATCCCCGGCCCTCCACCAGTAATAATACCATAACCATGTTGGGTGATCTTTTGTGCAATACTAACGGCAAGCTTATAGTATTCATCATCGGGTTTAGTCCTTGCAGAACCGAAAATAGTCACACATGGGCCAATGCTGCTCATGCGCTCAAAGCCATTCACAAACTCACCCATGATCTTAAAGATCGCCCAAGAATCGTTGATCTTTATTTCGTTCCAGTTTTTTTTATGTTTTTCTTTTCTCATGTTCTAAAGAATACATTACTTATGAATATAACAACTAACTGCCGGTTTTTCCACCTTCGACCTTCTAATGTAGTTCTTTTTTCAGGAAATGGGCGGTATGACTTTTTTTATGGGTGATAATTTCCTCGGGAGTTCCCACAGTAATGATCTTACCTCCTTTTTTCCCACCTTCCGGACCGATATCAATGATATGGTCGACGGTTTTGATCACGTCCAGGTTGTGCTCGATGATCAATACTGTATTTCCTTTGTCGACCAATTTATTGAGGACGATCAATAATACGCGAATATCTTCGAAATGCAGTCCGGTTGTTGGTTCGTCCAATATATAGAAGGTGTTTCCGGTATCTCTTTTGGATAATTCGGTTGCCAACTTGATACGTTGAGCTTCTCCACCCGAAAGCGTTGTAGACTGTTGCCCAAGTGTAATATAGCCCAAGCCAACATCTTGAATGGTTTTTAGCTTTCGGTATATCTTCGGGATCAATTCAAAAAATACGCAGGCCTGATTGATCGTCATTTCCAGCACATCGTAAATGGACTTTCCCTTGTATCGGATCTCAAGTGTTTCTCGGTTAAATCGTTTGCCCTGACAAGTTTCACATTCCACGTATACATCGGGCAAGAAATTCATTTCGATAACTTTTAATCCCCCGCCCTGACAAGTTTCACAACGACCGCCATTCACATTAAAACTAAAACGGCCCGGTTTATATCCCCGGATCATTGCCTCAGGAACCTTGGAGAATAGATTTCGGATTTCTGAAAAGACTCCAGTATAAGTGGCGGGATTGGATCGAGGCGTACGACCAATTGGCAACTGATTGATATCAATTACCTTATCAATATGTTTTATGCCTTCAATTTTGCGATAGGGCATAGGTTTTTTAACCCCGTTAAAAAAATAAGCGTTTAGAATAGGGTAGAGGGTTTCATTGATAAGCGTGGATTTGCCACTTCCGGAAACACCGGTAACCCCGATCATTTTTCCCAATGGAAAATCAACATTTACATTCTTTAGATTGTTTCCTGTGGCCCCTTTTAGCGACATGGTCTTTCCGTTGCCTTTACGGCGCTTATCGGGTGTTGCGATCTCTCGGGTGCCGTTGAGATAATCTGCCGTAAGCGTGTGATGTTTCAGTATCTCTTTTGGTGTTCCTTCAGAAACGATCTGGCCTCCATGTTTACCTGCGGCCGGACCAATATCGATGACATGGTTCGCATTGCTGATCATCTCTTTATCATGTTCAACGACGATTATACTATTTCCTAAATCCTTTAATTTTATCAATGATCGGATCAACTTTTTATTGTCTCGCTGATGTAAACCAATACTTGGTTCATCCAGAATATAGAGCACCCCAACCAATTCGGAACCAATTTGTGTCGCCAATCGGATACGTTGCGCTTCCCCACCCGATAGGGATTTTGAGCTTCTGTTTAAGGAAAGGTAGGTGAGTCCCACATCAACCAGAAAGCGAAGACGGGCACGAACCTCTTTGATAATTTCTGAAGCGATCTTGAGTTGGATCTCACTAAGGTCTTTATGCAGATGTGCGAACCATTCGGTTAGCTCTATCACATCCATTCTCGACAGATCAGCGATGTTCTTACCGTTAATTTTAAAATTAAGGGACTCTTTTCTAAGGCGGCTTCCACTGCATTCACTACAGTAAATTTTGTCCATATATTCCTTTGCCCAACGTTTTAGTGATTTGGATTCGTTGGCTTCGAATGTGTTTTGTAAGAAGGTAGCAACACCTTCAAAATCTATTTTATAATTTCGGGTGATACCCAGGGTTTTTGATGCAACTTCGAAAGTTGAATTTCCACCGTAAAAGATCACCTCTTTTGCTTCTTTCGGAATTGAATCGAATGGATCACTTAGTTTGAAATCATATTTATGAGCGATCAGTTCCAGTTGTTTAAAGATCCAATTGCTCTTTTGAGGGCCATGAGGCGCCAATGCACCTTGTTTAATAGACAACTTTTTATCGGGTACGATCTTGTTGAGATTGACCTTGTGCAATTCTCCCAGTCCTCGGCAGTTGGGACACATTCCTTTGGGTGAATTGAAGGAAAAGTTGTTTGGTTCGGGATTTGGATATGAGATCCCTGAAGTTGGGCACATCAACGACCGACTAAAATAACGAACTATATCTGTTTCATTGTCCAGTATCATTAGAACATCATCACCGTGGTACATAGCTGTGAGAATGGTTTCTGTGAGTCGTTTATTGTGATCGCTTTCATCACTGATCATCAAGCGATCGATAACTATCTCGACATCATGAGTTTTGTAACGATCGATACGCATTCCCTTAACGATGTCCATTACTTCGCCGTCCACACGGACTTTTAAAAATCCTTGTTTGGCAATTTGCTCAAACAATTCACGATAATGTCCTTTTCTGGAACGCACAACCGGCGCGAGAATACTCACTTTTTTCTGATCGAAATCCTTAATAATGAGCTGCTTGATCTGTTCGTCACTATAGCTCACCATTTTTTCACCGGTCTGGTAGCTATAGGCATCACTGGCGCGGGCAAAAAGCAATCGGAGGAAATCATAAATTTCGGTAATGGTTCCAACGGTGGAACGCGGACTGCGATTCGTTGTTTTTTGCTCGATGGCAATTACAGGTGAAAGTCCTTCAATTTTGTCGACATCGGGTCGCTCGAGACTTCCTAAAAACTGCCTGGCATAGGCAGAAAAAGTTTCGATATAGCGACGCTGCCCTTCAGCATAAATGGTATCGAAAGCCAATGAAGACTTTCCACTGCCGGAAAGTCCGGTGATCACCACCAATTTATCACGTGGAATAACCACATCGATGTTCTTTAAATTGTGGACACGAGCCCCCAAAACCTCAATTGCGTCTTTGCTTTTTACCATAATTTGCAAAGGTACTCAATTGTATTGAAAAATTGGCCCGTTAACTACTTCAAAAGTTGTGAATTAGTTCAAGAGAACCATTAACTATTTGAATTAACTATTCGCTTCTTTGACCACGAATTGATAAAAACTGATAGCGATAAAGAAGATGAGACTTATGACGATGGAGTAACTAATGACAAGGGTTATCAAGGACAAGCTGAACAGAAGGAAAACCAAGGGAAGTAATACCCCAAATACGACCAGAAACAAAAAGATGGTATACAAATATCGCATGATGGATGGCAATTGCTTTTCGGTTCTTCCTTGAAACTGGAAGAGCTTTGGGATTACTTCTTTGCTCATGTACTCACCTAGCTTGGCTAAAAATACTTCATTAAAAGAAGAATCTTCAAAAGCTTCGCTGTCGATGGAATTGGCCAATGTCATGATCTTTTCCTGATGCCGCTCGAAAACCGAGTTATAATCCAGAGACTCCTTATAGCTTCCATATTTGTACCCGAAAAAATACCATAACCCGGAACCACATTTGTGCTCCAACCATTTCGAGACTATATCCTTATTATATGCTTTGGGGTAGCGTATGGATTCGGGGATTTGTTTTTCCTTGATACTCGTCATTAAAAGTGACTTCAGTTCAAGATATAAATTTTCGGTTTCTTCGTAATGATGGGTCTCCTGTAAGAATTCAATAGCTAATTTGGACCTTCCTTTATAAAACTCTTTTACATCAAAAAAGGTAAGGCCTTCGAATTCGTCATCTATATATTCTTGTAAGCCCGACAGCCACATTTTAGAACGTAGTAACAGATCAATAATGTTCCTAAAGTCGTGCATTTTCTGGGTGATCTTACTCAAACTGTCAATGGCGGTTGTGCGTACCTTTTTCAAACTCGCCGCAGACCAGGCGAGATAGATCATGATAAGGGCCGCCATAAAACCGCTAATACTGATAAAGATAGTAGATACCTCTTTTAGAGTAGATGAGAAGGTGGTATCTGCCGTAGTTTTTTCCCATAACAAGAAAACAAGGGTAATGCAAAGAAAGCCACTCAATACCATAGGTATGAGGGCATATAAATCCTTAAAAAAAGATTTATTTCTCATGATCGGTTAAATTGCAATGTCTGAAAACTGGCATTGTTTATGCTGAAGAATTACAGCAGCAAATTGATGTTCCCCCAAGAATCATTACTTGCAATAAGGTGTTTGTTACTAGTTGACTACCAAAAGTACAGTTAATTCTTACAAATTGTAGTAATAAACCTACAATTCGATATAAAGACGGCTTTTATCGATAAAAAACTGGAAAACTAAGGTTCGCATATCAAAACCCTACTGCAGTGTCGTCTCCGCGATTATCGGCTCCTCCTTCAAGCTTACCGTCGGGCAAAACTAAAATAGCATCTACTTTACCGATTACCGGGGCACTTTTTTCATCAATTGTATAGCCTTTTTCCTCTAATTTCAAGAGGGTTTCCCGCGAAAATATTTCGGGCTCAAATTGAATCACATCCGGTCGCCATTGATGATGAAACTCGAGGTGCATTTACGGCCTCCTGCATATTCATATCAAATTCGTAAACATTCAAGATGGTTTGCAATACGGATGTCATAATGGTAGATCCTCCGGGCGTTCCGACACTCATCCAAAGTTTACCCTCTTTTTCAAGCAAAGTTGGAGTCATCGAACTCAACATTCTTTTTTGAGCAACAATGGAGTTCTTTTCTCCACCAATGAGCCCATACAGATTGGGTTCCCCCGGTTTAACACTAAAATCGTCCATTTCGTTATTCAAGAAAAACCCCAATTCCTTAGAATATAATTTAGACCCGTAGGCGGAATTCAGAGTCGTGGTGACCGCAATCGCGTTTCCAAATTGATCTACGATGGAGTAATGAGTAGTTTCAGTACTTTCATTTCTATATTTTTCAAAGCCGGAAATACTTCCGTAGGAAATATCGGTAGAAGGCGTGGCCATGTCGAAGGTGAAATCCTCCATTCGACCGTTTAAATAAGTATCTGAAATTAGTGAGTCCGATGGAATATCTACAAAATCCGGATCTCCTAAATAGTAACTCCGGTCTGCATATGCTCTTCGTTCTGCTTCGGTGATCAGCTGGATGGCTTTTACACTGTTGTGCCCATAATCACCTAAGGGATAAGGCTCTATAGACTTCATGATTTGTGCCAGACAGATCCCGCCACTTGATGGAGGAGACATTGAAATAATTTTCAAATCTTTGTAGTTAAAGACGATAGGTTCCCGCAATTCAGATTCATAAGCTTTTAGGTCGTTTAAGGTAATAATACCACCATGGCCATTCAAAAATTCAATCAGTTTTTGCGCGGTTTCGCCGTCGTAAAATTCAGAGCGTCCATTTTCCGCAATTCGTGAAAGTGTATTGGCCAAAGCTTCATTTTTAAGAGTATCTCCGGCCTTATATGTTTGTGTATAAATTGAAGGCTCGCCGTTAGTTTCTTCAATTATAGGACTGTATTTTTCGAAACGTTTCGCCTGCTTTTCGGTAATGACATATCCATTGCGGGCCAACTCAATAACGGGTCTTATTAATTCTTCCATTGGTATGGAACCTAATTTCCGGTGGACCGCAAATAGTCCGGCGATGCTACCCGGCACTCCAACAGACAGGCCGCCGATCTGACTTTTATCCTGTATAAAATTTCCTTCTTCGTCCAAATACATGTCGCGTGATGCCGCCATTGGCGCCTTCTCGCGATAATCGAAAGCCCCTAATTCGCCATATTGAGTACGATAGACCAGAAATCCGCCCCCACCTAAATTACCTGCATAGGGATAAACGACGGCAAGCGCCAATCCGGTTGCAACCATGGCATCGAAGGCGTTTCCTCCATTCCTCAATATATCAGAACCAATTTTAGAAGCCTCTTCCCGTGCGGAAACCACCATTGCGTTTTCGGTGATAAGCCCTTTGACCGGAGGAGATGAATCATTTTTACAGGCTAAGAACAGGAAAAGCAGTAAGAGTAATTTCCATTTCATAATTGGGCGAGTTTGTTTTTTGAATAGTCGATCAATTCAGCAAAAAAAGAAGTAAACTCTTCTTCAAATTCGGTATAAAATTCTTCGAGTTCCAATACGGCAAAATTCATTTTGGAAATTCCCTTGGTACGTACATTCATTTGATTCAATATTTTGCTAATTCCCGGAATGGTCGCGTAATTCAACAACCAATTATCGCTGATCATGTATGGCATCAATCGCTTGATACGGGTAGGGAGTATCTCATAGTTATTCCTAAGCATTTCATAAAATTCATCCACATATTCCTTCAATGGGATATTGTGATAATCCTTCCAGTTCTTTGCAAGAAAGTGATCGTACAAAATATCCACGATCACTCCGCTGTAATGGCTGTAATTCTCGTGGAGCCTTTTAGTGCTTTGTCTGACGATGGGGTGACTATCTGTATACGAATCGATCGCGCGATGGAGCAAGATGCCTTTTTGAATTTGTTCAGGGTAATTCCGGTATCGTTTTCCTTTGATGCCATCGGCGATAAAATTGCCGATCGTGATCCCTTCGTCATCCCCGGAAAGGTAAATATGTGCGAGAAAATTCATTCGGTACAATTTACAAAAATGGAAGTAAATATACTTTTAAAAAGTATCTTTACGTTAAATTTTTAAAGCATGACATTAATAAAATCCATTTCGGGAATTCGTGGTACCATAGGAGGGAATCAAGGAGAGAATTTGACTCCCATCGATGCCGTGAAATATGCGGCCGCTTATGGAATTTGGGTAAAAGAACAGCGAAATAAGGAAAACTACAGAGTCGTGGTGGGACGTGATGCCAGAATTTCCGGACATATGATGCAACAATTGGTTATGAATACGCTCATAGGGATGGGAATTGATGTTGTCGATCTGGGTTTATCCACCACACCTACAGTTGAGGTTGCGGTGACCCTTGAGCATGCGGATGGTGGAATTATACTCACGGCTAGCCATAATCCAAAGGAATGGAATGCTTTAAAATTATTGAACCACAAGGGTGAATTTTTAAGCTCCGAATCAGGGCAAAACATTCTGGACATTGCAGATTCAGGGGACATTATATTTTCCGATGTTGATGATCTGGGGAAAATACATAAGAATGAAGCCTATATCGATATGCATATTGATGAGATCTTAGACTTGGAATTGGTGGATGTAGAGGCTATCAAAAAAGCCGGGTTTAAGGTTGTGGTCGATGGGGTAAATTCAACCGGGGGGATTGCGGTGCCTGCACTACTAGAAGCTTTGGGAGTACAGACTGTAAAATTGTTTTGTACACCCAATGGTGAGTTTCCACACAATCCGGAGCCTTTGAAGGAGCATTTGACCGATTTGATGGAGGCAGTAATAAAAGAGAAAGCTCATTTCGGAATTGTAGTAGATCCCGATGTGGATCGCCTGGCTTTTGTGGATGAGAATGGAGAAATGTTTGGTGAAGAATATACGCTGGTTGCTGTGGCAGATTATGTCCTTCGGAACAAGCCCGGGAATACCGTTTCCAATATGTCATCTTCGAGAGCGCTGCGCGATATCACGGAAAAACACGGTGGATCCTATACAGCCAGCGCTGTGGGTGAAGTGAATGTGGTGGATAAAATGAAAGAGACACAAGCTGTGATAGGTGGGGAAGGGAATGGAGGTATTATTTATCCTGAATTGCACTATGGAAGGGATAGCTTGGTTGGAATAGCCCTGTTTTTGAGTCATTTAGCCCATCACAATAGTACTGTGAGTGATCTACGTGCCACCTATCCTTCCTATTTTATGAGTAAAAAGAAAATCGAGTTGACACCCCGGTTTGATGTAGATGCCATTCTGAATAGCATTGAAACCACCTATGATTCCGAAGAGATTAATACCATCGATGGTGTGAAGATCGATTTTGCTGAAAGTTGGGTTCATCTTAGAAAATCCAATACAGAACCCATCATTAGAATCTATGCCGAAGCCAAATCTCAATCGGAAGCCAATGCCTTGGCAGACCGGATTATTGAAGAGATAAAAGTGGAAGCTAAGCTTTGATGTTTCGTTTATTGAAATTCCTGTGGTACTTTATCCCGGTATTTCCAGCGCTTGTGTGTCCAGAGATAATAAGCGGGTTCTTCCCGAATTTGCTCTTCAACTAATTTCAGAAAAATATTAGTAATATCGAAATCTTTGAATTCTCGAGGGTTAAGTGCAATGGTCTTAAATGTCGTCGCGTAATAGCCGCGCTTCACTTTTTTTGTCGCTAAAAACACGACTGCCATATCCAATTTTTTTGCAAGCATTTCAGCCCCGGTTATCACAGGAACTTTTACCCCCATAAACTCCTGCCAGTGCTGAGCTTTCCAATGCTTTGCGGACTGGTCTGCTGCAAACCCGTTTATTGTTAGTTCCCCTCTAATTTTAGCAGCACCCAACCTGTGAATGGTTTCTTTGTTGGTTATTAATTGTGTTTGGTGTTTGGCTCTAATGCGCTTAACCAAGCGGTCAAAATATTTGTTTTCTATTTTTTTGTAAACAGCATATCCTTTATGATTGACGTATTTTTGAAGAATAAAAAGCCACTCCCAACTCGCATAATGACCCAACATTAAAATGATACTCTTATTTTGTTTCTCAAGATTGAGAATTTCATCGACATTGGTGAATTTATAACGCTTTTTTAATTCTGCTTCTGTAATAGATAATGACTTTATAGATTCTAAAATCATATCACACAAGTGATGATAGAATTTCCTGGTAATAGTTTTGATCTCTTTTTCAGACTTTTTGGGAAAAACGAGTATTAAATTTTCTTTTACAACTTTCCTTCGATATCCAATGATATAATAGATCAAAAAAAATGCGATGTCAGAAACAAAATACAGCAAACTCATCGGAAATATGGAGATGATCCAAATTATTGGGTAGACTAAAATATAAACTAAGCGCTGCATAGGTAAATTTAGCGCAAAACTAACTAAATTTATCGCATTATAATTTCTCTTAAACAGATTTTTTATCTATGCTGAATATTCATATTGCCACCATTGCAATTATCACAGTCAATGCGCTGATCTCCATCAAAGGATTCAATGACTATTCCTTTTTCGAAAAATACAAGTTCAATATAGCCGGGATCCGTCGTGGTGAACATATCCGTATTTTTACTTCAGGCTTCCTTCACGTAGATTTTACCCATCTCATTTTTAATATGCTTACGCTTTATTTCTTTGCCAACGTGGTATTAATCAATGTAGGAGTTTCGAAGTTTATAATTATATATTTATTGAGTTTGGTTGTGGGTAACCTGTTATCCTTGTATTTGCACAAAGATGAATATCACTATAGTGCGGTTGGAGCGAGTGGAGCGGTGATGGGGATCATTTACTCCGCTATTTTGTTTGCACCGGACAGTACAATATACTTTATGCCGGCCTGGATGTTCGGAATGTTGTATTTGTTTTATTCCATCTACGGAATGAAAAAACGAATTGGTAATATTGGTCATGACGCGCACTTTGGTGGCGCCATCGGGGGATATGTAAGCACCATCGCATTTGCTCCTATCTTACTTGATACCAGTCTGTGGTTAGTTGGGGTCCTCGCAATTCCTATTTTGGTATTGTTTGTATTGTATAAATTTGGTAAAATTTAAATTTTAAAAATCATGAAAAAAATAATCATATTAGTGGCGATCATAACAACAAGTGTTATCACGGCTCAAACACAGCCAAAACCATACGTAGATGTCTGGGGAGAAGGAACGATCAATGTAGTTCCGGATCAAGTAACGGTAAAAGTTAGAGTTGAAAATACCGGTGAGAATGCCAAAGAGGTAAAATTGAAAAATGATAGAATCGTGAGTGATGTGCTTAAGTTTGTGAAGGGTATTGGTATTGCTGAAAAATATATAAGAACCGAATATATACGACTAAGCAAAAACTACGAGTACCAAACAAAAACTTATAATTACCAGGCCAATCAATCCATATCCATAAAGCTGATAGATCTGAGTGAATATGAAACTTTGATGAATGGCTTGTTAGCAACAGGGATCAATCGAATAGATGGAATTTCGTTTTCCTCTTCAGAAATAGAGATGTTTCTATCCGAAGCCCGAAAGAAAGCGGTTGATAACGCAAAACTGAAGGCGCAGGAATACGCTTCGGTTCTAGGGCAGAGTATTGGCAAGGCCTTGTACATCAGTGAATTTCAGAAAACGATTTCACCAAACTTCACGCCGAGAAATGCGATAGCTATGGATAGCGATAACGCCCAACAGACTATGGCCCCTGGAGAGATGAAAGTTAGCGCGCGAGTGAATATTAGCTTTGAACTAAACTAATCCAGAAGCGAAGCAATTTTTGCTCCCAGGGCAGGACCGCGTAGATCTTTATCAATAATAATTCCTTTATCATCCAGCAAGAATGTTGCCGGGATACTACGAACATTGTACTGTTTTGCTATTGGATCTTGCCAAAATCGAAGATTTGAAACATGGTACCAATCCATATTATCGTCCTTAATGGCCTTTAACCACCTCTCTTTTTGACCAGCCTTATCAAGGGAAACACTTATTATATTGAGGCCTTTGTCGTGGTATTTATTATACACATTAACCACATTAGGGTTTTCCCTGCGGCAAGGACGACACCATGAAGCCCAAAAATCAATTATGGTGTACTTACCGAGGGCATCTTTAAGTGCAAGCATTTCACCATTAGGTGCGGGAGCTGAGAATTGAGGCGCTGTTCCACCTATTTCGGCCATTTTCTTCGCTTCAAGAGTCGCTTTTATCTCAGTGACTAATTTATGGGTAGCCAATTTTGGTCCTAAATTATTAATTAAGGTATTAACTTCCGAAGAAGTCATTTCTTGTTTTGAGAATAATTCGGAAAGAAGCATCAATCCAAATATAGAGTTGCTGTTTTCTTTTACAAATTGTCTTTTATATGCTTTTTCTTCAGCTGAATTCGCGATATTTTCCTTGCGAAGCTCGGCAATCAAAATACCATCTTGTTCCCGTTGCGCTGTTCTGTAGGCCTCTGTAATTTTAAACCGTTTCTTGGCTAATAGAGAAATTTTCGATTGATAATCGGTGTAAAGCTCGTTTTGTAATCCACCGGTCACAAACGATGAAGCAAGACTGTCTTTGTAGATAGTCACTTTGAGATCTTCATTTTCAACAAAAAACAAAATATTCCCTTTTGAATCCCCAACTCTGAAAAAATATAATGCAGTTTCCTTGATATTTAGATAACTGCCTCCGAATTTTCCATTTGTAACTAACAGGGTTTCCTTGATATTAGAATTATTATTATTATCGATCTCATACAGATAAACAGGTGTGCCATCTTCATAACCAAATGCGTTGCCATCAATTGTATAGCTGTCAGAATCGCTCTGATCACAAGAAATCAACAAAAGTGTAATAAATAGGGTGAAAGCTCGTCTCATTGTATATTGTTTAATCCGACAAAAATAATGGTATTTTCTTCTGAATGCAATCGGGAGTTCTCAAATTATTGTTAATTGTGATTTTAAGAAGGATTATATTAATAATATTTACCTTTGTAAAGGATAAGACGCTTACATCTAGTATGAAAACAAAACAAGGAGATTTTCCGTTGCGCATCAAAATAGGTTTTAACAAACTTTTTGATATCTATAGAGCGAAGCTCGATTCGTCTAGTGAATTAATACGTGGTCGTGCCAAGGAGGTACTCGACATCGCTACGAAGAACCCCATTCTTGCAGAAGGACTCACGACAGAAGCCCAGCTTAAAAAGTATAAAAAACAGATCGATCTGATCACCGAGGATCTGTTTTCTTCGGTTTTAGAGGAAAATGAAATTAAGATTGCCACAATTCCATTTCAAGAATTTATTTTTAGGTCATCAGAACGGTATAAGAATATTATTACCAACGCGGGGAAGGGATTTGAGTTGGAGCTTATAAATTTTGATGATAGCAACTTCTTCCTCATGGGGTGCAGTATAATATTGAATAATTATTATGGTTATAATACAGATTTTAGACGACCATTTTATTATAAAATTCCTGATAAAAATGGAATCTTAAGGAGCTATAGGGTTTTGTTTAATGGGGATTTTATCGAAATAGAAAAAACAGATAAATCACTGGAGATAACTGAAGAGGATTATTTGGAGTTGCTCGAAAATTATGATAATGTCGATGTTTGGAAGAAAAAGTTCCCGCCCAACAGTTGGAACTTCAAAGGCTTTATTATCGCCAATATGTATGACGCAACTGTAGATGTTTCTTTGGCAGATTTTAAAGCAGGATTATTAGATGAGGGTAATTCTAAAAAAGAAACATTCATTTATAAATTCAGGAAAATTATTAAATCTGTATTTAATTTACCGGATCTGAAAGTTGGATTTACCGTATTTAATAGTGAAGAGGACGTATTTGAGCAGTTATCTGGAAAAAGTGATGTTACCAGTTATATATTAAATGGGAAAGATCGAGAATCTAGTAAGAGTGCTTTATGTTGCGTATCCCATAGCACATTGTTCAATGATCACAAACTTTATTGCATTGCGGATATAGATCATTATCACGAACTCTATCCTAAAAATGTACTTTATAAAAAACTTGCCGATCAAAATATCAAGAGTGCTATTATTGCCGCTTTAGTGAGTGAAGGAAAGGTATTGGGAACTGCTCAAATACGTCCTCTTCACTATTAAATACGGTAAATCCAACTTTCAGATCCGGTAAATTAAATACAGAT
>PVMK01125836.1_pt1 | contig 20262 bp, 19 predicted proteins | sample 1853481 | NCBI WGS metagenome assembly PVMK01 (sample SAMN08533507, study PRJNA380276) | Marine sediment metagenome, whole genome shotgun sequencing project. | reverse complement strand
CCATTTTCGGAAAGTTGAGGGTCTGACCGATGAAAGTCAAGATTATCGTTAACCCATATGCCAATCGTTGGCGGGCTAAAAAAAGGATACCCGAAATTGAAGCCTCCTTCGTTACAGTTGGCCTGCCTTATGACCTTGTCAGCATAGCAAAGGCCGGCGGGGGCAAACAGGAAGCCATGAAGGCGTTTGACGAGGGCTATGATGCAGTCGTCGCCGCCGGGGGAGATGGCACGGTCAGCGAAGTGGTAAACGGCCTGATCGAGCGAGCCGGGGACGAAGCAACTCTCCCACTAGGCGTTCTACCTGTGGGCACCGGTAATGATTTTAATGCCATGGCCAGGCTGCCGAATAATTTATTAGCCTCCGCGCAAATCATCGCCGGTGGGCAGACCCGGCAAGTGGACGCCGGCCGGATAACCATGGATGGGACGGTCCATTACTTCGATAACAATTGCGCTCTGGCCATGGAGCCAATGGTCACTATTGAAAATCTGCAAATGACCCGGCTAAGAGGCAATCTCCGTTATGTGATAGCTGTGATCCGGGCCTTGACTAAACTCAAAGCCTGGCATATGCGAGTATCCTGGGAAGGCGGTGAGTATGAGGGCCCCCTCTACTTAATGTCGGTCTGTAACTCACCCAGGACGGGCGGGATCTTCCAGATGGCCCGCGAGGCGCGGATGGACGACGGCGTACTAGATTACGTTATCGCTCCGGACGTATCAAAATTGACGGTCATTTCGTTACTGCCAAGGCTCATCAAAGGCACCCACATTCATCATCCTAAAGTGACTTTCGGTAAAAGTTCCTGGTTGAAAGTCGAGAGCGAACCGGGAACACCAATCCACGCTGATGGGGAAGTTTTGGGTGCGTCGTTCAAGAAAATAAGTTACGAAACTCTGCCGGGCAAAATAACCTTGCTCAGCCCCTCAAACAACGGCAGTGGCCCCCTGGTGAATAATAGGTGAGATTGACCCGGCCCCGGGTCACCTGCAATAACGTCCCCCACGTCAAACGCTAGTCATTTCCTGGTAAAGTTGGCGCAAATTGGCCTGGTGTAAATCGGTGACAAATCCATTCAGAGGAATTCGGGATTTGCCACAACTTTCAATGGTGACATTCTCCAACATGGCCAAAGGATCTCCCTGATCAACAATCCCTCGCACCGCATTCTTGATATTGCTCAGATAAGCCAAATCACTTTCGATCAAATCCTGTACTTCGCCCCTTAAGATCACCTCGCCATGACCCTGGACGATCGAATCCAGGCTCATCGCTTGCATAGACTCCAGCGTCTTGACCAGATCACCGTAACTGCCGTCAAAAATGGTCGGCACCGGCATCATGTTATCAGAAGCGAACATGATGCGATCGTTTACGACGAGGACGCTAATAATATCAGGGCTGTGACCCGGACATGGAGACATCTGCACCGTTTTGCCACCCAGGTAAATGTTTATGTGGCCGGTGTCAAAAATCATATCAGGTAAAACGATCTTCACTTCTTCTAGTTCGGGCGATTGCTCTTTCATCCGTTCCAGGCCATCCCGGCCGACGGTGTCCAGGAATTCGCGGCAAAGCGTGTGGCTGATGACCCGGGCCTCGGGAAACAGGTATGTGCCCAAGGTGTGGTCGGCATGATAGTGCGTATTGATGACGTAACGTACGGTTTGATCCAGGCGTTTTTCCAGAAAATCTTTGATAGCCCTGGTTTCGTCAGGGTAGAAGAGGGTATCTATTAATATGGCCCCTTCCTTGGTCAGGATCGCGCCGGCTTTCACCTGGGCATAGCGCCGGCTGGTAAAAATATATATATCGTCCGAAATACGCTCGCGAACCATGCCTGATAGCCTCTAGTACTGAAGCAAACTACTTATGACGTACAAAATGTTGGATAATTGCTTCAGTTTAAGTGTTCCGCTACGATTGTCTGCCCTTCAATATTTATTGGACGGAACAGTAGTAGCCTCTCAAAAACAAAAGCCCCTGATTCGCAATCAGAGGCTTAAAAATTTAATGCAAACAATTCATACAAAAGATAATAGCTTTGGCGGCAATAAACGGCCCTAAAAGAACTTGCCCCGCCATGCCGTGTGAACTCCCTTGTTAGGACCTGCAATAGCAGGTGGGAATCTTTCCGGGAGGTTTCTGCCTTGCGGGCGCTACTACATCCCCTCACCGCATTTCAATTCCCAAAAACATTAGCGTTGGCTCAACTCGAAAAGCCCATCACGCACACAGCAGGGATTAACGAAATGTTAGCACAATCATTATTGGCGTGCAAGATTGCTCGATCGAGCTCGTATGCCTAATAAGCTGTTCTGACTATTCCGGCGTTATTCTCGGATCCATGTCATTTTACCTGGGGACATGTTATATTTCTTGCCAAAGGAATAGGATAATGGCAATTGACACAGAAAAAGAGACCCTGGTCCGCATGGATGGCTTGAGTAAGGAGTTCATAGAAGGCGGTCAGAGCCGGCCGGTCTTGAATCAACTTACAGCATCATTTAAGCGAGGCGAATTCGTCATTTTGCTGGGTAGAAGCGGCAGCGGCAAAAGTACGCTCTTGAACTTGATAAGTGGTATCGAGAAACCATCACGCGGCGATGTGACCATCGACGGGGTGACTATCACCCGCTTGCGCGAACGGCAACGGACTCTCTTCCGGCGGGATCATATCGGTTTTATATTTCAGTTTTTCAACCTCATCCCGACCCTGACCGCCTTAGAAAATATCACTCTACCCCAGGAATTGGCCGGCGTGAACAGGGCCGTCGTCAATGATAAAGCGAACCAATTGTTGACCCGGGTTGGATTGGCCGACCGGGCGGGCACTTACCCTGACAAGCTGTCAGGGGGCGAGCAGCAACGGGTGGCCATTGCCCGGGCGCTGGCCCACGATCCGCTCCTGGTGCTGGCCGATGAGCCCACCGGAAATTTGGACGAGCTGACGGGCGACCATGTGCTGAATATTCTGCTTGAACTGACGCGCGCGGCAGGCAAGACGTTGATTATGGCCACCCATAATTCGGAGATGATCCCCCTGGCCGACCGGGTCTACAGCATCCATGATGGCCACCTGGTAACTGAAGGTCACTCTGAATAAACGGGTATGAAGCAATAATGGGTATATTTTCCCGAAAAAGTCGAGAGCCCCTGCCAAGCCAGGCTCACGCGACCCAACCTTCTTTTCAAATAAGCAATTTGCCCTTGTTTCGGACTGCCTGGCGCCGGTTTCGCCGCCGGCCGATGCAGTATATTCTGCTGGTCGTAGGCGTTGCCGTCGGGGTGGCCATGATGGTCTCAGTCGACCTGGCCAACGGGTCAGCGAGCCGGGCCTTCAGCTTGTCCACCGATGCCGTAGCCGGCAGAACCACCCACCGCATTGCCGGCGGGCCGGCCGGGTTGGATGAAGCAATTTACAGCCACTTGCGCACGGAGCTGGGATTCGCCCCGGCCGCGCCGGTTGTCGAAGGATACGTCCTATCACCTGACACCGGCGACCAACCCATGCGGTTGGTGGGTATCGATCCTTTTGCCGAGCCACCCTTCCGCAGTTACCTTGGTCCAGACCAGCAGACGGCGGCCGTCGGATTGGAAGCTTTCCTGTCGGAGCCAAATACTATCTTCATCTCCAGCGATTTGGCCGGCCATTATGGTCTCGCGCTGGGCGATTATATCTCTCTGGACCATGGCGGTCATCTGATTTCGATGCGCCTGGTGGGCTTTTTGGAGCCCGCAGACAAGGCCGGCCGGTTGGCCCTGGAAGGGTTGCTGTTCACCGATATCGCTACCGCCCAAGAGATTTTTGGAATGGTCGGTCGGCTGAGCCATGTCGATCTTTTGGTCGAGGATGAGAGCGATCTGGAGACCCTGGCCGTCTTTTTACCGGCCGGCGCGCGCATCGAGCCGGCCGCCGCACGTGCAAACGCGCTGCAACAAATGGCCTCAGCCTTTCGTTTAAACCTGACCGCGATGAGCTTGCTGGCCCTGGTAGTAGGCATGTTTCTAATCTATAACACCGTCACTTTTAGCGTCATCCAGCGCCGGAAGTTGTTTGGCATCCTGCGTTGTTTGGGCGTCACCGGCGGCCAATTATTCATCCTGATTTTGGCCGAAGCGGCCGTCCTGGGCCTGATCGGCGCTTTGCTGGGTCTCGGCGCCGGGGTGTTGCTCGGCCGGGGCATGGTTGGATTGGTGAGCCAGACCATCAATGATTTCTACTTCGTGGTCAATGTCCGCAGCGTGGCCATTCCCACGGCAACCTTGATCAAGGGCCTGGTCGTTGGGGTCAGCGCGGCTATGGGCGCGGCCTTGATACCGGCCTGGGAGGCCAGGCGCACCGTGCCCCAGAGCAGCCTGTATCGCTCGAACCTGGAAGAGAAGGCGCAACGGGCAGCCCGCTGGCTTTTATTACTTTTTCTTGTCTTAAGCGCCGCCGGTATATTTCTCTTATGGCTGCCGGATGTTAGCTTGATAATTACTTTTGTAGGGCTCTTTATTATTCTCATTGCTTGCGCCTTTTTGACGCCGGGTATTACGGCGGCCCTGATGAACCGGCTGACGCCCCTGGGCGGCGCGCTAATGGGACCAATCGGCCGTATGGCGCCACGGGATATCAATCGATCGTTGAGCCGCACCTCGGTGGCAATAGCCGCCCTGATGATTGCCGTGGCCGTGATCGTCGGGGTCTCGATCATGGTCGGCTCTTTTCGCCAGTCAGTGGCCCAGTGGTTGGAGAATACCTTACAAGCCGATATCTACATCTCACCGCCAACGCTCACAGCCAGCCGGATTTCGGGTACCCTGGACGACGATATCGTCGCGGCGGCGCAGCTCACCCCGGGCATCAAGCAGATTGTGTCCGCCTGGCGCCAGGAAGTCCAGGCGCCTGACCTGGCCCGGCCGGTCGAAGTGGTCGCGGTCAGCGGTGATATATCCAATGGTAATCGCAGCTATGTCTGGATCGATGGACAGGCGGATGATCTTTGGAGGAGGTTGAGCGACGGCGAAGGCATCCTCATCTCGGAACCGCTCAGCCTGGGTGAAAATTTAGGCAACCCACCGGCTCCAATTACCTTGATGACAGAATCAGGACCACGAGAGTTCCCTGTTCTGGCGATCTTTTACGATTATTCGTCTGATCAAGGCAGCATCTTGATCCATCAAGAGCTATTTACCCGCTGGTGGGGGGCGGCGCCGGCCACCTCGTTGGGTCTCTTCATATCGCCCGGCGAAAACGCCGATGAAATCACCAAAACGTTGCAGCAACAGTTCCAGGGCCGGCGGGATGTAGTCGTCCAATCCAACCTGTCGGTCCGGGGCAACGCCCTGGACATTTTTGACCGTACCTTTGCCATTACGGCCGCCCTGCAACTCCTGGCTGTCGTCGTGGCCTTCATCGGTGTGCTGAGCGCCTTGATGAGCTTGCAGCTTGAGCGCAGCCGGGAATTAGGCATATTGAGAGCCACCGGCATGACTGTGCGCCAGTTGTGGCAGCTTACCCTGCTGGAGACGGGGCTCATGGGCGCCACGGCCGGCCTGCTGGCAATGCCTGTGGGCTGGTTGTTGGCCTGGATCCTGATTTATGTGATTAACCGCCGTTCTTTCGGCTGGACGCTTCAAATGGATCTGGAACCGGCCTACTTCCTGCAGGCGCTGGCAGTGGCCGTCGCGGCCGCGCTGTTGGCCGGTATTTATCCGGCGCTGCGTTCTGGAAACATGGTTATCGCCACAGCAATTAGAGAGGAATAGACTCGACGGCCAATAAACATGTTCAAAAGTAACTGTTATAAAAAATATATAAAGATGAAAAAAGCAATCGTCCTGGCTCCAATCATCCTCGTTCTGGCGGCCGCCGCCTTTTTATGGCAGCACTCGAAAAGTGCCTCTGAAAATAGTAGCGGGGCCTCTCTGGTTCCCCTGCTCTCAGAGCCCGGCCCGGCCGGATTCACCCGGGCAATTTTGCCCAATGCCATAGAGTTTCCCCGGGACCTGGGGCCGCACGACGATTACCAGACTGAATGGTGGTATTACACCGGCATCCTGGAATCTGATACCGGCCGGCCTTTCGGTTTCCAGCTCACTTTCTTTCGCCGGGCACTGGCGCCGCCGGCCGATATCCAGGCGGATTGTGAGGCAGAGGTCGATGGCGGTAATTCGGAAACATCCGCAACAGCTTGTCCCCCGGCCTCAGAATGGCGTACCAACCAGGTTTACCTGGCCCATTTTACGATTAGCGATGTTGGCAGCGATACCTTTTATCCCTTCGAGCGTTTCAGCCGTGGAGCGGTTGGCCTGGCCGGGGCGACGGCCGAACCCTTCCAGGTCTGGTTGGAAAATTGGCGGGTGGAAGAAGCTGGGTCCGGTGAAGTTCACCTGGTTGCTCAAGCCGGCAATGTGGCCCTGGACCTACTCCTGACGGAATCGATTCCGCCTGCATTACACGGGAATGGCGGTCTCAGCGTTAAAGGGCCTGAACCTGGTAACGCTTCCTATTATTACTCCATCGTTCAACAGAAAGCCATGGGAACGATCAGCCTGGGGGAAGAGCGCTTTTCTGTCTCCGGATTGGCCTGGAAGGACCATGAATATAGCACCAGCGCCCTCAGTCCCGGTGCGGTGGGTTGGGACTGGTTCTCGATCCAGTTGGACGATGGCTCGGCGTTGATGTTTTTCCAAATTCGTAATGAGAGTGGCGGGATCGAGCCGGCTTCCAGCGGCACTTATATTTATCCTGATGGATCGACGAAAGCGCTGGATCGTGAAGCGTGGGACCTCGAGGTGCTCGATACCTGGCGTAGCCCGTCGAGCGGGATAACGTACCCGGCCGGTTGGCGAATCACTATTCCCGGACTGGATCTGGCGTTGACCGGCCGGCCGCTTATGGTAAACCAGGAATTGAACGTATCCACTATCTATTGGGAAGGGGCCACAGCCTTTGACGGTGTGGTCAATGGGCTAGCGGTCACGGGGCAAGGATATGTGGAACTGACCGGCTACGGGGATAGCATGAGCGGCCGGCTCTAAGCCCCCCGAGGGAGCCAGCCGGTTCTAAAGCGGGGGCCAGACGGTGTGAATGACCGATCCGGCGCAAATAGCCACCAGAACAACGGTTAGATAGATATTTGAAGAGATGAACAGTCCTCGGGCATTCTGGGGCGTGGGTTCGCGGATCAATCGAATGTTACGCACGATCATGTCGACCGTCGCGATGAGCACAGGTACGAAGTAGGCCAGTCCCAGGTAGGGTGATACGACCAGAAGCAAGGCGACGAATCCGGTCGCGCTGGTGTGCAATAGAACCCACCAGGAGGCATTTTTCATAGTGGTGAGGACCGGCAGCATGGGCACTTTGGCTTTGGCGTAATCGTCTTTATAAAGAATGGACAGGCTCCAGAAGTGGGAAGGCGTCCACAGAAATAGTAACAGGGCCAGGGAAATCACAGCCGGATCTTGCCAGTTGCCGGCCGCCGCGGCACCGCTCATGACGGCCGCGCTACCGGCCGCGCCGCCGATGACAATGTTGAGGGGCGTGCGGGGTTTCAAGAGAATGGTATATAGGAAGACATAAATGAATGCGCCTAGCGCCAGGAAAAAGCCCAGGGGCGGGTTGAAGAAAAGGGCCAACAGCGAGGGAACAAGAACCATCAAAGCGCTGACCCACAGCACCCAACGGGGCTGAAGTTCGCCGGTTACCAACGGCCGCTGGCGGGTACGACCCATAATCGCGTCAGGCCCTTGCTCAAGGTACTGGTTTAGTCCGGCCGCCCCGCCTGCAGCCAGGCCGCCAAATACCAGGACGATGAGTAGCGTGCCCAAACCAGGCCAGCCCCCGGCCGCCATAAAAGCCCCGCCAACGGCCGCCAGGAGCAACAAGGAAACAACCCGCGCCTTAAATAAGACGACCAGAGTCTGGAAAGTCGTCCGCTGTTTAGTAACCTCACCACTCGGGTAGGGTTGCTCAAGTACGCTAGCTTGGCTATCTGTTTCGCTCATATCACGCAATGCCATAATCTATTTACCGGCATGAATTATACGAGGTGCGTCACTTCTTGTCATCAAAATTAGCAATGTTCAATCAGGTCACACTTGCTGCTCGCGGCAGCGACAATCGAGGGTCCTAAAAGCACCGCCGGCTTTGGCCTGCCGGCCCATAACCAGTACAATCGACGGCAATCCACAACTATAAAGGTGCCTGGCTTGGTCGTCGACGAGGGGTAGTGTTTCGCCAACCTCCTTTTGACGGATAATGAATTCGTGGCGAAACACTTAAAGAGAAGCAAATTGTCTATTGGGATACCCGTCAAACCCTGTTTGCTTCTCTACCACTCACCTGGAGCAAAGGAAAAAGTTCTATGAACGCAGCAGATATCCTTAAGTATGGCCACCTGTTTGTATTAGGAGCAATCGAGAAGTTGCCCGAAGCGGAATGGGAGAAGCCCAATGTTTGCGGGTTCTGGTCATCCAAGCAGATTATCGCCCATTTGGCATCATTTGAGCACGTGTTGAACGATGTACTGTACACATTTGTGGGACAAAAACCGGGACCCACGATGATCAGGATTGCCGAGTCACCGCAAATCTTTAATGAGGTTGAGGTTGGCCGTCGCGATGCAAATTCGGCGGAAGAACTCTTACACGAGTATGCGGACTACCATTCGCGTAATGTTGTTTTGTTAGCCGAGATACCGGGCGGCATTTTGCCAAAGGCCGGCACGATACCCTGGTATGGCAACGAATATAGCCTGGACGACTTTATCGTTTACTCCTTCTATGGCCACAAACGAGAGCACATGGCTCAGATTAACGTGTTCAAAGATTTGCTTGGCCTATAAGCCGGCAGCCAGCGGCGATTGCTTTGCTCTATCAAGCCGCTCTTCTGGTTTTTACTTTTTGTGGAGCTGAAAAGGGCGATCACCTGTGGTGCTATCACCTTCGATGATTTCGTTCTCCTCAGGCTGATCCGTTCAGTAGAACAATGTCAGAGGCGAGCGTACGTCTCAGGGAGCGGCCTTGTAATCCATACCGGCGGCGTCCCATACGGCTTCCAGGAACCAGCGCGGGGCGCGCGTCTTCAGATCACCTTCAATATCACGGACCGGTTTGAGCTGATCGTCGCCCAAGGGAAGCTGCTTGCAAAAGATCATGACGTGATCGTGATGCATGCCGGGCTTATCATTGGTGGCGAAGCAAATAGGGCATATATAGAATTCGCAAGTCCTACGCATTCACTGTGCTCCTTTTCTGTGCGGGCGGGTGGGGGTTGTTTAAGTGAAACCACCATCTCTGCCAATAGCCATGCCTGATGCTAGTATAGCGGATAGGGTACCTTTTAGGCCACAAATTTGGGACTTATCTCATTCAAATGTTTAATTGCCCGGTCCAATTTTTGCTGCACCTTTTTAGCCGGGCAGGAGATTGAATAATAAGTGTGATTATTCGTTCATGTTAACATGACCGTTCAGGCCAATCAGTAGGCCAGGCCACTGTTGTTGCCAGCTTCTTGCATTATTGTACCATCCTATCTGAAAAGGTTGGGTAACATAAACCGTGATAAAGAACGTCACGGTTTAGTTGATAAAGAGAAGTCTCATTAATACCAGGAGTAAACATGACAGCGTTAATTCCAGAACAATATAGGGATTTGATTGATGGACCCCTCGTGGTGACCTTGACCACCCTCATGCCTGATGGCCGGCCGCAGTCGACTATTGTCTGGTGTAATTCAGATGACCAGCACATATTAGTGAATACGGCCGTCGGCCGGCAGAAACCGAAGAACATCGCCAGGGATCCCAGGGTCACTATCATGGCAATCGATACGACAAGTCCGTTCCGTCGTATGGAAATCCGTGGTGTGGTAGTCGAAAGCACGGAAGAAGGCGCGGTGGATCATATCAATCAACTGGCAGCTCTTTATACAGGCAACGAGGCGTATTACGGTGGGGTTACGCCCGCGGACTTGGCCCAAAAAGAGACTCGTATTATGTATAAGATCAAACCAGAACATATTGTTGCCGAAGGCTGACGCCCGGCTGTCAACCTGAGTTAAACTTGGAAAAGAGAGGGACGTGGTACCATGTCTCCTTGAATTATACCGAGCTATTATTGGTTATCTACACTTTCATTCTTTCAAACGAGGTAAAGAAGCGGTTGGTGGACTGAGATAGGAAATGAAAAATCAAGAAGAAACAATTGAGTATATCCTGACCCAAGCCGGCGTTATCGCGGTGGTTGGCCTCTCTCGGCGGGAGTCGCGAGCCGGCTATTATGTTCCGGCCTACCTGCAGGATGAAGGGTACCGGATTATCCAGGTTAATCCTTATCTTGATGAAGCGTTGGGCGAAAAAGCCTATCCTGACCTGGGCTCGATTCCGGAGCCGGTCGACCTGGTACTCATCTTCCAGCGTAACGAAAAAGTTCCGCCTTTTGTGGACGAAGCTATTAATATCCAGGCCAAGGCTGTGTGGATGCAATTGGGTATCTATCACCAGTGCGCGGCCGAAAAGGCGCGTGAGGCCGGCCTTGACGTGGTTATGAATGCCTGTATGCTGGTCGAGCACCGGCAGTGGCTGGCCTGGCAACATCAGTAAGGTACTCTTAGAATGGTACCATAGGTTGGGAACCATGAAACCTGGACTTCGGCTTCTTATATTTCTTCTGATCGCAGCGGTGACAGTTGCGGCCTGTGACCCCCTTGATGATTTGGGTGTGGAAGAGATCAAGGTCCAGGCGACAACGACACTCGAGAGTCTCATCCCAACCGGACCGGCGCCAACACGCAGGCCGGTGCCGACGCCCCTACCAACAGAAGAACTGGCCCGGCCGCGATCGGTATCTCCTGATCCAGTGGCCACGGCCGAAGAGATGAGCCAAGAAGAGATGAGCGAAGAGATGAGCGAAGAAGAGATGACCGAAGTCGGCCTCGAAATCATCTTGGCCGCCCATCGAGCCGGCCTGACCGTTGAGGCGCTCCGGGCAACCATCACGAATGAGAATCTGAGTAGCGGTGAGAGTGGGTTATTTTTGCTTGAATTCGTCAGGCCAAACAGCTATCGCATGGTGACTGAAGAGCTTGAACTTATCGTCGCGGCCGGGCAGACGTTTCTCATGGACAAAACCGCCAATTGGCTTATCTCCCCTGGTGAGCAGACAGAAAGATTCGAAGGTCTCTTTGATCCTTTTACCGATGAACAATTTGTTGAGGCCCAGCTTGAAGCGCTGTCAATGAATATTGAAGATGTTCGGCTCGTGGGCGAGGAGCCATTAAACGACATATTATCCCAGGTCTTTACCTATTCGGAACAACCGGCCGGGGATGAAGCGCCGGTTCAGACCACGGTCTGGATTGGCAGCGAGGATGGCCTCTTGTACCGGCAGGTAATCACATTTGTCTTAAATAACGAGAATTATCAGCACACGACAGCCTTTGAATATAGTGACTCAATTCGTGTTGAGCCGCCATTACCGTAACAAACATGGTCGGACAAGATAAGAGTGACCCAGGCTGCCTGTAGGACCAAAAGCATTTACCAGGATCTGTCGGGATCATCCCTCTGTTAAATGCCCGGGCGAGCGATTCAAAGCGAACTTACTTAAGACCCTGAACAATTAACATTATTGTATTGCCTGGCGATTGCCCTCAGCGTACAATGTATAAAATAGGATCGTGCCGAGCAGCTGTTCGGGAGAGGCTCTTTCAGTCAGGTTCTTCGCAGAACAAAGTGAAAGATCGCCGAAGGTGCAAGTCAGGTAAATACTTGGCGAATCTCTCAGGCAAAAGGACCGTGCAGCCGGGCGCCTCTGGAAAGTCTGACCTGCTACGCGTAGGTTTTATCTACGACCAGAAGGTTAGCGCCGAAGGGGCAAGCCGTTTATGAAATTGCTTACGAACGGTGAAACTCTCAGGCCTGAAACAGGGGACGACAACTCTTTGGCTGTTGGATGCAGCCTGGCAGTGTTGGACGTCCTCTTTTTGCTTTTCATACGGCTTGTTTCGAGTTCATATTTGATAGGAGATAACAATGAGCAATATTCCTGATGACTTACTGTACACCAAAGATGATGAATGGTTACGAATGGATGAAGCTGAAGGCTTTGTAGGCCTTACTGACTACGCCCAGGACGCCCTATCTGACATTGTCTACGTGGAACTGCCCGAGGAAGGTGATTCCTTCGACGCCGGTGATGCTTTTGGCGTTATCGAGTCGGTCAAGGCAGCCGCTGATTTATACATGCCGGTATCAGGTGAGATCACAGCCGTTAACGAAGATCTACCAGATATGCCCGAAGTGGCTAATTCAGATCCTTATGGAGAAGGCTGGCTGGTTAAGATCAAAGTTAACGATGTGAGTTTGCTAGATGATCTTATGGATGCATCTGCTTATCGTGCTTACTGCGACGAGCGTGCTTGATCATTCAAGAAGACACACGGTTTGAAGTTAGAAGCGGCCCGGTTATCAGCGGCGCTAATGTCATTCAACCACCTCCCCCGACCGGCCCTGAGAACGGCCGCGTACATAACTGTTTTCTCCTGCGTACCCTCCCCTCTTGGGTACTCGACTACCATAGAGATGTCTTCTCTTGTGAAGCATCCCCAGACACAATATTAAAAGGATAGACAATGAGTCACTCATCTTCCCCAAAAAGTAGCGCCGATCTGTTGCGCTCGGTTGATTATTTTGTTAACAGGCATATTGGCCCGTCTGACAGCGCAGTCCGACAGATGCTTGATACAATTGGCCTGGAGTCATTAGACAAATTAATCGATGAAGCTGTTCCCCAGGTGATCAGAATGGCGGGAAAACTAAACCTGCCCGATCCTTGCAGCGAATCTGAAGCCATTGGCGAATTGCGAAAAATCGCCGAACAAAACCAGATATTTCGCTCTTATATCGGTATGGGTTATTCAAATTGCGCCACCCCGCCGGTCATTCAGCGCAATATATTGGAAAACCCGGGCTGGTACACCGCATACACGCCTTACCAGGCCGAGATCGCCCAAGGACGCCTGGAAGCGCTGATTAATTTCCAGACTTTGATCACGGATCTGACCGGTTTTGAAATAGCGAACGCCTCCATGCTGGATGAAGGTACGGCGGCGGCCGAAGCCATGACCCTGTGCCAACGATCCTTGCCTCGGAAATCAAAGGCAAATATATTTTTTGTCTCAGAGCGTTGCCACCCCCATGTGATCGATGTCGTTCAAACCCGGGCCAACTCCCTGGATATTAAGGTCCTGGTTGGTGATCATCAAAGCTATGATTTTGCAGAAGAGACCTTTGGCGTTTTGGTCCAATATCCCACCACAGAGGGGCAGATTATTGATTACGAGCCGTTCTTCGCCAGGTCCCATGAGGCAGGGGCGATGACTGTCGTCTCGGCCGATCTGCTGGCCCTGACTTTGCTCCGGCCGCCGGGAGAGTTTGGCGCCGACGTCGCTATCGGCAACAGCCAACGCTTTGGCGTGCCTTTGGGTTATGGTGGCCCGCATGCCGCTTACATGGCCACCACGGAAGATCATAAACGCCAGCTACCGGGACGACTGGTGGGCGTCTCGGTCGATGTTTCCGGCGCACCCGCCTATAGATTAGCGCTGCAAACGCGAGAGCAGCATATTCGCCGGGAAAGGGCGACCAGTAATATTTGTACGGCCCAGGTTTTGCTGGCGGTAATCGCCTCGATGTATGCCATCTATCATGGACCAGATGGTCTCAGGAGAATCGCCAGGCGAGTGCAACTGCTAACGGCGACGCTGGCGGCCGGTCTCGAAGAACTGGGTTATGCGAACCAGGAAGGGCCGGTTTTCGATACCGTCAATGTAACGAAAGGCCAAAGAACCCAAGCAGAGATCAATGCGGCCGCGCTGAGCAAAGGCATCAATCTGCGTTACTTTGACAACGGCGCGGTAGGCATATCTCTCAACGAAACAACTACGACCGGCGATATAGAAGATCTGCTGGCCGTATTTGGCGCTGACGATAAGCAATTTGACGTTGCTCAACTTGCCGCTGAGATAAAGTTGGATTATACGGGACCACACCAGCGAGAATCTGATTTCCTAAGCCACCCGGTTTTTCACAGCTATCATTCGGAAACGGAGATGCTACGCTACATGCACCGCTTGCAATCGAGGGATCTCTCCCTGACTCATTCGATGATCCCGCTGGGCTCGTGTACGATGAAATTAAATGCCACGACTGAGATGTATCCGATAACCTGGCCAGAGTTTGGCCAGATCCATCCCTTCGTCCCCCAGGAACAAGCCGGCGGCTACCACATCTTGCATGATCGATTGGAAAAATGGCTGGCCGAGATTACGGGCTTTTCGGCCGTTTCACTACAACCCAATGCAGGCTCCCAAGGCGAGTATACCGGCCTGCTGGTTATCCGCGCCTACCACAAGAGCCGTGGTGACGGTCGGCGTGATATATGTCTCATCCCCGGTTCAGCCCATGGCACAAACCCGGCCAGCGCTGTATTGGCCGGCATGAAAGTGGTTCTGGTGCGCACTGACAAAGATGGCAACATCGACGTCGACGATCTGCGGGCAAAGGTTATCAAGCACCAGGATAGGCTGGCGGCGATCATGGTGACCTACCCCTCAACTCATGGCGTTTTTGAGGAAGGTATCCGGGATATCTGTCAAATCGTTCATGATCATGGCGGTCAGGTTTATTTAGACGGAGCCAATATGAATGCCCTCGTCGGCATCGCCCAGCCAGGCAAATTTGGCGGCGATGTATGCCATTTGAATCTGCATAAAACCTTCTGTATCCCCCATGGCGGAGGCGGTCCAGGTATGGGCCCCATAGGCGTGGCCGAACATCTGGCCCCGTTCCTGCCCGGTCATTCGGTTGTTTCTGGTGTGGGCGGTGACCAGGCTACAGGAGCTGTGTCCTCAGCGCCCTGGGGCAGCCCCAGTATATTACCAATCACCTACGCTTACATAGCTATGATGGGCGAGGCCGGATTGACCAAAGCGACCAAGGTAGCCATCCTGAATGCGAATTACATCGCCCACCGCCTGGACCCCTATTATCCGGTGTTGTACAAGGGGGCAAACGACCGGGTCGCCCACGAATGCATTATCGATTTGCGGCATCTGAATCAGAGTTCGGGTATTGGCGCGGAAGACGTGGCCAAACGATTGATGGATTATGGCTTCCACGCGCCGACCATGTCATTTCCTGTGCCCGGCACGCTGATGATCGAACCGACTGAGAGCGAGTCTTTGGAAGAATTGGACCGCTTTTGTGATGCCCTGATTTCCATTCGTCAGGAGATCCAGGACATCGAGGACGGCCACAGCGATCCGCAGGACAATCCCGTGGTTGGCGCACCGCACACGGCGATGATGATTGCCGATGACAATTGGAATCGAGGTTATTCGCGGATGCAGGCTGCTTATCCGGTATCCTGGGTTCGCGACAATAAGTTCTGGCCGGCCGTGGCCCGAATAGACAATGTTTACGGTGACCGGAACCTGTTCTGCGTCTGTGTGCCTATTGAGGAATATGAAGAGGCGTAACACCTACCCGAGAGTATTAAAAATGAAGCCAGGCCACGGTTCGCCGCAGCCTGGCTCTTTTTTATAGTCCTGGGCTGGTTATTGCCTCATCCTGCTAATTAAACACAGGAGCAACTTTCAATCTTCATCCCCTTGGGCCAGGTTCAAGATCTCAGCACGCATGGCTTCATTCACTTCAAAACGCTGTTCCAAAAAATCCAGATTTGCCAGGGCAGATTCAACGCATCGATCGTAACCTTGTATGAGATTGGGCAGTTCGGGTGCTAGATTCGGATATCGCTGCTCATAACGGCGGGTTTTAGAAAATGGATCCCGGCCATGTTGCGGTTCCGGCTCGATATACTCCGAGAGATCGATGAGGCGATCCAGGGCATGACCTTGAATGAAGCGAGCGGCGCTTAATTTCTCCCCCCGCCGGTAGCGGCTGAGACCGACGTACAGGTTGGTCAGCGCTTCTCCAACCAGCCATTCGACCTCCTGCCTGCGTTCTCGCGGGCGTCAATTGTTGGCGGATAATGTTGCGGTGAAAACGGGGCTGGCTGACCAAATCACCCGGGCATCGGCGTAGGGGATTTCCTCGATTTCGGCCGGACCAAACACAGCAAATTCGATGAATATGCCATCCTCAAACAACGCCTTGTACCCATGAACAGTATTCTTGAAATAGAAAGCCAGGGGGCAAATCGCGCTGAGCCAATCCAAATTATCGCGAAAAAGGTTTTCGTAGCCTTCCTCGACAATGACAAAGAAATCCAAATCAGAATAAGCATCAAGCCGGTCGGCCGCTTGCCCGGTCGAACCTAAACCCATTAAGGCCAGAGCGTGCCCGCTCCGCTCCAGGGAAAGCATTATCTCATTTAATCGGTCAAGAAGCTGTTGTTTTTTATCTGGCTCGGCCGGATTCATCGTTATAAACCAACGTAGTTGTCTATTTCAACTCATCGCCAACAATTCGTCCACGGCGCCCGATAATTGGGCCAGGTTTCGCACCTGGTAAACCTCATCACAAATTGGCTCGTATTCCAGCATGTCGCTGTCGCCACTCCCCCACTGCTGCCGGCGTTCTGGATTTAACCAGATCAGCCGTTTAGCCCGGCGCTCCAGTTGTTTCATCAAATCAATTCGGGGTGAATTGTAGTTATTACGACCATCCCCCAGGATAATGACCGTCGAGCGGCTATTGATTGAATCAGAATAGTTCTTGAAAAAAGTAGCCAGGCTATTCCCTAAATCAGTGGCATAATAACCAGGTGGGAAACCATATAGCACCTCGGAGATGGCGTCCGCGGCCCGATTCCCAGACAGGGTCACGCTAATCTCCTCCATGTCGGCATTAAAGACGAAACTACGGGCCTTGGCCACCTGGTCCTGCAATTCGTAAATAAGCCGGAGCATAAACTCGGCTACCGAGCGCATCGATGTTGACACATCACAAATCAGTACCAGGCTTGGTTTTAGCTTTTGGCGCCTGTACCTCATCTCGAAGGGCACCCCGCCATAACGTTGATTGGCCCGGAGTGTGCTCTTTGGGTCAAATTTTCCATCTTTACCCCGCTTTCGCCGGAGAGAGGCCCGGCTACGGAGTTGGGCGACAAGGCGTTGGACTTCCTTTCGCAGTAGCTCTGCCTCACTTTCGGTCAAAGCCTGGAAAGGCTTGTGCATCAGGTCGGAACCGTGAAGCTCCCGAGACCTATCTGCTCGCTCCCGGGCCACCTGCAGGCCAACTTGCTGGGCCACCTGGTCGGCCAACGCTTCCCGGTTAGCATCTACGACACCAAGCAGCTCGCCAATGATCTGCTCGCTCATGCCCATCTCTTGCAGGAGTTGGACAAGTTCTTGTACCTGATCCTGCAAATGTTGGAAGCCCATTTGGCGCAGCATGCGCCGGCTTACCCAGCGTGCCTCCCCGGGATTGTTGGCCCAATCCGCCCCGGCCCGCCGGGCCAATTCTTCCAATTCTCCCCTGGTCGGACCCTGACCGCTGGTCAACCAATCTAATAACTGCTGTAATCGGCCGCTCATGGCCGTAAGAGCAGCCTTGAGCATTGTTTTTTCATCCGGGCTCAAATCTTCCAAGGCGTTTTGTAGAGGCGGTCCACCTCCGGTGAAGAAGAGTGAAAACAGCTCGTCAAAAATGGGGAAGTCTGTCGATTCCTTAACCAGGGTCGTACGCAAAGATTGGCGGAACATCTCCTTTTCGCTGACGCCGATGACGCCAACAGCGCGCATGGCATCCATTGACTCGGCCAATGAGACGCGCACGCCGGCTGCTCGCAAACCGCGCACGAATTCGATGATCCTATTGTCCAAGCCGGCCCCCTTTATGTCGGGGACCCCGCTCGCCTCCAAGCAAACGACGCGCCCGTTGGACGTCAGCTTCATATTTGAGCAGAACAGTCAGCGTATTTCGCATCGTTTTTTCGTCGATAGCGTCCGCATTAAGGATGATTAATGCCCTAGCCCAATCCAAAGTTTCGCTGATACTGGGCACCTTTCGCAAATCCATCCGGCGCAGTTGTTGCACCACTTCGACCGCCTGGCGAGCCAGCGCTGGATTCAAGTCCGGTACTTTCAGTCGGACAATTTCCAATTCGGCCGCCAGAGTCGGGTAATTGATGAAGAGATAGAGACAACGTCGTTTCAAAGCCTCACTGAGATCGCGGGTGTTATTACTGGTTAACACGACCAAGGGCTGGTGCTCGGCGCTGATGGTGCCGAGTTCAGGGATACTGACCTGAAAATCACTCAATACTTCCAGTAGAAATGCCTCGAACTCGACGTCAGCCCGATCAATTTCGTCAATAAGCAACACCACCGGTTCCGGGGACATCAAGGCCATTAGCAGCGGCCGGGGAAGTAAGAACTTCTCAGAGAAGAATACATCTTCCTCCTGAGATAGGCGTTCGGCCGCTTCGGTAAGACTTGTGGCTCCGTCCAGGACTTCTCGCAGTGAGTCCCGGAGCAGCTGCGTGTATAGCATCTGTTTGGCATACTCCCACTCGTAAAGCGCTTTGCTCTCGTCCAGACCTTCGTAACATTGCAGGCGAATCAGCGGCCGGCCGGTGGCTCCGGCTAAAGCCTTAGCCAATTCCGTCTTTCCCACCCCGGCCGGTCCTTCAGTCAGGATTGGTTTATTCAGACTCTGGGCCAGGAAGGCTACCGTGGCTATTTCTTCCGAGGCAATATACTGCTGGTGGCTAAGACCGTCGCGCACACCGTCGATGCTCTCAAACATTCGTTGCTCCATATTGTGTAACCAATTCCTTACTGGTAGCTCATAGAGAAGCTATTTACCGATAGCGCATCAGAGGAGCCCGGTATCCTCAGATTCCAGGATAGCCGCATCTAAGGATGCTGATTGCTCGTGTTTTGGTTGCATCGGTGAATGCTCTGCATGTGTGGAGTATCCCACCATGAACTACATACAAGGATGCTCTCTAATATTATTTTAACTGTGGCTTTTCTTAGTAGTCCGTCTATAAGTAAGTTACCAGAATACGCTATTTTGTCGGAGGAAATCTATCGATACAAGCCGGTATCCAGCGGCGTGAATAGCTATTCTGGGCAATTCGGCAAGGAATTAACAATGATTGTAAGGGGTAAATTGTGAAAGGCAAATAAATTGGACTTACTGGCTCATCTGAGTTTCACCTCCAATATTGTGGGCCAGGTAGGTCGTTGTGAAGATGGGGCGGAAACCACTATTTTGATACAAGCGAATGGCGGGTTTGTTGTCCAGCCAAACGCCCAGGCTGATACGTTGGGCGCCTTGCTGGGCAGCCTGGTCCAGGATGGCCGACAAGAAGGGATGGCCGAGGCCGCGACCCTGGTAAAGTGTGGTCAGGCCAATGGGCTCTATCTGGGCTTCATCACTTTCGGGCCAGTGCAGCCAGGCAAAACCGGCCGGGTGACCATCGTGCATTAAAAATAACAGATCTGCCGGATCGGCCAATTCCACCAATACCTCATTATCACTCCTATATGGTTGGTACCAGGGCCGGCCGCCAAAGCTATCATCGTATAGATGGCGGAAACGGGATATTGCCAATGGGGAGGGGAATATCTGGAGATAATAGCCGGCAGGCAGCCTCGGCGGCGCCGGCCGCGCAAGGTTAAATAATTCCATCCGCATTTCCTGATGTTCGACGAAAAAGCCCTGACTCAGCAGGAACAGGGCGGCCTCACTAGCCAACGCTTTTACCGGGTGGCTGATCTGCTCTACCGCCAATTCCCTCAGATCGGCTAAGATCCGGCCTAATAAATGCGTAGCGTGACCCTGGCGCCGTGCCTGAGCGAAAATATAACCCTGTAAATCGTAAAGCGTATCAAGACCAGGGATAGGATCGATCAGGGCATAACCAAGCAACAAATCACCTTCAAATAGGGTCCAGATCCGGCCGTCCTGGGCCAGAATGCCGGACAGATGTTCATCCAACCTCCGGGCTGACCACTGCCCTTGATCGGCTGCTTCATTCAGCAGTTGGCTCAAAGCATGCCGGTCGCGACGCTGATATGGACGTACTTCGCGCTGCATTTTATTCACTTGCCCGTCGAAAATTCTTGCTCTTCATGCGCTGCGTGTATTCCTCATAGTCGGTAAGGCGGCGATGGTACGGTTCGGACATGAGCGGCGAGGTGATCATAAAATCGGCCGAGGCCAGGGTTGTGGCGACAGGTATATTCCATACTGCGGCCATCCGCAATAAAGCGCGTACATCCGGATCGTG
>PVMK01175591.1_pt1 | contig 20264 bp, 15 predicted proteins | sample 1853481 | NCBI WGS metagenome assembly PVMK01 (sample SAMN08533507, study PRJNA380276) | Marine sediment metagenome, whole genome shotgun sequencing project. | reverse complement strand
CGATGTGATTAATGAGCGCTTCTGGATTGTATTTACAAATCCCGAGAGTCCGGCCATGGCCTATGAGGCTCAGTTTCTTGAAAAAGAACAGCGTAATCTTCGGATGCCGGCGGAAGAGCAGAGCAACGCCGCACCCTTACGAACCTGGCTGAAGTATTCTCGCTTAGAAAAGAAATATATTGCAGGTAAAGTTGCGTATATACAGCAATCTCTCTCGGCACCAGGCGACTTGTCACTCGACCTGATTTGGGATGGTGATGGGCAGAATGACAATGCGGCTCTCACGGTGTTTCGACATTTAAATAATGCGACTGTCGTCAAAGGCTTTGTTGGAGATGAACCCAAGACTCTTGTGGTGCTGGGGTATTCTGTGCTTGAGCGCATTTACTACTTGCTCGTCGCGGGGTATGACATTTATGGCAATATCGGTCACCAGTTAAACTCCCGCCTCTATATGGATTTTTTGCGGATGGAGGGTGAGCTTGCTTTTCTCACTCTACTCCCGGAACGTACGCGAAACAAAGAATGGAAATACTGGTATCGAGACGCCAGTCGTGAGATCGAAGATTTTAGTGAGGTGTACTTCAAAAGAGTGAATCGGCAGACAGACATTCAGTATCACACCCCACACCCTAAATCAGAATTAGTAGGAATGTTGCATGAACACCTCGCCCCGGTCTTACACGCGTCCTATGAAGTTGAGAGGATCGGGAATACGCACGTGCGTCAACAGTTAGAACGGTTATCGCACATACAAGGCGTGGCCGTTTCCTGGTTGCCACAAAACGCCATATTATCCATCGATGGTTCGGATGGCCACGTGGTGACCCTCATCCATAACAACGGCATGAGCAATGTGTCCCAGCTGTTCAATGAACAAAAAAGACGTCTGCCGGAAGAAGATAATTTAACCGTGGTGCGAGGGTTGTTGGGGTCCTATCCCAACGCCTTTTACCATGTCGCGGAGTCAAAACTGAAAGACTTTGTCAGCGCCGTGGAAGGCCTGAGCAGTGAGGAGGATTATCAAGCCTTGCTCAGTCGTTTTGGTGTCAGACGAAGCGATCCGGATTTCTGGAAGCATAGCGATTATTTACGGACGGCCTATCAGAACGCGTCCCCGATTGAGGCCGGACTGTTGGACTATAATCGCCTGGAAAATAGGTAAGGGGCTAGAGGAAGGTATCTCTAGAGGTTTTTAGGTTAAACATCAAGGGCCTTACTTGTAGTGGATGGCAATTCCTGTGAGTGATCTTACTGTTGTGTCATACATCATGGGCGCTCCTCGCCCGTAGCCATAATACGAATATCCAACCCCACCATAAGAACCATAACCCCATCCCGGGGAACTGTAACTGTATGCATGGCCTCCGTAGGCTGGAGTGGCTACGGTCCGTTTTGTCCCCCTACGGAACACCACAGCATCTGCCCCCAATTTAGCCGCTTTTTTTAGAATGGCTCCCTGCTGCTTCTCAAAACTAGAGGCTGCATCCTCGACGCTTAATTGGGCAATGGTGACATGAGCACGTTTGGGGGTTCGAGCTAGCACCTCCACTTCTTGAATCGAGTTTTTGGGTGGAAATGTTTGGCTTGTAAATCGAACGGTATCGACTGAAGTACACCCGCCGATGATGAACCATATCCCCGTCAAACTTATGAGAAAAAATAAGTTCGGTTGTTTTACGCCATCCATTCTACTCTCCTTGCTTATCGAAGATATTGTTCAAGCAACTCGGATCCTGTTTCTATGCGCAACACTTCGATCCCGGCACGCTGTTGTCTAAATTCGTGCATGGCTGTTTTAAATTCTTTGGTGTGGTTTTGCCAGGCTGTGAATGCTGCTGATTTTTCTTCAGGATGGTCATGGACTTTCCGCAACAGTCCCTCTGCAAATCGCAGGTGTTCGAGTTGCAGTTTCCACTGTTCCTGATGAACCTCCCAACCTCGAATGTCAAGATCCAGGACTTCTTGAAGGAGAGGATCCTTCGAAGCGGGAGCCTTACGTAAAAACTGAATCCGATCAGAAATACCCTCAATGTTGATGGTTAGTTCCCCAATATGTCGTTCGATATCGGTGAGGATGGCTGGCAAGGGGTGAATGGCATCGGATGCGGCCCATGGCGTTCCTACGATCCCCACGGTCAAGCTCAGGACCAATGCGAAAGTTTTCGTCAAGTGTGACGTGGTCATAACATATTCCTTTCTTTCTATAATCTAAGTGGGCTGGTAGTTGAATGGATTTCTGAAAAAGCTGGTTTGAGTTTACGACAAGGGGTGTTGGCAGAGAGGGCTTTGCGGGTTGGGTGCTAAGTGAGCACCCTCTTCATCATTCGAACTTTCACGCAGGTAACCTTCCGGGCCAGGGCCATTGCAACATAAACGCTTCTTCCCCCGCAATGTAAGATTGCCATAGCCGGGGTTTCTTCAGAAGGTCCTTAGGGCTCGCGAAACAATAACTTCCCATTTTCGCATCCCACCTTCAGGCCAGCTTGCGCCGATCTTTACTCACGCAATCCTCAGCGTAGGTCTTGCTACGCCTGCGGTTGTGCTCACTCAGATCGTCACAACCTGACCTAAATCTGGGCGCGAATTCTGGGAAGTTATTATTTCGCGAACCCTTAGCATAAGAGTTTTCATAAAATTGAGTGCGTGAAGCTGGTTGTATGAGTGTCAGCATTGGCTAAATTTATTAACGTACTCAATCCCTTTCCACAAACATTCCTTCATTTGTAAAAACTTGGTTTTCAATTGACGGACCCTGTCAAGTAAATTACACTTTTGGTATATACCGAATATACATCAGTTGTCATCCACGCAGATTGGTAGCATTTATTTATCACTCTCTTTCGTCATCCCCGCAAGTAGTCAGCGGGGATACATTTCCCTTTTGTCATACCTGCGTGCCTGTGAGCTTGCCCCTGAGGTCTTTGGCAGGGGCAGGTATTCATCTTGTTGCCGTCATACCCGCGGTTTCAGAGCCTGCCCCTGTAGTCCTTGGCAGGGGCGGGTATCTATCCGAAGGAAAGGCAGCCTGGACTCCCGATAAAGAATGTCGCGAAGAACAGTCTAACTCCGTCATCCCTGCAGTGTGTGGCGGGGATCCATCTTCGCAGTGCCAGGGCAAAGATAGCAAAGATGTCGCGAATAACGGCAATGAGGATGGATTCCCGATTAACAATGTCGCGAAGGACAACCTAACTCCGTCATCCCCGCAAGTAGTTGGCGGGGATCTATCTTCGCAGTGACAAGGCCCAGCGAGATTCCCGATATACAATGTCGCGAATGACGAGGAAGCGAAATCCCGGTTTGTCAGAATGGACGGCGGAAGGGCTTCTCTATTCAAAACTCAACTTGTGCACATCGCATCAGAGACTGTCTGAGAGACCATGTCTTAGTTTTTACAGATTGCTTGTTAAGGCCCGCCGGAATCCTTTCTGCAGGAGTGGTTTTTGATGGTCAGTGGTCTGTGCTATCGTGTCCGGTTTTTTCTCGAGCAACAATCCACCCTCTACAAGGAGAATCATTGAATTGAGATTGAAACTCTTCATGGTCTTTATTGGTATTTTGCTGATCAGTGGAGGAAGCCCCCTTTATGCTGCGGTACCTGGTCATATTGAATTACGAGATGGAACACTGCTCAAAGGGCAAATATTTGGGATGAACAATGGAATCCTTCGGGTGAGTTCCTCCTCAAGTCTGCGAAATCCTATCCCGCTTCGATGGGACGAGGTGGCGGGGTTGTCGACTGAAGAGCCGGTGATCCTGGTTCTAGATGGTGGCGTGACGTATACAGGCAGAATCCGATTGGGAGAACCTGGTTTTATTCAGGTTATCACAGACAAAAGTCCTACTCCTATCGATTTGGCACTCAATTCGGTGAAGGCGATTAAAGGTTCAAAAGAGGAACCCGAGACCAGTGAGGATCCTGATGAGATTATCCTCGAGAATGGGACACGAGTTCTGGGCACCATTGATTTCATGGATGGAGAGAAGTTGAGGGTAAAAACGACCTATGCTGATGATATAACAATTGAATGGGATGAGGTTGAGCAGGTTTATTCGCATAAACCCTTATCAGTTGAGGTTATTGAGGAAGATGGTGATCCTGATGGCGACGGGTTTTTTGAAACCTCCCGAATAAATGTCAACACACTCCAAGACAATGAAAGCTTTTCATTGGATCGTGTGGATAGTATTAACATTTCAGACTACCGTTACAAAGGCCAGTTTGATATTGGGGGAAACCGCACCAAGGGAAATTCTGATGCGACGGCCATAAATGCTTCCACGGATGACAAGTTTTGGACCGATCGTCATCGCCTGTTTTTTACAGGGAGATATGCTTTTGCATCTACTGACGGAGAGGATGAGACGAAAAACGCCAGAGGTGCCCTACGGTATGATTATTCTTTCACGAAGAAAATTTTTACGACCATTGACGAGTTCTTAGAGTACGATAAGTTTCAGGGGTTGGATATTCGGAGTTCGACCACTGCGGGAGTGGGCTATCAAGTTTTCGACAAGGAGACTCATCATTTAAGCGGAACCATTGGCCCAGGGTATGTTTATCAAAAGTTCAAGGAGGAGGGCACGACTAAAACTTCCACCTTCAGTTGGGCGGTACGATGGGACTATGAAGTAATAACTGATCGCTTAAGAATATTTCATCGTCAGAAGGGCTATCGTGATTTGGGAGGAGACGGGAGCACGGCTGTTCGGTGGATAGCTGAACAGGGTGCACGACTGGAAGTGATTGGAGATTTATATTTTAAATTAGAGTTTGATTATCGATTCAACAGCGATCCAGAACCGGGGAAGGAAGAAGTCAGACAGTGCCATTATTTGGGCGCTAGGATATTCGTTTGGAAATTAAGAGGTCTCCTTTTAAGAAAAAAAGACTCCCGACCCCTTTTTATAGGGGTCGGGAGTCTTTTTTTTGTCACGTACCTTTACAATCTTCATGTTCTCATGCAGCCCTGTCCGTACTCGCGTGCCTCATGTGATCAGCAGTGCCGATGGACTTTGCCTGTCTCACGTGGTTGCTTGTCCTCGCGTTTACGCGCTCTAGCGCTTCACGCGCAAGCGCGAAGGCCCGAAAAGGCATCCAGCATGCTCAAGCAGGATATGAACTCTCAATTTCGTGCCTGCGCGTCGAAGGGTTCTCGGCCTTCGTAGCCGAGTCCTCCGCCGAAGGCTCCGTCCCCCGTAGGCAGAAGCTACTTCGATGGAGTAGACTGAGCCCGAGGTTATCTATTGGCCCAGTAAGTTGTCAGAAAGGAGACAACACATGACCAGACGATTGGCTACACAATCCCCGGGCCAAGTGAGAGGCAATGGGTCGTGGACCTTGTTCATGGGGACATGGTTCATAACCATCTTGCTAATAGTCCCGGGGTTTTTGAACCTGGGTGTAGCGGTTGCTGCAACAGAGAAAGGGAATTTGGAGAAGCAGAAGCCCACGGTGCTGCGTCTGAGTCTGGAGGATGCTCTTGTCATCTTTCTTCGTCAAAACCAGGACCTCCTGATCGCCAAATATGGGATTGGGATAGCCAAAGCCAGAAAAATTACCGCTGGGCTGTTCCCCAATCCCGAACTTTCTATCGCGGGCTTCAGCGCGTTCACCCAAAAGTGTAACTTTAGTGATTGCCGGGGCATTATGCCCGAAATCAGTCAACTTTTTGAGGTGGCTGGCAAACGTGGGTTCCGCGTTGAAAGTGCTGAGTTTGGGACGCAGTCTGCGGAGGCGAGTTTCGAAGACACCCTTCGGCAACTCAGCTTCGCAGTGAAGGATACCTACTATCGAGTTCAGGTGGGCCGCCGACATTTGGAATTCGATGAAAAAACTCGCGATCGGCTAAAAAGAATATCAAAGAAAATGGCGGGTCAATCGAATGGCATGAAGAATCAGGAAGACATTATCCGTATTCAAATTCAAGCCGTGAAGGCTGAGACTTGGGTGATCCAGGATATTCGGGATATCGGTGCAGCCAGCGCCCAACTTCGAATCTTACTGAGATTCCCGCCTGAAACAAAACTGGAGCTGACCACGGACCTACACTACCACCGGGTCGAACCTGATATTACTATCCTACGAACTCAATTAATCGATAACAGACCTGATATCCGCGCAAAGCGACTGCTTTACTCCCAACGCCGGTCCGAGTTGAAGCTTGCCAATGCGATGCAGTATCCGGATGTGACTGTAGGTGTGGGGTTAATGGTCCAGGGACCAATGGGGCCCGATAACCAACAACAGTGGAACGCGACACTCGGTGTGCCGATACCGGTGTTTGACAGGAATCAGGGTGGGATGATGGCGGCGGCCACGGCAGTCCAAATGGCGCAAGCGGCCTTACAAAAGACCCTCAATGATGTTCATAATGAGGTGAACACGGCCTATCGCCAATTGCTTCACAGCCGTCGGTTAGTAGAAACCTATCGTGCCAGTGCATTGGATGCTGCTAAATCGTTGTTCCTCATGGTGGAGCAAGCCTACAAAAATGGGAAAACAACGAACCTGCATTTTCTCGATGCTGCCAGGACGGCTAGCGATATCCAGGAAGCATACCTCGACGCTCTCTACAATTATCAACATGATGTCCTTTTCCTCGAGAGTGCAGCCGGACAAACCATTAGCTGAGAATGATGGTGTGAAAAACGTTCCCTTCCCCTTGCGATTTAGTCAGGACGAAAAATGGGAGAAACGTCTGATCTTTCTGACTCCAAAGTGAAGCGTCCCCTTTTTTCCCTTTCCCTTATTGTGGTCTGTTTCGAAGGGGCCATGAGCAACCCTTGTCCAGACACTTTGAGAATCTTCAGCATACACGACGGGCTGGAGAAATCGTCTATATGACCATTGCAGAATATCTTATTAGAGGGATTTTTTTCTTTACCTCTATAGCACTTTTTATGGTTTGTGTTGGTGCAAAAGCTTCGGCAGAAGAAAGGGAGACAAGAGAGGTGGAAAGGGAAGACCCTCTGAGGCTCCGTGAAGACCCTCTCCAAGAACTCTTTATCGCCACTGCTGTCTATCCACAGAGAAAAGGAGAATTACAAACCACATTTTTGCCAGAGTTTCGAAATGGCAGAAGTCGCGATCGGATCGACCTTCCTCTTTTTCTGGAATTGGGTGTGACTGATCAGTGGCAAGTTGAGGTGAAATGGCGGGCTTTTACCAAGCTTTTCAGCCCAACTGAGCAAGGAGTCGGGGATCTCAGCTTCGAGACCCAATACAGTTCAATTAACACTGCTGGTACCACCAATCATTTTGCCCTTGGGTTCAAATTTACCATTCCTCTTGGGGATGTCGACAAGGATCTGAGTGAAGGTTTCCTGAAATACGAACCGTTTTTTATTTTGGCGAGAGATTTCCCCGAGTTCTACGGGCTCCAACTTTTCAGCCAACAGGGCTTGAGCTTTGTCCAACGCGTCAAACATCGTGATGACTCGATGGATGATCCCCCTGCGGCGCATGAGTTTCTGTGGAATACAGGGTTTTTTGTTCCTTATCGAGACGTAATCTTCGTGATGGAATTCAACTGGTTGACCAATCAGTGGAATCATGATGGGGACCGTAATGAGCAATTCCTGACGCCGGGACTCATTTGGGCCCATCCTCTGGATGGTTGGCTGGGCTTGGGGATAGCAAATGGGCTGAATGATCAATCAGACCACCAAAGATTCATTCTGCAAATCGTCCAAGAATTTGATGTGTTCTAAAAAAAGGGGTCGGGAGTCTTTTATATCCCGCACCTTTACAGTGGTCCTGTTCTCATGCAGGCCTGTTCGTGCTCGCGTGCCTCATGTAATTAGCAGTGCCGATGGACTTTGCCCTTTTTGCGTGGTTGCTTGGCTTTGTGTCCAGGCTGTGCGTCAAAATGCGCAATGGCGCTGCGCAAATCATTTAACAGCATATCAGCCAGATCCCGGCTAAAGCCTTCACGGATGACGATGCGAAGCACCGCCAGGTCTTGAACCTTTGGTGGCATGGTATACGCGGGCATCTGCCAACCATGCTCACGGAGTTTGTCCGAAAGGTCAAAGACACTGTAGTTGGTCGATTGTTTCAGTGCGAAGGCGAAGACAGGAATCGTATCCCCACGGCTCAACAATTTGAATGGTCCCATGTGTTCAATTTCATGGGAGAGGTAGAGAGCGGTATCGCGCATAGTTTCCATGATCCGCGTGTATCCCGTTCGTCCGAGGCGGAGGAAGTTGTAGTATTGTCCGACGATCTGGTTGCCTGGACGCGAGAAGTTGAGCGTAAAGGTGGGCATATCCCCGCCAAGATAATTCACGTGAAAGACCAGGTCGTCCGGCAAATCTTCGTGTGAGCGCCAAACTATCCAGCCGACACCAGGGTAGACCAATCCGTATTTGTGTCCTGAGACATTGATCGACTTAACCAACGGTAGGCGGAAATCCCACTTCAACTTAGGATGCAGAAACGGCGCCACAAATCCGCCGCTCGCCGCGTCGATATGCATGGGGATATCGTGGCCGGTCTTGGCGTTGTGTTGAACCAAGGCTGCATGAATCTCCTCGACGGGTTCAAACTCACCGGTGTAGGTCACCCCCAGAATCGGAACAACGGCGATCGTGTTTTCGTCCACCACATCCAGGACGCTTTGAGGCGTTATCGTGTAGAGATCGGGCTGCATCTCGATGTAACGCGGTTCAACATCCCAGTACCGCGCAAACTTCTCCCACACCACTTGCACATTATTGCCCATCACGATATTGGGCTTGTCAGTCGACTTGCCCTTGGCCTTCATGCGTGCGCGCCAACGCCATTTGAGCGCCATCCCGGCCAGCATGATTGCTTCGGAGGAGCCAATGGCTGATGCACCCACCCCGGTCTCCGGAGCATGGAATAACCTCGACACGATGTTGATACAACGTTCCTCGATCATGGCTGTGAAGGGGTACTCGTCCTTGTCAATCATATTCTTGTCAAACGTTTCCGCCATGAGTTTTTCGGCTTGTGGCTCCATCCAGGTTGTGACGAACGTGGCCAAATTGAGCCGCGCGTTCCCGTCTAGCATCAACTCATCATGAATCAAGTTATAAGCCGTTTCCGGGTCAAGCTCACCCACGGGTAGTTCATACTTCGGCACCGGATTTTGCATCGCTGCCCGCGCATACACGGGAGTCAGATTTTTTTCGTTCTCGGACATATCCTGAACTCTTTTTTTCTTTGTGACCATCTTTCCCTCCTTCTGGAAAGTCTTAAATTTCAACAAACAAAATTTTTAGAGAAACCCTCGGCAGCAGGGAATGATAATCAAAACGGTGTGGGGAATGCCACCATCATACCCCGCGTGAGTTGTTGCAGATAACAATAATGAGGCGAAAATTTTTCTCAGAAGAGGAAATGTAAGTGCTCGGGTCCCTTTTAACATGGCCATCACTCCCTTGCCCTTGCTACAATTACTTTCACGTCTCCTATAGAGAGGAGTGCGTCGAAACCTTTCCTTCTACAATCTGCGGTACTCAAAGAGCCCATGCGCAGTATCAGGAAAAGTTTAATTTTTAATCAAAGCGCCACGCTGGAGCGGCTCTGTGCACTGACGGACGGGGTCTATGCGATTGTCCTGACCTTGCTGTTTCTGGATCTAAAGATTCCTTCTACCTCAGGACTGATAGAGAGGTTCTAAATGGTTACAACGCACAAGGGCCAAACAACACTGAGAGGTAGATGATGTATCAGACACTCGCTCTTCTGGCGATATTTGTTCTTATTTACAGTTCCATCGGCGGTGGCGTGGAGCGAACGCCGATCAGTGGGCCGATGATCTTTATGGGCTTTGGTCTACTTGTCGGGCCTTTAGGTCTGGGGCTGTTTTCTCTTGGTGTGGAGGATGAAACCATCAGGCTTCTGGCAGAATTGACGCTGGCGCTGGTGCTGTTCACGGATGCTGCCGGTGCCGATCTCAATGAGTTGCGCAAGACATGGAAGCTGCCTACTCGCCTGCTGCTCTTGGGACTGCCCCTCACCATCCTGCTTGGATTCGGGGTGGGTGTGCTTGTCTTTGACAACCTGTCTCTTTTCGAAGTGGCTCTGCTGGCGACCATGCTCGCACCGACCGACGCTGCCCTTGGCAAGGGTGTGATTACCAACCCGGCTGTTCCCAACGGCGTCCGGCAAGGTCTCAATGTCGAGAGCGGTCTCAACGACGGAATCTGTGTGCCGGTCCTTTTCCTCTTCCTCACGCTCGCCCTGGGGCATGGCGGTGATCAGAGTATGGGCTCTCTTGCGTTCAGCTTCTTCGCTAAAGAAATTGGAATCGGACTTGTCGTAGGGCTTGCGCTGAGCACCAGTACCGTATGGCTCCTTCGCCTCTGCCACCGGCGTCAGTGGATTTCTCACACCTGGATACAGTTTCCAGTGGTGGGCCTGGCCGTAGGATGCTTCGCGACGGCGCAAGTTCTTGGCGGGAGTGGATTCATTGCCGCTTTTGTCGGTGGCCTGCTGTTTGGTGCACTGACTAAGGATTTCCGTGAGACGCTCCTGCGCGCGGCAGAGGGTACGGGTGATACCTTTGCGTTACTAACCTGGGTGGTTTTCGGGGCGATTTTCGTAGGACCATCCTTTGAGTATTTTAGCTTCTCCATTGTCTTGTATGCTCTGCTGAGCTTGACTCTCATCCGCATGGTGCCAGTCTTCGTCTCGGTTGCTGGTCTTGGGTTCAATAGTGAGGGCAAGTTGTTTATGGGCTGGTTTGGTCCGCGCGGACTCGCGAATATTGTGTTCGGCGTCATCGTGTTTCGTGCTAATTTGCCGAACAGCGGTATGTTGGCCCACGTTGTGGTCTTGACCGTGATCCTCAGCATTCTTTTCCACGGCGTCACCGCTAACCCGTGGGCAAAGGGATTTGGCCAGCGTTGGAAATTGGCGCAGGGTGGTACGCGTGGAGAGGCCTAACGTGCAAAAAAATTTATCGCACAATATCCAAAAAAGGGGTCGGGAGTCTTTGTTTCATTGATTCGTAGTCGCTAGTTCAGATGAACACGGTGGTGGTGCCTGGCAACGCTTAGAAAGTTTGGCAAGGAAGGCTCAAAGAGGCTATATGGAGCTGTTATTCAGGGTATGCCAAATTGACAGATGAGCTAAGGACTTGAGAGAAAATAACTTGAACAAATTCGCAACAAGATTTGGGGCAGATTTGGACGGAACGATTGAGGAAAAGCCGAGGCATAGCAGAGCTATGTTAAGGGTTTTTCGATTGAGGCGCGTTCAAAGATGGGCCGAAGATTGGATGCGAAATGTCCAAGTTATTTTCTCTCAAGTCCTAAGAAAAGACTCCCGACCCCTTTTATTTTGTCAGGTCAATATAGGGTAGGGCCTCATTAAAAGTTTGGCATGTGAAGAATGTTGATCTCTTGGCCTGTGGGTGGCTGTTTTTGGATGTCGGGGTGTTCCTCAGGTGACAACAGATTTCCCCAGTCGGTGCGCTCGCGCATCTGCTCTTGTGTTTTAAGAGGCACCAACTCCCTACCCTCGCGCAATTCCCAGCCACCGCCGAGCGCTTTGTAGGTCGCAATGAGATTGGCGACGACCGCCCCTTTCACTGAGGCAAGTTGAGTTTGCTGCTGAGTCAGAAATCGTTGGGAGTCGACCACGCGTTGGTACGTACCCAACCCTTCAACATATTGGAGCTGGGCAAGATCAACAGCACGCTGATATGATTTGACGCTCCCGGCAAGGAACATCTGCTGTTCCTGGGCTCGTAAGAATCCCACCATACCATCTTCCACATCCTGCATGGCGCGAAGGACCGTGTTCCGATATTCGACCAGGAATTGTTGGAAGCGGGCATCCTGCACCCGCACATCATTCTTGATCCGTCCGTAGTTCAGAATGGGCCATTGGATCTTTGGCCCGACAAAATAGGTAATACTGTCAGTGGAAAACAAATCGCTGAAAGACGCATTGTTCGTAACCTCTCCCCCCTTATCGCTTGTCATAAAGAGAAACGATCCTGCAAAAGAGACCCGGGGAAACAGGTCCGATTTGGCGACTCCAATTCTGGCACTCTGAGCTGCCGCCGCTAACTCAATACGACGAATATCCGGACGTCTCAGCAAAAGGTCAGCCGGAATCCCCACGGCGACTTCAGGCGGTGCGATCGGTATGGGTTTCGGCGGGCCAAGGATGTGCTGAATTTCGATCGGAGGAATACCTAACAGGATGGCAAGGGCATTCTTGGTCTGGCGAAGGCCGGCTTCGAATTGTGGAACGGTAGCCTGCGTTTGTTTGAGCAGGGCGTTGGCTTGTGTGGGATCGAGTTCGCTTGTGGCCCCCCCTTCCCAGCGCGCTGTTGCAAGCTCAAGCGATTTTTTTTGAATCTTGACGTTGGTCCTGGCAAACGCCAACTGTTGCTCAAAGGTCCGGATCTGCGTATACGTGCGCGCCACCTCCGCGATTAATGAGACAAGAACATCATCATAGTTGGCATACGTGGCATACAGACTCGCGTTGGCGGACTCCACCCCTCGGCGAAATCGACCCCAGAAATCGAGTTCCCACGCAGCGTCAAGGCCCAAGCTGTAGGGATAACTGAAACTTTCCAGCGCACCAGTGAGTGTCGAGTTTCGGCTCAGTCCAACCGCTTCAGCGCTGGCCGTCATTTCCTGCGTCTGTGGGTATTGACTCCCGATAGCCACACCCAACGCTGCCCTGGCTCCCAGGATGCGGAGCCCCGCACCTTGCAGACCGAGGTTTTGCTGGTAGGCCTGTTCGATAAGGTTATTCAAGACCGGATCATTGAATACCGTCCACCATTCGCGATTATCGGCAGCTTCGGTTTTGATTCTTGAATCTTGTTGCTGGGTCCACACGTTCTCTACCGGCGCATCGGGTTTCACAAAATCCGGTCCAACCATGCAGCCACTCATAAGAAACGCCAGAGTAAGCAGACAGATCATTGATTGGTGGAAGATGAAGGGCGCCCCGAAGCCTCTCACCGAGTCAATCAAGACCTGGATTGATTTTTTCTGCTGCTGCCGTTTTTTATTCAAGGGATTCGTAAACATAATCAGCACTCCATGTGATACGTCATAACTTAGATTTCAGGTGACGGACATAGTCCAATAATATTAGTACCCCCCTGGCTAGGGAGGGCGCCCAAGTCGTCATGCCCGCAGTTGTAAAGCTTGCTCCTGTGGCTATTGGCAGGGGCGGGCATCCATCTCACTTTTGTCATACCTGCGTGTCTGTGGCAGGTATCCATCTTACTCTTCTGTCCTCCTCGCAGTAGTCGGTGGGGATCCCTCCGAAGGCCAAGCCGCCTGGATTCCCGATTGAAAATGTCGGGAATGACGAAGAAGAGAGATTCCCGTTGCCCGCCTGCGCGAGGACAAGCTTCACGGGAATAACGGAGTCAGCCTCCCTCAGCCCTCACGGCTACAACTCTCTCAATGATCAATTGAGATGTATCTGTCGAAGAACAGCAAGAATTCAATCAGGCTTCTACAATTCCTCCCAGGCTTCCCGAACCGCACGCACAATTACAGCCACCACTAATCCAGTAAACAGTATTCCGACGAAACCCAACGCCACACTCACCACACGACCGACAGTCGTATTCGGAGCGATATCCCCATACCCGACAGTGAGCCCCGTAATAAAGGAAAAGTAGACAGCGTCCCCGATTGGAATGTCTTCAACACCTGCGATAACCGCAGCGCCTACCAGCATCAAAGCCAGGAATGCCAAATAGATGGCACGAAGATGCCAGTTCATCTCAAAAATATGATCGAGAAAACGGGCAAGCTTCGACACCTCCCTCGAATTTGGTTCGACCAATCTAGCCTCCTTTATTCACCTACAGATCAGTTCACTCTCTATTGAAGCGCACGAGGCGCCGCGACAACAGGCTCTATGCTCTCGCTTCCGCTTGTCCCTGTCATAACCATGACTGACGCGGTCGTCCCCACGCGCAACTTGACCTCGTCAGGAACTTCAAGGAGGCGAACGCGCACAGGCACACGCTGGGCCAAGCGAATCCATTCAAATGTTGGACTGATGCTAGGTAATAGGTTCTCCCCCACGCTCCCGTCATCCTGGGCAATACCCCAGCCAAGACTCTCCACTCGACCTTCTAAGGGCATATCCGGATAGGTCATGAGCGTGACGACAGCCCGGTCACCCGGCCGAATGGGTTCAATATAATTTTCCCTGAAGAATCCGTGAATCCAGAAACTGTTGACATCAATAAGCGCCAGGGCTGCCTGATCGGCCACGGCTTGACTCCCCAGCCTGAGATTCAGGTTGGTCACATAGCCATCAACCGGTGCTCGAACTTGGGTAAACTCAAGGTTCAGCTCCGCTTCTCTCACTTTGGCCTGTGAGGAGCGCAGGCGTGGATTCAGTTCTCCATGCGCACCAAGATTAGCCTCGGCTTTTGCCAGATCCGCTTGCGCCTGCTTGGCAGCAGCCAGCGCCTCTAACACGGAGACCTTAGCTTCATCGTATTTAGCTTGGGCCACCTCGTAGTTGGCCTGCGCAACCTCCAACGACCTTTTGGACATGGCTCCTTTCGGGACCAATTCCTTGGCGCGTTTGAATTGCGCTTCGGCTTGCCTTACCCGGGCTTTGATTTCCTCGATCACAATCGATGATTGCCTTACAGCAGCAATTCGCATTTTCTTGACGGCCAAGGAGGCCTCAACCTGCTTCCCCAAAGCTTCGATATCATCGCGGGTCTTGTCGAGTTCGGCGCGCGCCAGCTTCAGGGAAGTCATAAAGGTGCGCGGATCCATCTGAAAGAGGAGCTCTCCTGCCTTGACAAACTGATTATCGGAGACTGAGAGCTTGACTATGGGGGCTGTGACTCTTGGCGTGATCTGAATGACCTGGGCACGCACCTGTCCATCCCGGGTCCAGGGATTGGTGACATAGTACCAATATTTGGTCAAGAGCACACCGATAGCAATTAAGAGCACAATGCTCGTGAGTAGTAATTTCCGTTTACCAGTCATAGGTGTGGATTCTTCACTGATTTTTCATGTTTCGATACGCACTCATGCCAAAATTTTTCCCAATTCATACCGGAATGAGGAAAGTCCCGATCAACCCCGTATAGATGATGGCCAGCGCAACAAAGATGAGCGGCGGATAGTAAAAGAATCGCGATAATCGGTAGCGGTTGAAGAGCGCCGACGTCACCACCGCCGCCAACGTACCCAGAATGCTAGCAATTAGCAAGGGCGGAAAGTACACACCGCCAATGGTAAATTCGTGGGGAAGGTATTCCATCGGTCCTCCTTATGGTGTTCGATGTGCTTGCCTAGAAATGCCCACTGGATTTTCTCAATCTTTAGATTCAGAACCGTGCTTCCCGCCATTGCCCAAAGTCAAATTGTTCCGCGATTCGTACATGCCAGACCACGGATTCCGTAAGGCTCCGGAAACTACCGAGGAGCCGGTAAAAATTCTTATAGTCTTCCTCATTCAGATCCTCCTGACCAGCCAGATCATGGGTCTCCTTGACGCACTCCTCCATACTCGCCAAGCTTCCTGCTAGGCGTACTTGAAGATCCCCTTCCGGCATTTCCGTCGGGTTTTCAGCCCAGCGGTGGAACCGATTTTCAAGCTTTATGCGCCAGGCCCTTAGGTCATCGTGTAACAGCCTCAACAGTGGTTCGGCCTGCTGATACTCGCGTGCATCCACCAGTGCCTTAATCCGATACGCCAGAGCCTGCAAACTTGTCACCAGAGCCTGCACCTGCTCAGGGGTATTGTTGGGAAAGATTCGATAATCGATTTGCTTTCCGCACTTGGCAAGCTTTTCCGGTATCTCCAGAAGGTCGTTGTGGTAATAGGCTGTCTTCCAAAGCTCAGCGAGCCTCTGTTTTTTCCCCCAATCAGAGGCCAAGCGAGACATGCAGAACTCGCTGTGCCGAAAAAATCTGGTGAGCAGACGCAGGAATACCTTCTCCGGCCGTGGTGATGTGAAGAGATACTCGGTGGCGATAAGAATGGTAATCACCAGCAAGATCATCGCCGTAGAGTTGGCGTAATCGGCAAAGCTGTAGGTCTGTTGGTTTTGGAGCGAAGTAAAAGCAATGAATGGTAGCATGGCCCCCAGCCTCGCCATACCTTGCTGCGGCTGGGCAAACAGATAGTAGATGGCGAAGGTAAAGCTAAATATCAGCACGGCCAGCTCCGCATAGCCCGACAGGTGAGGCATGACAAACACATACACCAACCCCACACCGGCCGAGCCAACAGCGAACGGCAGTAACATCGTCCTCGCGCTGCCCCCCGACATCAGAGCCGCCTGTCCAAGGACGATCGAGAGATACACGAAACTCGCGTGCCCCGGTGGATCGATATAGACCCAGATGAGGAAAACAATCCATAGGTGCGTCACCATTCGAATGGAAGCTCTGAAACGGTCCGGGTCGATGGCTATCCCGCCGTGCGGGCTTTCTTCCTTGGGAGGGATCGAGACCGGCGGGCGATCTCCCCTGATATCCAGAACGCAGTCGAACAAGGACTGACTGAGACGTTCCAGGCGTTCCAGCTCAGTCTTGATTAGCACTACCGCCGCGCGTTGGAAGGGGGACAGGGCCAGGATCTTGTTCTTGTCAATGAACAAGCTGATAGACGATGGCAATCGGGTTGGCACTTCGCCCATCAGCAGGCGCTCGGTCTCTTCGAACCGCAGGTTCAGTTCAGATAAAAAGAGTTCAAGATTGGGCAATAACCCCGGCAGGTCAAGCGACTGAATCTCAGGAAAACTCTTGCACCAGCGTTCGAGGGTCTTCTCCAAGGCCATCGACAGGTGATGGAAACGCCGCCATTGATCGCGGAGGGCGAAGACTTCGTGGCTATCGGATTCCGCCGCTTCAAGCGTCTGCCCGACCTTGGGCAATAGCGCGGCTTCTTGCATCCTCAGCGACCGGACTTCCTCGGCCGTGCCTCGACCCGCCATCAGCTCGCGATAGGTCCGATAGAGCTGGCCCTGAATCGCGAAAAGCTTGCAACTTGTTTCCTTCAGCTGGCCCATACTGTTGCGAGGCCAGAGAAACACGGCGATCAACGTGTAGACCAGGATTCCCATCGCATTTTCCTCAAGCCGCGCCATGGCGGCCTCGAAAGCCCCTTCTGAAGTGCCACTCGTATTGACAATGACCGTCAGGGCCACAAAGCTCGTGACATGCCAGAAGTATGGGTTCTTCTTGCCCGTCAGCATGTAGGCACAGACCCCGAGATGCAGGGAATAGCACGCCACGAGCCACCAGCGGTCCTGGGGAAAGAGGCCAAGGTAAAATAAGCCAGCCATGGCCCCTAGTAGGGTGCCCGCGATCCGCCTGGCGCCTTTATTCAATGACTGACCGATCCCTGGCAGGCTGACCATCGCCACCGCAATCCCCGCCCACTCCGGCTTGTCCCAACCGAAGAGAAAGGCAATCGCGAACACGATCACCATGGCCAGAGCGGTCTTGATCGCTTCTTTGGCGGGAGTAGATAGTGAAATCATGGCTTGGCTTCGAGGTGTACTTTGCCAACAAAAGCGCGGGTGGTGGCATTAGATGGCACTGAATGATCCCTCTGGTTTTTACTTAACCAATGTAGCATACTAGCTGCGAACTTTTCTTATCTACTTTGGGCACTCAAATGCCGCACCTTTTCGTCAATCGCCACCGGCTGCACGACCTGACCAACGCCCACCCGGAGCTGGGCAATCATTTCAGGTGGGAGACCATCAACGCCGTCCTCTACAAGCTCGGTGGCTTGATGTTCGTGATCGGTAGTGTGCTCTTCTTTCCCTACTACGAGGCCTATGCTGACATGGGTGCATGGATTTTTTTCTTCGGCTCGCTGCTCTACCTCGTGGTCACCGGCCATGACATGGGCGAGGTGTGGCAATATTGGCGTACCAAGCACCCTCACACGACCGACAAATTTCTCGAGTTTATCGCTGCCACAGCCTATCTGGTGGGCACGGTGCTCTTCACCGTCGGCAGCATCTTCTTTCTCTCCGCGCTCGGATGGATTCTGGCCGGAGGCTGGTGCTTCGTGATCGGTAGTGCGCTGTTCCTGATCGGTGCATGCGTGAACGTGACCCAGATTGTTCAGGAGCGCTCGCTCATAACCTTGCAGCTCATGAATCTGACGGCGATATCCTTCATTGTTGGATCGGTCCTCTTCCTCGTCGCCTCCATCCCCTATCTCTGGACGATAGAGAGTGCGGCAGAGCGTGAAACGCTTTTCAGTTACATGGCCTGGGAATACGAGATTGGCAGTGTGCTGTTCTTACTGGGCGGAGTGTACAATTACTCCCGCGCCTATTTGTTAATGCGGGAAGAGATTCAGCAGCGCACACAACGGAAAGAATCTGCCACGGCATTCGAAGAGAAGCCGCCTAAGTCGGACATGACCCCATAATAGGCATAGAGCCCAAAAGTAGTTCTGCCCGACCTGGCCAAGGGAAACGCATTTCCGGCCCCTTTTTGTGACTCTCCAAATGATGCAAGAATTCAGCAAAAGAATGATGCTCTCACCTTGCGTCCTGGCAACATGCTTTGCCATCGCGTTTGTGGCATGCCTGGAATTGCCGGCACAGGCTCAACCGTCTACCCGGCAAACGCCTCCGTCACTTGAATCGCCTCAAAATGAACGGGGAAAACTCGAGGAGAGAATCAAGAGGGTGGAGGATATGTTGAAGAAATTTAAAGTCGAACGAGAGAGAGAGAAGCTAGTGGAGAAAGAGGTCGGGGAGAGGCTCGATAAGGGAAAGCTCAGTTTAGAGAAGATCGAGAAGAAGCTCGACCAGGGGAAACTCATGTTAAAGGAGCTCGAGGAGAAGCTCGACCAGGGGAAGCGCGCATTGAAGGAGGCCGATGAGAGGATGGACAGGGGGAAGCTCAGGATAGAGGAGCTTGAGGCAGAGTCGGAAAGGCAGAAGCGAAAGTGGGATACCAGGTTCGATAAGATCCGCAGGGATCCCCGGAACCGACTTCAGGGGACTGGAGCCGACGCCGGCTGGATCTCTATACCGGGTCGAAAAACTGACTTCAGGTTTGGGGGGTTCATCCAATTGAATATCATTCACGACTTCCAGAACTCGGGCAACGATTTCGGAAAATTCTCGCCGGCTGAGATTCCGGTTCCTACGGACGGTACCTCCAACACGGAGTTCGACCCGCGAACGACTCGGATGATCTTCGAAACGCGAACGCTCACGTCGTTGGGCAAATACAGCACCTTCCTCTCGGCCGATTGGGCCGGAGATGAAGCAAACTCCAGCTCGCCGGACATTCGTCTTCGCCAAGCTTATGTGACCGGGATTGGCCTCCTTACTGGAACAGCCTTCACCGCCGGGCGGGCGAACTCGACCTTTATGGATAACTTAGCCTGGCCCGAGATATTCGACCTTGAAGGTCCGAACAGTCTAAGTTTCATCTGGCAAGGCCTGCTCCGCCTCTCGTGGGAGGTCGACGAGCCAAAACACTGGATCGCGTCGTTCGCTCTCGAGCAGCCCGACACCGATGTGACCAACGGCGACGGGAAGAAGGACTGGCCAGACGCCGTCGCCCGAATCGACGTGAATCATGACTGGGGCCATCTCTCCGCGGCGGTCCTCGGTCGCCGACTCAAAGCCACCAGCACGACCGGCACCGGTACCGACACGGCCGCCGCCTGGGGCTTATTGTTCTCCGGCAAGCTACCGGTGCCGGATACCGCAGACAACTTTATATTCCAGGTCCAGGGCGGTGACGGTATCGGACGCTATATCGAAGACCTGAATTTTGCGGGTGGCCAGGATGCGGTCTACGACAACACCAAGGAACAGCTTCGGCCCCTGAAAGAGGTCGGCGGCTTCGGTGCCTATCAACATTGGTGGACGGACAAGTTGCGCTCTACGGTGACTGGAGGTTACCTGAGGGTGGACAATCTGAATATTCAATCCTCCGACTCCTTAAAGGCCTCGATCTATACAAACGGCAATCTGATCTACAGTCCGGTCAAACCCCTCGACGTCGGCATCGAGTACATCTGGGGTCAGCGTAAGAACAAGAATGGCCAAACGGGTCATGCAAACCGTCTCATGTTCAGCATGAAGTGGCACCTGTAGCGACTTGAGCCTTAAACCTAAAAACAGCAGTTGGATCACGAAAGTCTGCACAACCCCTTGACGCGCCTAGGAAATGTAAAAATTGACTCATCACCCAAAAGGTGACCACGCAATTTTTACATTCCCTATGCACATCAATTGCTTGCACAGCTTTTTCGCGCTCAACTACCGCTTTTAGGT
>PVMK01117036.1_pt1 | contig 20264 bp, 22 predicted proteins | sample 1853481 | NCBI WGS metagenome assembly PVMK01 (sample SAMN08533507, study PRJNA380276) | Marine sediment metagenome, whole genome shotgun sequencing project. | reverse complement strand
GATCTTGGTGCCCATCGCGCGTTTTGTCGAGCCTCCGAAACCGGTGACCTGATCCGTCGAAGTGCGGTTCAGATAGACGACGAGCGTGCCGCCCTTCACGGGAAGAAAGGCCGCCAGTATCTGGACGACATTGTAACTGGCCGTCACATAGTACTGGCGATCCGCGATCATCCAGGCGTCGCCATCCGGCATCCAGATGCGATGATTGAGCAGGAACACGGGGGTTCCGTGTGCCATGTAGTGGGTCCAGCTAAATTCTTCTTCGAGTCCAGCGGGACGGGATTTCGGATAATTCAACAACGTGTCGTAGAAGTTGGGAGCGTTTTTCTTCAGTCCTTTCGCAGCTTCGACGGCGCGTCGAAGATCACCGCCAGCATCATCCTGCTTGTCGTCGCCGCGCGCATAAGCGGCGATCCCGTCGAGCCCCTGGCTGTGATAGGCCTGGAAGCGCGCCAGCAGCAGCTTTCGTAGTTGACCCTCGACGATCTTCGCGTCTCCGCCCTGCTTGGCGAGCGCCTCGAAGGCGCCAATCTCCGCGGTCGACAGATTGAGATCCTCGCTGGGCTCTGCCGCCAAGAAGGCTTTTGCCTGCTTCTTCGCGTCGGATCCGAACGACACGCCCTTGAAGTCGTCGAGGCTTCCGCTTCCTGAGATTATGCCGTGGCCAGTGGTATCGGGATCGACTCCCGACACCAGGTCCTTCTTGACCTCTTCAATCAGCTTGGCCGGAGGCTCGCTGACGAGAAACGCCATTGCCATTGCGAGTTCTCGCTCGGATGTCGGCTCGAGACCCGTGGTGACGAATTTTCCATCCAGCACCTGCTGCTTCGCATCGGAGGAAAAACCGATCTCGGCCAGCACTTCTTCAGCATCACGCATGGCCGTTGCCGGCAAAGCCCAGGCGCAAACGAGCAGTGCTGCCATCGAGGCGATGATTCCAGCCATGGGTTCCTCCCTGTTGAGAGTCTGGAAAATACGATCGGCGGTATGGAAGAAGCGGAGTCGCTAAGTGATGCGCAAGCGACTTCACTTCTCGTCGCGATAGGGTAGACCCCAGCTGTGGATCAGCGCAAACACCGCCAGGTGGCAAGGGGCAGGGGGGCTCATCCAATCTTTGCACATCTCGCCCGCATCATGGGCAGCCAGATCGCGCGGCATCTTGCTGCGAGCGTTGGCCTCTTCTGTGTCGTGACCATCGTGCCGTGTGGACGTTGCGGAGCCGGATCGGTGGCTCCTTGGCGGTGGTCTTGCCTGGGGCCCGAATTCGTCGTAGCCTTTCTCTTCGCCTCGTAGCCGTTCTACGCCCTGCATGGGCGTTAAGTATTCGGGCCGCGAGGTCGATTGATGCGCTAAATGCGCAAGAGGGTGTTGGAGGAAGGGCGAGTGAGATCGAGTGTGAATCTCATAGCGGCGATTACGGCTGCCGTGGTGCTCCAGGTGGGCCTCTGCCCCGCGCTGTGCTTTGCCCGAAGCGCCGAGCCGGCTTCTTCTCATCATGAAGACGCAGGTGCGCCCGAAAAGGCGCCTTGCCACGAAACGAGCAACGCCCCGCCTAGTGGTGAGACCCCGGAAGACTGTGATAGGGACTGCAGCCGCTTCGACAGCGCGGCGCTTGCTACCTCTGGCACCCGAGCTGTTCTCGATGCGCCCGCGGCGGCCTTTGTGGTCACGCTGCTCAGCCTGCTTCCTCCGGCCAACGCAGTTCCTGTTGGCGAATTCGAATTGGTCCCGGCACCACCACCTCGCAACCTCCTCCTCGTCAAAAACTCCTTCCTGATCTGATACGGGTCACCCAACCCGCTTGTCGCGGGTTCCGAGATGTCCGTTCGGAATGACGTGCGTCTGACGCCCGTCTTCCGATGGCTTTTCCACTCGATGTCTAATTTGCGAGTGATCCATGATCAGAGAAACGATTTTTCGCGCGCCTATGGCGTTGTCTACTGCAGTCGTACTTTTCCTCTTCGCGCCCCAGCCGGGATACTCCGACAGCGAGTTCGAGGAACAGGACACCCAGCCGCCTCCGCTGGCGTCCGAAACTTTGCATGACACCGTGGTCTTGCCCACCGGGGCGGCGAAGCCCAGCATCCGAACGACCACGCCGCGCACCCACCGGTCTCCTCTACGAGCGATTCGACAGCGTTCTCGTTGCCGGACCCCCTGCCGCTGAGCTGGTGTTTGGAGCGTGCGCGGCAATCGAATCCCGCGATTGCGGCGGATGAGGCTGCTGCCGCGGCGGCCGCGCATCGCGTCTCGCCTGCTGGCGCCCTGGAGGATCCGCGCTTTAGCTATGAGGCCGTCAACGTCCCCGGTTGGAGATTTCGATTTCAACTCGACTGCGATGTCTGGCCACCAATTGCGCCTCATGCAGAAGTTCCCATTTCCCGGGGTGCTTTCAAACCGCAAAGAGGCGGCGCGTGCCGGGGCTTCCGCCTCGACCGAGGATCTCGAAGACCAGCGGCTCCGGGTGGCTGCCGTGGTGGAGAGCCAGTGGGTCGGAGCTGGGATTTGCCCAGCGCGCACTCGAAATCACCGACGCCAAATATCGAGTTCTGCTCCGTCAACTGACCGCAAATCGCAGAGACCAAGTACAGCGTGGGCTCGGGTCTCCAGCAAGACGTTCTGCGGGCGCAGGTCGAACTGACCAGGTTGCTCGAGGAGCGGCTTCGGCGGGTGGAGGCGATTCGCGCGGCGGAGTCGCAACTAGCGGCCGTTCTCGACCTTCCGTTCCAGACTCTCTTTCCCACGGACGGCAGACCTGCGCGATGAGGCACCACTCCCCTGAAATTGCACCGCTGCTCGGCCCTCTGGGCGAGACGAGCCCGTTGCTCCGCGCACTCGCGGAGCGCGTCGAGGAGGCGGAGCGCCTTCATCGGGCGACCCAATTCGAGGGTTACCCGGACTTCGACATCGGTGTGGGTTACCGGATCCGGCAGCACGTTCACGACGACCCGGTGGCCGGGAGATGACTTCGTGTCCGCAGGGGTGACGCTGAGGCTTCCCGTCAACCGCGGGAAATGGCGCGAGAAGACAGCCGAACGCGCTGCGCTCGTGCGTCGTGCGGAAGCCGCGTACCGCGACGGGCGCGCCCGTCTACGCGATGCCGTTCGCACGACCTTCGCCGCCCTCGAGCGGGCCGATGCCGAGGTGGCTCTACTCGAAACGGGCCTCGTTCCGCAGACCCGCCAATCTCTCGACTCGAGCCGGTCGGGTTATCAGGTGGACAAGGTCGACTTTCTGAGCCTGATCGACAGTCAAGTGCGTCTCCTGGACGCCGAGCTCAGCCTGGTTCGGGCGGTCGCCGATCGGCGCGTGGCCTTTGCTGCGCTCGAGAGTGCAATCGGAAAGGAACTGCGATGAACCTGAAGAAAACGATCTCGATTGTCTTGATGGTGGCTGCGGGCGCCGCGGGAGGCTGGCTCGCGAACGGGCTGTTTACCCCAGCGACTGACGGGCCAGCGACCAGCGAGTCTGGGTCGGGCCCCTGCCCGGGCGGGGCGGAGCCCACCTACTGGAAGGCGCCGATGGATCCGACCTACGTGCGGGATGCGCCCGGTAAGTCACCGATGGGAATGGATCTGGTGCCTGTCTGTGCTGATGAGGACGACGAACTGCCCGCAGGCACAGTGAGGATCAACCCGGGGATGATCCAGAATATGGGTGTGCGGATGGCTCGCGTGGAACGGCGCGACCTGACCCGCGTGGTGCGCGCGGTCGGACGTGTGGTTTTCGACGAGCGCCTCGTGGAGCACGTCCACATCAAGGTCCAGGGTTGGATCGAGAAACTCTACGTCAAGTACGAGGGCGAGATGGTCAAGCGCGGGCAGCCGCTGCTCGAGCTCTGCACCCCCGAGTTGGTCTCCACCCAGGAAGAGCTGCTGATCGCGGCTCGCTACCGGGACGCCACCGGCGATAGCCCGTTTTCGGACGTGAAACGGGGAGGAGATGATCTCTTCGAAGCCACGCGCCGGCGCCTCGAACTCTGGGACATCCCACAGAGAGACATCGATCAGCTGCTGGACCGCGGAATCGTCCGCAAGACCCTCACCCTCTACGCGCCGGCCAGCGGGGTCGTCACGCACCTGATGGTCCGGAAGGGCATGGAGGTCGGAGCCAACGACAACCTCTACACCATCTCGGATCTCTCGCGGGTCTGGGTGCATGCGGACGTCTACGAGTACGAGCTTGCCTGGATCGCCGAGGGGCAGCGCGGTGTGATCGAACTGAGTTACCTGCCCGGCGTCACCCTCGAGGGGGTGGTCACCTACATCTATCCCTACCTCGACCCCAAGACCCGCACCGCACGCGTTCGCCTGGAGCTCGACAATCCCGACGGAGTACTCAAGCCAGATATGTTCGCCAATGTGAGCATCGAGGCGGAGACGCGAAAAAGTGTAATCGCGGTCCCCGAGGAGGCCGTGATCCGCTCCGGGCGTCGGAACCTGATCGTCGTCGCTCTTGGCGAAGGTCGTTTCCAGCCCCGAGACGTCACGCTCGGCCTCGACACGGGTGATGGCTGGCTCGAAGTTCGCGACGGACTTCGCGAATCGGAGCTCGTGGTGACATCGGGCCAGTTCCTGATCGACAGCGAGAGCAAGCTCCAAGAGGCGTTTCAGAAGATTCTGGCCCGTGACGCTGATTCGACCGACTCAGTCGACGGGGCGGAGCCTTCGATGCCGAACGGCGAGATGGAAGAAGCGAGCCACGAAGGCCATGCCATGCCTGCCGAAGCCGCGGGTGTTGCGGAGCACGAGGGATACGCCATGCCGGCCGAGTCCGCGGGCGCTGCGGAGCACGCGATGCCAGCGGGTGAGACGTCGCACGACGGTCAGGACATGGGGCCGCATTCGAACGAGCCTAAGGAGTAAGCCGTGCTGCGTCGCATCATCGAGGGGTCGGCCAAGAACCCGTTTCTGACGGGGCTCGGGGCCATCGTAATTCTGGGTTGGGGCATGTTCGCGCTGATCAACACGCCGTTAGACGCGATCCCCGACCTCTCCGACGTGCAGGTGATCTTGTTCACCGAATTTCCCGGGCAGGCGCCTCAGCAGGTCGAGGACCAGGTCACCTACCCGCTCACTACCGCGATGCTGTCCGTACCTTATGCGACCGTCGTTCGGGGCTATTCTTTCTTCGGTATTTCCTTCGTCTACATCATCTTCGAAGACGGGACCGACATTTACTGGGCGCGCAGCCGCGTGCTCGAGTACCTGAACTTCGTTTCCGATCGACTCCCACAGGGAGTCACACCCACGCTAGGACCTGACGCCACCGGAGTCGGGTGGATCTACGAGTACGCGTTGGTCGACCGGACGGGGCAGAACGATCTGTCCGATCTTCGCTCGATCCAAGATTGGTACCTCCGCTACGAGCTACAGACCGTCCCCGGTGTCTCGGAGGTCGCGAGCGTTGGCGGCTTCGTGCGCCAGTACCAGGTAGAGGTCGACCCCAACGCGCTCGCCGCCTACGGCATTTCGTTGGCGCAGGTGCGCCGTGCCATCCAGCGCAGCAACAACGACGTCGGTGGAAGGCTCATCGAAATGGCGGAGACCGAATTCATGGTCCGTGGGCGCGGCTACATCGCGAGCCTCGAGGATCTCGCCTTGATCGCGATCGGGACCGATGGAAGGGGAACGCCCATCCTGCTGCGCGATGTCGCCCGCATCCAGAAGGGCCCCGAACTCCGCCGGGGCCTCGTGGAACTGAACGGCGAGGGCGAGGTGGCCGCCGGCGTGGTGATCATGCGCTTCGGCGAGAACGCGCTGGAGGTCATCCACAACGTCAAGGCCAAGTTGAAGGAACTCGAGGCCGGCCTGCCCGAGGGTGTCGAGATCGTCACCGTCTACGATCGGTCGAGCCTGATCGAGCGGGCCGTCGACAACCTGAAGGAGAAGTTGATCGAGGAGAGCATCGTCGTCGCCCTGGTCTGCGTCGTCTTTCTCGGTCACATTCCGCAGCGCCTTCGTGGTAATCCTGACACTGCCGCTCGGGGTCCTGATCTCGCTGATCGTGATGTACCACCAGGGGATCAACGCCAACATCATGTCGCTGGGGGGGATCGCGATCGCGATCGGTGCGATGGTGGACGCCGCCATCGTGATGGTCGAGAACGCCCATAAGCATCTCGAGCGCGATGCCGGGAAGACGCCCCGAGCGCAAATCATTATCGACGCAGCTGTCGAAGTCGGGCCTGCGCTGTTCTTGTCGCTGCTGATCATCACGGTCTCTTTCGTGCCGGTCTTTAGCCTCCAAGCCCAGGAGGGCCGCCTCTTCAGCCCCCTCGCGTTCACCAAGACGTACGCGATGGCGGGGGCTGCGTTTCTGTCGATCACAGTGGTTCCCCTGTTCATGCTGTTGCTGATTCGCGGAAAGATCATGCCCGAGCGCAAGAATCCGGTGAACCGCTTCCTAATGTGGTCCTACACGCCGATCATTCACTGGGTCTTACGTCACAAAGTGCAGGTCGTGGTGGCGGCCCTGTTGATTGGTGCCGTGACAGTGTTGCCGTACAAGCGCATCGGCTCCGAGTTCATGCCGCCGCTCAATGAGGGTGATCTCCTCTACATGCCGACGACCCTTCCCGGAATTTCGATCACCAAGGCGCGCGAGATCCTCCAGCAGACCGACCGGATGATCCTGACGATCCCCGAGGTGCACCGCGTCTTCGGCAAGATCGGCCGCGCCGAGACCGCCACCGACCCCGCCCCGCTCTCGATGATCGAGACCACCATCATGTTGAAACCTGTGGAAGAGTGGCGGCCCGACATGACCATCCAGAAGTTGATCAAGGAGCTGGACGAGACCGTGCGGCTTCCCGGCGTCACCAACATCTGGACAATGCCCATCAAGACCCGCATCGATATGCTCGCGACCGGGATCAAGACGCCCGTCGGTATCAAGGTGGCCGGCCCGGACCTCTCGGTCCTTCAGGGCCTGGCCGTGGAGATCGAGAGGCGTCCTGAAGGATGTGCCCGGGTACGCTCAGCGTGTACGCGGAACGCGTGGTCGGCGGAAACTATCTCGATTTCAACATCGACCGGCGCGAGATCGCCCGCTACGGGCTCACCGTCGGAGACGTGCAGGACGTGATCCAGTCCGCGATCGGCGGCATAAATATCACCACCACCGTGGAAGGGCTGGAGCGCTATCCGGTAAACCTGCGCTATCCGCGGGAGCTGCGCGACAACATCGCGTCCTTGCGCCGGGTTCTGGTTCCGACTCCGAGCGGCGCCCAGGTTCCTCTCGAGCAGCTCGTGGAGCTGGAGATCCTAAAGGGGCCTCCCTCGATCAAGAGTGAGAACGCGCGGCTCAATGCGTGGATCTACGTCGATCTCGAGGGGATCGATGTTGGCACCTATGTGGAGAACGCCAAGCAGGTGCTGGCGCGCGAGTTCGCGCTGCCGGCCGGCTACTCGATGATGTGGAGCGGTCAGTACGAATACATGGAGCGCGCCGCCGAACGGCTGCGGATCGTGGTTCCGATCGCGCTCGTGATCATCTTCCTGCTCCTCTATCTGAATTTCCGGAACCTGTCGGACAGCCTGATCGTGATGCTCAGTCTGCCGTTTTCCCTAGTGGGCGGAGTCTGGTTGCTGTGGCTGCTCGACTACGAGATGAGCGTGGCAGTGGGCGTCGGGTTCATCGCGCTGGCCGGAGTCGCCGCAGAGACGGGGGTGGTGATGCTGATCTTCCTCGAAGAGGCGGTCGCGCGTTACAAACGGGAAGGGCGTCTCAACACGCGCCAAGACCTCGAGGATGCGGTTTTCGAAGGCGCCGTGCTTCGGGTGCGCCCCAAGATGATGACCGTCGCCACGATCATGGCGGGGTTGCTTCCGATCATGTGGGGCACGGGTACGGGTTCGGAGACGATGCGGCGCATCGCGGCCCCGATGGTGGGAGGGATGGTATCGGCAACGGTCCTCACCCTCGTCGTGATCCCAGTTGTTTTCTACTGGGTGCGCGGTCGGCAGATGGACAAAGCGGCCGACAATGGTTCGCTGGACAGCCAGGCAGCAGAAGTCTCCGGCGAGAATCGGAACTGAGGGGAGGCAGCCATGCGAACTGAAAGGAGGCGGCAGTGTTCGATGATCTGTTCGCATTGACCGCGCTCCCGAATCTTCATCCCGCACTCGTTCACTTTCCGATCGCGTTATCGGTCGTTGCTCTGCTCTTCGAAGCCGCCGTGTGGGTCCGCTGGTACTCGGCTCCGGCCGACCGGTGTGCAGCGGTTCTCTGGATCCTCGCTGCGGCCGGTGCTGGTGCCACCTATGCGGCCGGGCGGGTGGCGGCTGATGGGGTGGGCGCACTCTCGCCTGCGGCGGAGGCGACGCTTGCTTCCCACTCGGATGCAGGATTGGCGACCGCTTCAGCGCTGGCCGTGCTCGCGTTGTTGAGGGCATGGCTCGCCCGGCGCGACGTCCGTGAAGCCCGGGCTCAGCGCGGCGCCCTGCGCAGCGTCGCGCTGCTGGGAGCGCTAATCGTGCAGGGGCTTGTCGCCTACACCGCGGATCTCGGTGGTGCTCTCGTCTTCCGCCATGGCGTGGCGGTGTCCCAGCAGCCCGCGCCCGCCGCGCAAGCTGTAATTCCCGCGACCGCCATGATTTCCCAGCACGAGTCGGCGAAGACGAGCGGGTTCGTCCATCGAAAAGATGGTTCCATGGTGTGGCAACCGCACCCGGGCGACGAGGCCACCCTTGACGGGGTTCTGACACCCATCGGTGCGACCGCGGTTCGCGTTGCGACGACTGCCACGGATGCCGACGGATTGTCGCTCTTGGTCTCAGGGCGAACATTGCTCGTGTTTCCCGATGCATGGGAGGATCTTCAGCTCGAGTTGCGGGTGGATCTCTCAGGGTTCGATGGCAGCCTTGCTCTTGGCGCCCGGGTCGCTGGCGATTCTACGGGTGGGTTCGTTCGCATTCGATCGGACGGCACCACAACGCTGATTGCGCGACGGGCGGGTGGAGAGGAAATTCTCGATGAGGCGCACGCCTCCCTGTCTGGGGGCGTGAACACGTTCGGCCTTTCCGCCGTCGGCCGACATTGGAAGGGTTTCATGGATGGTGTCACCGTGGTGCACGGTCACAGCCAGCTTCCCGTTTCAGGTCGCGCAGCTCTGCTTCTCGATGGTGCAGGGACGGTGCGGCTGATCTCCGTACGGATCTCTCCGGTCAATGCGGGGAAGGTCGACGAAAAGGCCCACGCGGAGCACAGCCAAAAGCACTGAGCAGCTCTTTTTCGACCTTGACCGCAACCTTGCCCCTTGACTCCGTACCTAGGTACAGGGTCTATACTCTTCTTGGGAGCCGCAACGAGAGAGGCGACGATGCCTGCAATGACAATCGGTGAGGTTGCCAAACGAGCTGGGGTTCACATCGGAACCCTGCGCTACTACGAGCGACGCGGCTTGATCGAGGAGCCACCGCGCACATCGTCCAACTACCGCATGTACCCGCCGGAAAGCGTCCGTCGGATTCGCTTCATCAAACGCGCGCAGGAGCTCGGTTTCTCTCTTGAAGAGATCGCCGACCTGCTCTCCCTGCGGGCCGCGCCGAAGGCCCACTGCGGCGACGTTCGGCGGCGAGCCGAAGCGAAGCTCGACGATATCGATGAGAAGCTGCGGGATCTTCGCCGGATCAAGAAGGCGCTCTCTGGTCTCGTTGTGCAGTGCTCAGGGCGCGGCCCGATCAGCGAGTGCCCGATTCTCGAGGCGATCGACGAGGATGCAGCCGAATGAACGTCGAGTTGATCTACGACTCGAGCTGTCCGAACGTCGAAGCCACGCGCGCTGTGCTGCGGCGCGCCTTCGCAAAGCTGGGCAGACCCTCCCGCTGGACCGAATGGGAGCGCTCGGCGCCGGACAGCCCCGCATATGCCGGTCATTACGGCTCGCCGACAATCTTGGTGGATGGCCAAGATATCGTTGAGGACAAACCCAGTGGCGAGTCTTGCCGCGTCTATGCGGGATCCTTGGGCATGCACGGTGGTGTTCCCCCTCTCGACAAGATCGTCGAAGCTTTGAACCGCGCACCTGGAGGGTCGGGGTCCAGCGGGCTCTTCGCTGCAGTGCCAACTACGGGAGTGTTCCTGCTTCCGATCGGAACCTGCCCCGCCTGTTGGCCGGCATATGCCGCCTTCCTCAGTTCACTCGGGCTCGGTTTCCTCCTCTCAGAGCGGTACCTGCTACCGGTGGCGGGGATTTTTCTCGTTGCAACGCTCGCGGCTTTCACCTACCGCGCAAGTGCTCGGCGGGGTTATGGCCCCTTTCTCGTCGGGGTGGCCAGCGCGACAATCGCCGTCGTCGGAAAGTTCTTCCTCGCATCCGCGCCCATTCTCTCCCTTGGCCTCGTTGGCCTATTTGCAGCGGCGGTTTGGAACGCGTGGCCGCTCCGAAAATTGGTCCATGTCCCCCCTGAACGCCGCATGGATTCGAACCCCAAAAGGAGGCATCCGAATGGCCACTACGCGAACCATCGAAATCTTCTCGGCGGGCTGCCCCGCCTGCGAGGAGACCATCCAACTCGTCAACCGCATTGCCTGTCCTTCGTGTGACGTATCTGTCCTCGATATGCGTTCCACCGAGGTGGCGGCGCGTGCAAAGAAGCTCGGCATCCGCTCGGTTCCCGCCGTGCTGATCGACGGAGAGCTCGCCGACTGCTGCGCCGGGCGCGGGCCCGATGAGGCCACCCTACGCGCAGCGGGTCTCGGCCAGCCTCTTGCCTGACGCAAAGAGAGCCTTGCCGCGCGCCTGCTTCCACGGTCTTGAATCCGCCTGTGGGCTTCCTGCACTTCTAACTCGATCTGTCGGCTCGTCGCGGAGCGTGATTCCCCTGGTTGAGGTGTATAACCGAACGGCCGGGCTCGAAATCCGATCTGCCACGATTGAGGAGCCAGGATGCGGACTCACCGGACGACCTGCAAGGTAGGCGCCTGCGAGCCCTTCTGCGGGCTCGAAGTGGATGTCGAAGCTGGAAAAATGGTGGCGGTTCGCCCGGACCGCGCTCACCCGATCACCAAAGGCTATTCGTGCATCAAGGGCATGCGCGTCCTCGACTACCAGAACGACCCGGATCGGCTCTTGCACCCGATCCGCCGCTCCACAATCGGCTGGGATCGAATCACCTGGGCGACTGCCATCGAGGAGATCGGTCGAAAGCTCCGCGCGATTCGCGAGGCGCACGGGCCTTCCGCGATCGCAACCTATTGGGGCAATGCCTGCGACAGCACCACGATCTCGCTGGCCAATACGTTTTGCTCTGCGTTTGGATCGCCCAATTCATTCAACGTTCTCTCATTGGAGTACACCGACCGGGGCGCCGTGGCCGAGCGGATGCTCGGCAACGAGAACTTCATCCTCCAGCCCGATGCCGGTCGATCTGACTTCGCGCTCCTGCTCGGAACGAACCCTCTCGTCACCCAGGGCATGACCCTTCTGCAACGCCGGCCACGCATCATTGGTGATTTCAGGTCGATTCAGGGCAGGGGTGGCCGGGTCGTCGTCGTGGATCCCCCGTCGCACCGAGACCGCAAAGGTGGCGGACGAACACCTCGCGATACGACCGGGCACCGACCTCTTTCTGCTGGTGGGCATGATCAAGCGGATTTTGCAAGAGAGAACCTACGACGAGGCGTTCGTCGAGCAGCACACGACCGGTCTCGATTCCTGGCATGAACTCACTGCGGAATTCGATTTGAATCAAGCGGCCGAGATCACCGGAATCTCTTCCGAAGTGATCCAGCGGCTCGGAGACGAGTTTTCGGGTGCCAAGAGTGCATTTGTCACGACCCGCGTCGGTGTGCAGACCAGCCACAATCCATCGCTCACCGAATGGGCCGTCCAGACCTTGAACGCCATCAGCGGAAACATCGACCGACCTGGCGGTGTGTACTTCAATCCCGGTGCGATCGATGTTCCGAAGCTGATTGCCCAGTTCACCAAGCGAAAGAACCGGAGCCCCTTCGCGCGTGGGTGGGTATCCCCAGATTTTCGGTGGTCCCCCCGGCGACTGTCTTCGCAGATGACGTTCTGTCCGATGATCCCGAACGGATTCGCGCGCTGGTCGTCGTGGGCGGCAATCCGGTTCTGACGTTTCCCAATGCCGAGAAGGTGGAGGCGGCGCTGCAGCGACTTGAGTTGCTCGTCAGCATCGATCTATATCATTCCGACACGGGAACTTTCGCAGACTACAACCTTCCTGCGGCCACCGCGTTCGAGAAGGGCGGGTTCCATTTCTTGACCGCTAGCTTCGAACCCTACCCCTACATCGAGTGGAAGCCCAAGCTCGTCGAGCCGCGGGGCGAAGCGCGCAGCGAGTGGGAGATATTCCGTGATCTCTCGCGGTCCGCCGGCGTGCCCTTCCTGAACAATCCCGCCGTGAGCGCAATCGATCGCGTATTGGGGGTATTGGGCCGCTCATTCACTGCCGATCACTTCTACCGTTTTCTGCTCCTCGGCAAGACGACACTCAGCCGCTTGAAGAAGAACGCGGGTGGGATGAAATTCGGAGACATTGCTTGGGGCGATTTCACGGCACAGCGCCTCGAAACGGAGGATGGAAAAATTCAGCTCGCGCCGACGGATTTCGTCGAAGCGCTGCCCAAGGCACTCGGATCACCACTTCGCGCATCGCTGGAGTTTCCGCTCATCCTCATCTCGGGGGGGACGCCGCTCTGCGAGTTACAACACCTGGACGCACAACATTCCCAAGTTGATGGAGAAGCTGAACGGAAATTGGGCGACCCTGAGTCGAGTCGATGCGGAGCGGCTGGGGGTAGAGAACGGTACGTCGGTGCGAGTCGTATCGCGCACAGGAACTCTCGAGATTCGAGCTGTGGTGTCGGACGAAATTCGAGAGGGGGTCGTCATGATCCACCAGTTCTGGGGTCACAAGTATGAGAGTGGCATGAAGACGAGCCGCTCACAGCCCGGAGAGAACGTCAACCTCTTGCATGATGATTGCGTCCGAGACCGTTTTACGGGTATGCCAGTGTTCAATGGAACGCCATGTCGGGTGGAAGCGATCTGACGACGTTCGCCTCGAATTCAGCGAGAGCCGAGGTGCAGTACCAGCCAAAACATCGCAAATCCAACGCATCCAAGCGTCGCGAGAATGACAGCACGGTAGATCTTCACCGCGAGTTGGTGGGGTGGGCGTCCGGCACGTGTCTGGGATGTACGTGCCGGACACCCGACCGCTCCTTTACGGAGCGGTCCGAAACCGCTTCGACCGATCTCCCACCCACCCGATACGCCAACTGCTGCTCTAGACTTGTCCCTGCGCTGCTGTGGGTGGGAGCGTTCGCGAAGCGGATCAACATTCGGACCATTCAATTCAGCGAAAACGACGTTACGAGGCTTTCCCGTACCGTCGAACCGGTCAGAAACGCAAATTTCTGATCCGAAGAGCTGATCGATCCAGCTTCGTTGCGATCGGTCGATTTGCGGCGTTCGTCGCATGGCATGTCCTTTGGAGGGATAAAGGGCCTGCGTTGCTGTCGGAAAGGTGACGCAGGAAATGCCGCTGGATCAGGGCCAGAACGGGTCAATTGCATGACCAATTCGGTTCGTTTTTTCCTGAAAGGAGCGCAGAGCTCTCGCGTTCAGTCTTTCTGGTCGCCTAGCTGCGCGTTGGCCTTTGGCCAAAGCTTTTGCTGCGTCGCACAACCCCATTCTGGGGTTGCGCTCCTGGCTGCGCGTTGGCCTTTGGCCAAAGCTTTTGCTGCGTCGCGCAACCCCATTCTGGGGTTGCGCTCCTGGGCTCCGAATTGTGAAGATGACCGCGATGCGGTCGCCGAAGGCCAGGAGATTGAATCCGTGGAATCGAGAAGATTGAATTCAGGGAACCCAGGAGGTTGAGCACGTGATGACCAGGAGATCGAACCCGTGAAACTGCGCGCTGTCGTTGCGATGATGGAGCACGAAACGAACACGTTCTCGCCCGTGCCGACACCACTGCAGCGTTTTGGCAGTCCCATTGTACCCAGGGGGCCCGAGGTCTATCGCCTCTTCAAGGGTACGGGGACGGGAATCGGTGGTTTTCTCGATGTTGCGGACGAGGCGGGGATGGAGGTCGTCACGCCGATTGCGGGTAACGCGGCCCCGAGTGGCCCCGTTGAGGCGGACGCCTATGCGGCGATGTGCGACGCCATCTGCGAAGCGATCGGCCGAGGTTGCGACGTCTGCTTTCTGGACCTGCACGGGGCGATGGTGACCGAGACCACCGATGATGGTGAAGGTGCTCTGCTTGCGCGAATCCGCCAGTTGGCCCCCGAACTTCCGATCGGCGTTAGTCTGGATCTGCACGCAAATCTCACCGATGAGATCGTGAACAATTGCACGGCCTTGGTCGGCTACAAGACCTACCCCCACATCGATATGTACGAGGCCGGTGAACACGCTGGGCGCATCATGGTGTCGGCCCTCGAGGGTTCTGTTCGACCCGTGATGTCCTGGGGAAATCGCCCGCTCCTCGCGCAGACACTGCGCATGGGCCACGAAGACCAGCCGATGGGCCCGTTGATCGAAATGGCGCGCAAGGAGGAGAGCGCCGGGCTACTCGCGGCGTCGATTTTCGGTGGGTTCCCGCTGGCTGACTTTCCGAACGCGGGCTTGTCGGTGGTTGCTATTGCCGATGGCGACGAGGCCGTGGCGGAATCGGCGTGCGAGCGCCTGCTCGACGCAGCATGGCGGGAGCGCGAGGAGTTCGTTTTTGATTCGGAACCCCTATCCGAGACGATCGCCCGCGCAAAGGCACTGGATCGCGGACCGGTCATTCTGCTCGATCACGCTGACAATGCGGCATCCGGTGGGACGCAGGATACGGTGGCCGTCCTGAAGGAGGTGATTCGGCAGGGCCTCGAAGACGTTGCGATGTTCGGCATCTGTGATCCGGAAGCCGTCGAAGAAATGGCGCAGGCGGGGGTCGGTAATCGGCTTACCCTGAGACTCGGCGGCAAGGTCGACATGCCGAGCATCGGACTGCGGGGCGAGCCGATCAAGATATCGGGCAGGGTTCTCGCACTGACGGATGGAGATTTCGTCGTCACGGCTGCGATGGGGCGAGGCACCATCGAATCGATGGGTGCGACGGCTGTACTCGATACTGGAAGCGTGCAGATCGTCGTTTGCTCGCGAAACTCCGAACCTTTCGATCTCGGCTGTTTCCGCAGCGTCGGAATCGAGCCCACACAGAAGAAATTTCTGATCTTGAAGTCGCGGATCCACTATCGAGCGGGTTTTCGCGCGATCGCGCGAAACGAGCTGCCGTGTGATGGTGTGGGTGTGACGAGCAGCGACAACAGCCTGTTCAGATTTGAGAAGGTGCGCCGGCCGATCTTTCCGCTCGATCCAGACGTGAATGCTTGATTCTCGCTCGATCCAGACGTGAGCACTTGTTTTTCGCTCGATCCAGATGCGAGCGCTTGACGTCGCTCAACAGAGTGACTGACCGGGGAGAAGGGGCGGCATCGGGCAGCCGATGCCGTCAGCGATCGCGCGAACGAGTTCCCCCTCTGCCTGAGTGACTTTTCGATCCGCCGCGACGCAGGCCGCGCAGGCACTCAAGAGCTGCTCGCGAGTACTCGGATTGGCTTCCGCGAGCCTTTCGAGTGCGCGGTCGAGCTCTCGAAGTCCGGCGCGCTCGCGCGGTAGCAGCGCGATGTCGATCCCCGGCAACCGCGTTGCACCCGTCTCGAACGCGGTGCGAATCGCAGCCTCGCTGGAGCTGCCCGCATGAGCGAGGATCGAGAGCATCACCGCGCACGGCTCGGAGAGCTTGCGCGGTGAAGTGTGGCGAATGCGCGGTGGTTTGACCCGCTCGAAGTGAGGCCGCAGGTGGGTTAAGACCATGCGTTGCAGCACCCACTCGAAGAGTTCGATCTTCTCATCCGCGACCACGAGCGCGCGCATGTTGGTCTTGAACGCCTGGTATTGCTCGGCCGACAGGGCGCAGAGAGAGGGGAGCGCAATGTCGATCAGGGGCAGTCGGTAACGCGCCTCGAGTGGTTCGATTTCCGAAAGCAGGCGCCGCGTTTCAGAATCGATTCCCGTTTCTCCAAAGCGCGCGAGCTGCTCGAGTTGTCGGCCGCGGGGCTCGTCTTCGCGATCGATGAGCAGCGCGTAGATCACGGCGCGCGCTCCGTACGGTTCGCGGGCGGCCTCGGCGACCGCGGGGGGGATACGCTCTACGAGCGCTGCCGCGTAGGCGATGTGTGCGGCGGTGGGCTGCCCCACCTGCTCGATCGCGCTGCCCTCTGCGTTGACACTTTGGCTGGCGGAACGATCGGCGGCAGATTCACTGGCCGCGAATCCCGTGGCTCCGGTCGCCGCAGCGCGGCTCGCCCGGCTGCGAGCGCGGCGTGTTCCAGCCTGCCAGTTCGGATCGAGGCGCAGTATGCGTTCCTCGAGCGGCGGATGGGTGGCAAAGAGCATCTGCAATCCGCCCCGCAGTCCCTGGCTGAAGAAGAGATGGCTCGCCTCGGGGGCGTTCGGGCTCGCGAGAATCGAACCACCCTCGTATCCGCCGATCTCCTTCAGTGCGCCCGCGATGCCATCCGGATTGCGGGTGAACTGGACGGCCGACGCGTCCGCGAAGAACTCCCGCTGCCGACTCACGGAAGCCTTGATGAGGTTGCCGAAGAACGTCCCGAGAAAGCCGATCACCATCAGGCCCAGTCCCGCCGCGACGATTGCCATGCCGCTGTTGTCGCGGTTGTTGCTGCGCCGACTGGATCCCGAGAAAAGCGATGAGCGCAGCAGAAAGTAGCCGATGATGCCGATGATCAGGATCCCGTGGATCACGCCCATCAACCGAATGTTGAGCCCCATATCTCCGCTGAGGATATGGCTGAACTCGTGCGCGATGACTCCCTGGAGTTCATCGCGACTGAGCTGTTGTACGCAACCCCGCGTGACACCGATGACGGCATCACCCGGCGCAAAGCCCGCCGCGAATGCGTTGATACCCTGTTCGTCTTTGAGCAGGTAGACGGGCGGTGCCGGGATGCCCGAAGCGATGGCCATTTCCTCCACGACGTTGAGCAGCCTGCGCTCGTCCGCGTCTTGGGTGCCCGGCGGAATCGGCACTCCTCCGAGTGCCTCCGCGACCACGGCGCCTCCGCTTCTCAACTGGGCGATCTTGTAGAGGCTTCCGCCTCCCACCACGATGGCCGTACCGATTGCGACACCAAGGGCGAGATCGGGCTGCCACCACAGAGGTGAGATCACCATCTGTCCGGTGTTCGGATTGGGCTGTTCCACGCCGGTAAGTAGGACAGCGAGCAGATAGATCATGCCCGCGATTGCGATGACCGCGAGACAGAAGAGGAAGACGAGGCGCTTCGTGTTACGTCGGGCCGCGTCCTGATTTTCGAAAAAATTCGTCGACATGGAATCAGATCAGGAGAAAGAAACTTTCGGCGCCTCCGCGATCGCCGCGCTGTCGAACTCGAGCAATGACGCGTCCAGTGTGTGGCCGAACATGCCGGCGAAGATCACCGTGGGGAAGCTCTGCCGGTAGGTGTTGTAGGCAGTAACCGCATCGTTGAAGGCCTGCCGGGAGAAAGAGACCTTGTTCTCGGTCGACGTCAGCTCTTCGGTGAGCTGCTTCATGTTCTCGCTGGCCTTGAGATCCGGGTAGGATTCTGACAGGACCATTAGGCGTCCCAACGCTCCGCCCAACACGCCTTCTGCGCTCGCGAGATTCTTGATGGCGTTCGGATCGCCCGGGTCGTCGGCGGCCTTTTTCAGGCCGGAGACCGCCTGATTGCGCGCCTGGATGACTGCCTCGAGTGTTTCGCGCTCGTGCGCCATGTATCCCTTGACGGTTTCCACCAGATTGGGGATCAGGTCGTAGCGGCGTTTGAGCTGGACCTCGATTTGTGCAGAAGGCGTTCTGGTAGCGATTCTTGAGCGCGATGAGCTTGTTGTAGATGCCCATCACTGTGGCACCGAGTACCAGGACGATCGCGCCGATGACGATCCAGGTCATGGGTTTTCTCCTCGTTCGATGTTATCGATCGCGCCCAAAAGGCCCGAGCTCGCCGCGCTCCGCGGATACAGAGATCGAGCGAACGCAGATCCCTGCGCTCAATCGCCGTCAGGCTAGCAGAAGGCGTTCGGATCGAGGAATTCGTTTGTCGGCAAGAGCCCGATCGGGAAATTCAGTTGTCGGTAAAGACGGATCTCGACTGGCGATCGGGAGTCGAGGGTTCAGGCCGAGCGTTCGGCACTCTGGCGGATCGCGCGTTCTTCTGGGCGTGTTGCAGAATCGACGCGAGTTCGTTCAGATCATCCGCGAGGCCCTGATGGGCTGCGTCTGATTCCCTGAGCTTGTTGCGGGCTTGGTAGTTGCCGTCCTTCATCGACTGTACATGACGGCGCAGCGGGATGGTCGGGCCGAGAAGCGTGTGGGTGTAGGCGATGCAGAAGCCCAGCATTGCCAGCACGAAGGCGCCGAGAATGGCCGCTCCCACGATGCTGAAATCCTGGGTCTGGTGAAGGATCTGCTCTTGGAACGACTCCGGCACGCTGGTCATCACCATCGCGTACAATTTCACGAAGGCGGAATGCGAATGCCATGCAAATAAGGACATGAACGCAACCGTGATGAGCAGTAGATAGAGTGGAAGCCTGATCTGGGCTCCGAGTTGTAGAACGCGGAACGCTCGTCTCGAGTCGAATCCGAATAGCGACCGCATGAAGTTCCCTGCCACTGGACGAAGGTCCTCCTGCCGCTTCTGATCGGTTTGCGAGTCGTGTGGCTTGAGGCGCTCAGGCGATTGGCGTGCTGCACCTGGCCGGCATTCCGCGCCTATCGAAGATCTGCAGGAATCCTGGATTCTTAGGGGTTGGCTACGGATGCACTGCGGGCGACCCAGCGCTGGTAGGTGGCGGGCGCGAAGTAGGCGAGCCAGATCATTGCGAGCGCGGCGATTTCGCAGAACCCAATGAGATAGTCCATAGTGGCTGACCAGGTCCGGGTGACCCAGAATTCGACGAATTGACCGACGACCACGAAATCCAACAGGGTCCAGAACACCCCCGCGATCCCCCAGAGCAGATAGCGGTGCCAAACGATCGGTTCGTAGAAACCCAACCGAACGGGTGGCCGAAACGTGCCGTAATGGTGGAATCCCTCGGCTCCGATCCAGATCGAAGGCGCGATTGTGCCGATCCATTCGAGCCACCACCAGAAGTTTGTAAGCGGTTCGACACCCTCTGGATCTCCCCCCCAGCTGGAACCCACGGTTCCGACGACCAGGCAGATTGCGCTGCTGGCGGACAGCCATTTCGCCCAGGTCGACCCTCTGCGAAACGCGAGAAGTGGGAAATAGGCAATCCCGATTCCGCCCAGATTATTGGCGATGCGCGATGCGATGAGCAGCTGCGATTCCAGAGCGGGTTGACCCTGCCACGCGATGGCGATTACCCAGAGGGTGAAGCTCAGCGCCCAAATCAGGAACACCAGCCCGAGCAGCCATTCAGCAGCCGATCGGTTTCGGATGCCGAGCGGAACCAAGCGGGCCGCGAGCACGAAATAAACCAGGCCTGCGGCGGCCGAACCGATGTAAGCGCTCTCTTCCACCGTTCAGGCTTCTTTGGGTTGCGCCGCGGAAGCGGCGCCAGCAATCCAACGCCGGTAGAAGCGGGGCGGAAAACAGATCAGCCAAACCAGCGCTACGCCGGATATATCGGCCACGCTGTTTGCGCGGTCCATCGCGATCGACCAGACCTCCCGGGTCTCGAATTCGATGTGCTGGAATACCACCATCCCGTAAAACAAGGCCCAGACGATGCCCGTGATGCCCCAAAGCAGGTAGCGGTTGCAGACGAGTGGATCGCACAGCCCCAGTCGCACGCGCTGCCGCGCATTTAGATAGTTGATGAACCCTTCGACGCTGACCCAGTTCATCGTCACAAAGGCCGCCGCCCAATCCGCCCACCACCAGGGGTTGCTGAGCGGCCGGACGCCCTCCGAGTCTCCCACCGCGAAGGATCCCGCGACACCTGCGAACACGGCTATCGCGATCACGAAGACGAGGGCTTTCGCCCAACGCGCCTGACTGCGAAATGCGATCCAGATGAAACTCGCGAAGAAGATCGTTGCCGCGCAAGTAAAAACGCGCCCCGCGAAAAACAGTGGTTGGGTCAGGGGTTGATTGGCCGTCGCAACTGGAATCTGCCAGCAGGCGTAGGCGAGCCCCCAAAAGAAAAGGGCCATGCCGAGTAAAAATTCGGGCGATTTCTGGGATCGGAAACTCAGATGAAT
>PVMK01152530.1_pt1 | contig 20271 bp, 19 predicted proteins | sample 1853481 | NCBI WGS metagenome assembly PVMK01 (sample SAMN08533507, study PRJNA380276) | Marine sediment metagenome, whole genome shotgun sequencing project. | reverse complement strand
AATAAGTTGGTGCCGGATATAATGACGCACCACCTTCCGGGCCATAGCCCGGATTGTATCGCTGTCTTGCTGGGCAACGAAGCGATCATCGTCGGCGATATTGTGCTGCCCGACATTACGCCCTGGCCCACCCGCGAAGAATTGTTCGACGAAGTCGCTGAAGTTATCAAACCTCATTACACGAAACCTAATGAGATTTTTGGCCTGGATCGATACATCAAATCATTAAAAAAATTAGGTAAAATCGCCGGGAAGCATCCTGAACTGCTCGTGCTGCCAGCCCATCGCTTCTACTATAAAGGTCAATGGAACGGCCTTCAACTCGCAGACCGGGTAAACGAATTGTTGGAGCACCATGTGCAAAGATGTGCCGCCATTATTGAAATCCTGCGAACCGGTCCTAAAACAGCCGAAGAAATCGCTCAAGAGCATTTCGAGGAAAGTCTCCTGGAGGGATTCGGCAGCATCATGGCCGCCAATGAAATTGTCAGTCACTGTGAATTTCTTATCAGGTGTGGTGATATCGTTGGTATGAATGAAAACCAATATGGCGCAACCGGAACCGGTAACTTTGAAAAATATATCTTAAGGTATTAAAATGAAAACATACGATGATTGCATCATATTTCTGCTGGCCAAGGCCTATCAGAAAGCCCATGGTGATTTTAAAAAACGAATTCAATCCTACGGCCTGACACCCATACAGCACTTAATCCTGGAGGTGCTGTGGGGGGAAGACGGACTTTCGGGCAGTGATATCGGCAAGAAACTGGTTTTAGACGGGGCCACTCTATCGGGTGTATTAGACCGCTTGGCTGGGGGTGGCTGGATTTCAAAAGAATCCGATACCGAGGACAAGCGGGTTTTGCGAAATTATCTAACCCCAAAGAGCAAAGAGTTAAAACCCAAACTGTCGGAAGCCAGGGATCTAACCAATGAAGACCTTTTAAAAACTTTCTCTATAGAGGAAAAAGTGCTGTTAAAACGGTTCCTGCGGGATATGCAATGAAAATAGAAAGGTTCGGGGTTCTGGGTTCTGGGTTCAAAGGTTGTAACACACTAACATTGTTTATGTTTTCAACACTATGAGTAGTATGGCCGTTTTTACCCAATGGGCGCAACAGTCTTGCCTTTCAGTTGAATTTGAAAGCCCATTAGGACATGCTCAGCAGGGCTCTTTAACCGGGAACCTTGAACATTGAACCTCTGAACCCGATATATATATATTTTGTATACAAATAAAATTTTCGGCTGTCGTTCATAATAAAGATGGAGCGAAGCGACGCCGTCATTCGTCAATAGTCATTTTCTTTGTTCCGGTTTATCCGGGCTAGGAGTTGCCAATTGGAGAAATTAACCCGTAGAGCGATGGAACTTGCCAGGTGCTATGGTGCCGGTGCGGTGGGAGTTGCCACCATCGAAACCCTGAAAGGAGGGCCGCCGTCAACGGATTTGACCTATGTTCTACCCGGCGCTAAATCAGCAATTAGTTTTGCAGTCCCTTTGAATCAGAACACCATCGAGCTCTGGTTTAGCAAAAAAAGCCACGAGAACCACTTTAAGGACAATATTCAAACCAATGTCATTGCCAGCGGTATTTCTCTGGAACTTGCCAACTATTTAGGGCAGAAGGGATATCCTTCGATTCCATTGACTGCCAACACGGCCTACCGGTCAGAGAGCAAAAACGGGCGCTACGATGAAATCCCCCCCATTTCTCATAGATACCTGGCTGTAAGATCCGGTGTCGGGTTTTTCGGACTGTCCGGTAATGTTCTCACTAGAACCGAGGGTGCTGCCATTATCCTTGGTTCGGTGGTCACCGAAGCCGAACTGGTACCAACAGATCCCCTGCCTGCCGGCGAAAACTATTGTGATCTTTGTCGGCTGTGTAAGGCTGTCTGCGCCTCGGGCTTTATCGATGGAGAAGAACACATATCCGTAACCATGGGGGGGCTTGAATTTTCCTATTCCAAAAAGCACCACCACAGCCGCTGCGATTATGTTTGCGGAGGTTTTACCGGACTGCACAAATCCGGCAAGTGGTCAACCTGGTCACCCGGTCGCTTTCCCATTCCGGACAAAGACGAGGAATTTTATCCGGCGTTGTTAAACACCGTTGGCCCTTATCTTAAGCGTCCGAAAACAGGATCAGCCGTATTCAATGTCATCGCGCCGGGAGACAAGGTGGAATTAACCTGCGGTAACTGCCAGCTCATCTGTCATCCCGACAAGGAAATTCGCAAGCGGCGCTATAAAATGCTGGTTGAAAGTGGGGTCATCATCCAGAAACCAGATGGAACCCTGGAAGCCGTCACACCGGAAGAAGCCAAAAAGAGGATTGCAGAGATGGAACCGGATACTAGAGCACTTTATGAGAAAATTTTAGAGACCCCCGAACCAGGAAAAATAGAAATAACAAATCCCAAATCACAAATATCAAACAAATTCCAATGACCGAAATTCCAAATTCGAAACCCGTATATGATCTCGAAGAAAGGACGTTCCAGTTCGCTAAAGCTGTTAGACTTTTCGTCAAAACATCGATACTGGAAAAATCTAAATGACCACAATCCTTGTAGTAACGTTTTGGTCATTGAATATTGTGATTTGAGATTTATTTGTAATTTGGTGCTTGTTATTTGGGATTTGAACTATTTTGGTGCTTGTATTTTGGTATTTGCCGTAAATTGCACAAAAAATCCGGAGGTGCTACAAGACATTGTAAGCTTGTGCAGATAAATTCACCATTTTATCCTGAAGGAGCTTATCTATGTTAAAAAACTCGAATTACAGAATTATTCGGTATCGAACGCCCCTTCGTGCATGGGGGTTTGATGTGGATTGCCAGAGCAGAACTGGCATCCGCTGTGGGCAACGCCGGGGGTATCGGCTTTATGACAGCCCTCACGTTCGAGGAAGCTGAGGATTTGCGGGCCGAAATTCGCAAGTGCCGTGAAATGACGGATAAACCTTTTGGGGTTAACCTGACGTTTCTTCCGTCCCTGCGCACCATTGACTATCCGGCCTACATCAAGGTCTGCATTGAAGAAGGGATTAAATTTATCGAAACGGCGGGCAGAAACCCGGAACCCTACATGGATCAGCTCAAGTCGGCAGGCATAAAAGTGGTCCACAAATGTACGTCGGTGCGCCACGCCATCAAAGCCGAAAAAATCGGATGCGATGTGGTCAGTATTGACGGGTTCGAAGCCGCAGGGCATCCCGGTGAAGACGATGTTACGTCATTGATCCTCATCCCGCTTACCCGCGACGCCATTGACATTCCCATCATCGCTTCCGGTGGTTTTGCTGACGGTCGCGGCCTGGTGGGCTGCCTGGGTCTCGGTGCGGACGGCATGAACATGGGGACCCGTTTTGTGGCCACCAGGGAGGCTCCGGTGCATGACAATGTCAAACAGACACTCATAAATCACGGGGAGCGTGATACCCGTCTGATCATGCGGACACTCCGCAACACGGAACGCGTCATTCAAAACCAAACCGTGGACAAGGTGCTTGAAATCGAAAGTAAGGGAGATACTAAAATCGAGGATATCGTGCCTTACGTTTCCGGACTCCTAGGCAAAAAAATGCTTGAAGACGGAGACACGGAAAAGGGCGTGATGTCCGCCGGACAGTGTATGGGACTTATAAACGATATTCCCACCTGTCAGGAACTGCTGGATCGAATCATGGCCGATGCCGAAAAAATCATCAATGAGAAATTTGCCCAAGCCATAAAATAAACTATACTACGCCTCCCCCTTGTCAGCAGGATAGCTGCCCAGGTTTTTCAGCGATATCGTCATCTTACTCATGCGTTCGAGTACCTCTGCAACCTTGGAATTTTCTTCAGAACCTTCGAAATCAAGGAAAAAACTATAGTTGCCTGGATCCGACCGCAGGGGCATCGAGGAAATACGGGTCAGATTTATCTTGGCCTCGGCAAATAGTTGGAGCACGCCATAAAGCTGACCGGCTTCGTGGGCAACGGCAAAAATTATTGATGTTTTATCTCTCTTTTCAGTACCGGCTTCTCTGGACAGAAGTAAAAACCGGGTCGAATTGGAAGGCCCGTCTTCGATCCCCTCTTTTATGATTTCCAGGTCATACAGCTCACCGCATAATGCGCTGGCAATAGCCGCGGCGGCTTTGGGGTTTTCCCTGGCCAGCATTTTGGCCGCTCCGGCGGTATCGTAATAGGGACGCGGTTCGAGTTTATTGCGCATCATAAAATCACGGCACTGGGCCAGGGCCTGCGGATGGGAATAAACCACCCGGATTTCGCGGTAATCGGTTGCTTCGGTGGCCAGCAGACAATGATTTACGACTACCTTGACTTCACCGATGACGTTGAGCTCCGTGGTCGTAAGAAGATCATTGACCTGGGTGACGGCCCCTTCCAGTGAATTTTCCACCGGCACCACCCCGAGGTCGAAATGGCCTTCCTCAACCCCGCGAAATACATCGATGAATTCAAGGCAGGGTATGTAAGCACCGGCGGGCACCAGTTTTCGAGATGCCACTTCACCATAGGCGCCCGTGCTCGCCCTGGAAAGCGACCAGACGACGGTCTTCATCTTGAAGTCGTTTGCTTTCTTCGATGATGGTTTCCAGCAATTGCCGGGAAAAGGAACTTTTAATCAGGTCCAGCTTCATTCGGTTTACGCGTTCCAGAACATTGGCTTCGCTCTGGGCCTCATCGCCGGTTTCCTGGAATTTTTTTGATCGCAACGCCAGCCCCATACGCTCCTGAAGAAGGACCAGTAATTCGCGGTCAATTTTGTTGATTTTAAGACTAATTTCGTTAAGCTTCATTTTTTTCCTCTACCTAGGCAGTTTGTCCATAAAAGTTCTAAGCGGTCTTAGTCGACCCATGATATCCGCAAAAATCGCCCGGTGTAAGGGCCTGGTCCGCATCGCACAGGGCTTCTTCCGGCTTGTGGTGAACCTCTACGATGATTCCGTCGGCACCGGCTGCCACCGCTGCCATGCTCATGGGGCCGATCAGATTGACACGTCCGGTGCTGTGGGTTGGATCAACGATAATCGGCAGATGGGTCAGTTCTTTGATCGCAGGCACCGCGCTTAAATCCAGCGTATTACGGGTGTATTTTTCAAAAGTTCTAATTCCACGCTCACAAAGTATAACGTTTGGATTGCCTTCGCTGAGGATATATTCGGCGCAATTCAACCATTCTTCAAGAGTAGAGTGCATGCCCCGCTTGAGAAGTACCGGTCGAGACGATTGCCCCACCTCCTTGAGTAAAGAGAAGTTTTGCATGTTGCGGGTTCCTATTTGCAGAATATCTGCAAATTCAGCAACCCAGGAAACATCCCGGGGATCAATCACTTCGGTGATAATCGGAAGGCCCGTTTCCTTGCCTGCCAGGGCCAGTAATTTCAATCCGCGAAGACCCAGACCCTGGAATGCGTAAGGTGATGTCCTGGGCTTAAAAGCCCCTCCGCGGAGCATATCCGCCCCGGCAGATTTGACGGCCCGGGCGGTTTCCATAATCTGAAATTCACTTTCAATGCTGCAGGGTCCGGCAATCACAACGAAATCACGCCCGAATGCTACATTAGACACTTTTATAATGGTGCGCTGTTCAGTTTCGCGCGCGGCAAGTTTAAGGTTTTTCATGGTTACCATCCTTATCCACTATCCGACAAATTTCTCAAGTAAACGTATGATAGAGACCGGCGAATCAGTTTGCAGCCGCGAATTTGTTGAAAGTTTCGCGATCCACAAGATGAACTTCCTTTTCGGTAAGCACCTCAATGGCCTTATCATTATCGTCGAAACGGAAAATCATTATTGCTTTTCCCGAATCCATACCCGCCAGGGCGTAGCCATATTTAATTTTAATTCCGGCTGCCATCAACCTTTCGAGTAAATCGGCTAATTGGCCCGGTTTGTCTTCCATTTGGACAGCCACCACATCATCAACCCGAGCAGGGATGTCTTTCTTCATCAAAATTTGTCTGGCCGCCGACGTATCGGATACCAGAACGCGCAGTTCACCGAAATTTCCGGTGTCCACCAGGGTAAGCGCTCTAAGGTTGATACCCGCATCACCCAATGCCCGGGTAAATTCATACAATCGGTCGTGTGAATTTTCAATTTGTACTGAAATTTGCTTTAATTTCATGGAATCCTCCTTTATGTGAGTTTAAACGTAAATTATAATGCCCGAAGTTCGTAGCCACTTTGATTTTGGGATAATACTCCATCACTCCTATTGCAACAATCTCCTGGCATAAGCGAATTGACTCTGACCGCACTAAAAAAGGTTGATCTCCGGATCTAATAAAAAAACCCCGGGATTGTTCCCGGGGCCTTTCAAAAATAAAAACCCCGGGTGGCGACTAAGTCCACCCAGGGTGTTAACGATCAAATTTTAGCGTTAACTTGCCGGATGGACGCTTCTAAAGCTAAAAAAGAAGCGCCCGAAATTAAAATATCCTTTTGTGCTGTAAATTGTGTTCATCTTTGCATCTCCATTGACAAGTGAATCTACGATACATAAGTTTCAAACTAAATGTCAATACATTTTTTTACCGTTCAGAGGTTCAGGGTTCAAAGGTTCAAGGGTTAACGTTTAATCTGAATCCATGACTGCATTCCTATCATTTTTATCGGGACTCCGATTTTGTTTGGGTCATTTGAATTTTGGTGATTCGAATTTGTTTCGTGTTTCGGCCAATTTTATAAGATCAGGCGAGTTTCGGATTTCCGGTTTATCCGGGTTAGGGTATTATATAAAAAAATGTTGACACGCCATTAGCATTAATATAAACGGAGCACTGAAGCTAAAACGAAGGAATCAACAATCGATGAATACATTTTCAGGCGGCTTTTACTATTATTATTTCCGGTATTATTTTTACCGGACCGGTCTGCCTGAAGTGCGCTGATTAGTAAAAGACAATTTCCAAAGCGTTCTAAACCGTGGGCAGATCTTCAACCCCACGGTTTTTTTTTATTTTTAAAGTCGTCTAATCCGGATCCGACGAAAGCGGAGAACAAATTGCCACAAAGGCACCAAGACACGAAGGGAAACGCAAAACTTTTTGGGTAATATTCATCTTTGCGTCTTTGTGTCTTGGTGGCGAAAATGTTTTGTCATAAAATGTCTTAGATCCGCCTCCGGAGGACAAAGAATTCCCAACTAAGACTCAAAGGTGAAAAATTATGAAACCAACAGACGATTTGCGCGTAAAAGGTTATCAACAACTCATGGAACCGGGCATGTTGAAGCAGGAACTTGCCATAAGCCAGGCAGCACACAGCACCGTCCTTTCAGGAAGAGAGGCCATTGAGAAAATTCTGCGCAAAGAAGATAAACGGCTCCTGGTGATTGTCGGACCGTGTTCCATTCACGACCAAAAGGCCGCTTATGAGTATGCCGGCAAAATTAAGAAACTCAGAGACAAGGTCAGCGAAGCGCTTTTTCTTGTGATGCGGGTTTATTTCGAAAAGCCGCGAACCAGCGTGGGGTGGAAAGGACTGATTAACGATCCGCGAATGGACGGATCCTGTGATATTCCCGATGGCCTGCGAAAAGCACGTGAAATCTTGCTCCGGATTAATGAAATAGGAGTTCCCGCTGCCACCGAATTCCTTGAGACCATCACGCCGCAATATGTGGCGGATCTTGTAAGCTGGGCGTGCATCGGCGCCCGCACAACCGAATCACAGACCCACCGTGAATTAGCCAGCGGGATTTCCATGCCGGTTGGATTCAAGAACGGAACGGACGGCAAGCTTTCAGCGGCCATAAATGCCATAGTAGCTGCCAAAACTCCCCAAAGCTTCCTGGGCATAGATCAAAACGGACATACCTGTGTGGTTAAAACCGGGGGGAATCCGTGGGCCCACATCGTTTTGCGTGGTGGTCAGCAGCCGAATTACGACCCGATCAGCATCGAGCAGGCACGCCTGAAACTGATCGAAAAAAACCTGCTCGAGAACATCATGGTGGATTGCTCTCACGGCAATTCAATGAAAAAACATCAGGGGCAGGCAATTGTCTGGAGAAACGTGATTGATCAGTATATTGCGGGCAACGATTCACTGGTTGGTCTTATGCTCGAAAGCAATCTGTTTGAAGGCAACCAGAAATTCAGCGGTAGCCTGTCATCCCTAAAATACGGTGTGTCTATCACGGATGAATGCATTTCCTGGGAAACCACCGAACACCTGCTGCTGTCGGCGGCTGAGAAACTGGTAAACTCATCTAAATTAAGCAGCCGCGACAGATGGGTACAGGCGCTATGAGATCTGTCAAACTTGACACCCCGATTGGCAAATCCGTCATTTTGATTGGCGAGCGGTTGGAAAATCTCAAAAAATACCTGCCGGTGAAAATGCCGATCATTATTACAGATACCAATGTTCAAAAACACTGGGGGCATTATTTCCCGCCCGGTGCTGTCATTACCATCGATACCGGAGAAGAGATTAAATCTCTTGCCGCCGTTGGCGGCATATATGAACAGCTATTAGAACTGGATGCGGATAGGTCATCGTTTATCGTCGGTATCGGCGGTGGTATCGTCTGCGATGTTGCCGGATTTGTTGCCTCAACCTATCTTCGCGGGGTCAGGTTCGGGTTTGTGTCAACCACTCTCCTTTCGCAGGTTGATGCCAGTGTGGGCGGAAAAAACGGTGTCAATTTCGGAGGCTACAAAAATATCGTAGGGGTTTTCAGCCAGCCCGAATTTGTCATCTGCGACCAGAATTTATTGCAGACCCTTCCCCAAAGAGAATTTCAGTGCGGCTTTGCCGAAATTGTCAAACACGGCGTCATCGCAGATGATCAACTTTTTGCCTATCTGGAGCAGAATTGGTCCCGGGCCCTGGAGCAGGATTCGGAAGTTATCGAAAAACTGGTATATGATTCGGTGGTCATCAAATCCACCATAGTCAACCGTGATGCAACGGAACAGGGGGAACGGCGCAAGCTCAACTTCGGACATACCCTCGGCCATGCAATCGAGAAAGTGCTGCAGGTACCCCATGGTGAAGCTGTAAGCGCCGGCATGGTTCTGGCGTCAAAGCTTTCTGAAAAAAAAGGATATCTGCAATCAGAAGATTCGACCCGGCTTTCCAACCTGCTCGAAAACTTCAGACTCCCTGTGGAGCTTGAATTTAACCGGCAGCAGGTATTCGAAGCAATCGGGAAAGATAGAAAGAGGGAAGGGGACCGTCTGAAATTTGTACTTCTCAAAAGAATCGGTGAGGCTGTTGTTAATGAAATTTCAATTCAGGAGTTGGAAAACCTGTTAGAATCTTAATTGTTAATTCTTTGCATTTTATGAAAAGATCTTTTAGGGTTCCGGTTTGTCCGGGTTAGGTGAATAGGTTCTAAACGTTAGAAGGTTTTATCGAACCATGACAGAATCACAGCGAAATGAAGATAAAACAAGAAACACCGATACCGGAATCGCATCACTTCGTCGACGTATCGATGAGATCGATGATCAAATCCTTGAATTGATCAACCAACGGCTCCTGGCTGCCAGGGAGATAGGGAAAATCAAGGACCGCTCGGACGCAGCAGTTATCGATTCCCGGCGCGAGGGCCAAATTTACCAACGGCTTTCTTCTTTGAATAAGGGACCCTTAAAAGAAAATGCGCTTCATCGTATTTTTAGAGCTGTCATTGCTGCCGGCCGGGGAATCCAGATCCCCGGAAATAAAGCCGCAGTTGCCCCTTTGTATGTTGTTGTTGGAAACCCGATAGGTCACAGCCTGAGTCCTGTCATGCACAACAGTGCCTTGGCCCATGCCGGTCTTGATGGTATCTATCTCGCTTTACGGGTCGAAAATATTGCTGCGGCTGTCGACGGAATCCGGGGCCTGGGTATTCGCGGCGCCAGTATTACCATTCCCCACAAAATTTCTGTGCTGCAATATCTGGATAAAGTGGATCCGATGGCCGCAGATATCGGTGCCGTCAATACGGTTATTAACAGAGACGGGGTCCTTCACGGCTATAACTCGGACTGTGCGGGGGCCGTCAAAGCCTTATCCGAAAAGACAGTGATCAAGGGTAAGGATGTGGCTGTTATTGGAGCCGGGGGCGCAGCGCGGGCTGTGGGGTTCGGACTCAAGCAGGAAGGGGGCCTGGTCACAATTATAAACCGCACAGAGTCCCGGGGAGAAAAACTCGCCAGGGATCTGGGGTGCCGGTTTATGCCGCTTGCGGAACTAAAAAAACTGCCTTATCACATCGTTGTCAACGCCACCCCGGCCGGGATGACGCCGGATGTCGACAGCATGCCGCTGGCGCCGAAACTTATGGAACCTGAAATGGTCGTCATGGACATGGTTTACAACCCTTTGAAGACGCGATTCCTGAAAGAGGCGCAAAGCATCGGGTGTACGACCGTGGACGGCGTTGCCATGTTTGTCCACCAGGGAGCCGTTCAGTTCGAATTGTGGACCGGGAAGAAGGCGCCGGTAGACGTTATGCGCAGGGTTGTGCTGGAGGAACTGAGAAGTCATGACTAATCGTTCACAGGTTCTGGGTTCAGCGTTCAAGGTTATTCTGGACCATCCGAACCTCTGAACCCTGAATTTCTTATATGAAACTACATTGAAATAAAGTAGGGGCGGGGTTTATCCCCGCCCGTAGCAGTAGTTGCGGTGGTATTCGGGCGGGGATAAACCCCGTCCCTACGAGTAAAGCACAAGGCCAAAGTTTCTCTTTCGATCAGACTGGCCGCTTTTTCAGGCCAGCGGAGGCACTGAACCTTGAACTCTGAACGGTTAATATTATATGATCGAGATAAAACCATACAATATAAAGGATCGCTGCGAGGTTGTGGTGCCGGGTTCCAAGAGTTTTACCCACCGGATCCTGATCGCCTCGGCTCTTTCCGGGGGCAGATGCAGTATCGGTATGCCCTGTTCAGCGAAGATACGGTGCTGACCATGAAGGCCTTGAGGCAGATGGGCATCCGGATCGAGGAAAATCCTGACAACCGGCTTCTTGTTTACGGCCATAGCGGTGTGTTGCGCCCGAGCGCGGAACCGTTTTATCTTGGAAATTCCGGTACCTCCATGCGTTTGTTAACCGCCGTCGCCGCTTTGGGAAAAGATACATTTAAACTACTTGGAAATGAGCGCATGAACGAGCGACCCATTCAGCCCCTTATTGATGCGTTATTGCAGATTGGGGTGCAGGTTCGTTCGAGCAGCAACAATGGTTGTCCGCCGGTTGAAGTAAACGGAGAAAACCTGGTTGGCGGGGCCGTCGATATAGACTGCCGGATAAGCAGTCAATATCTGACCGGACTGTTGCTGATAGCCCCCTGCACCGAAAGGGGACTGGAAATAAAAGTAACACAAGGCCCGGTTTCAAAACCCTATGTAGATATGACGATTGATGTGATGGCCCGCTTTGGCGTACCTGTCAAGCGCGAGGGTTACGATTTTTTTCAAGTGGGCGGCAAACAAACATACCGGGAGGGGGCTTATGAAGTGGAGGCTGACGGTTCCCAGGCCGGGTATTTCTGGGCGGCGGCCGCTATCTGCAGAAAGGCTGTGAAGGTTAAAGGCGTCAGCAAAGATTCCTGTCAGGGAGACGTTAATTTTTCAAAAGTTCTGGAGTCCATGGGTTGCGCAATCACAAACGAGCCCGATGGAATTACAGTTTCCGGCGGTGACCGGCTGCGGGCAGTAGAAATCGATTTGGGTGACATGCCGGACATGGTTCCTACGCTGGCGGTGGTTGCCGCTTTTGCGGCAGGGACCACAGTCATTAAAAATGTTTCTCATCTAAAATCTAAAGAGAGTGATCGTTTAACGTCTGTTGTTAACGAACTGATAAAAATGGGTATCACTGCCCGCTGCAGCGATGACGAGCTGATGGTTACCGGAGGCCAACCCCGGGGAGCTAAAATTGAAACTTACGGTGACCACAGAATCGCTATGAGCTTTGCGGCGGCAGGGCTGGCGGCCCCGGGAACTATTATCCGGGACGAACGCTGTGTGGATAAATCCTTTCCGAATTTTTGGAAAGTATTTGAAGGGATGTATCGTTAACCGTTCCGGTTAAATCCCAAATAACAAAACTCAAATTACAAATAAATCTCAAATAACAATGACTCAAATTCCAATTTGGATGAAATCGATTTTTTAAGTTTTTAGGACACGGATCTGCACGGATAGACACAGATTTTTCATTTTATTTATTATTTCCATTTTATCTGTGTGATCTATGAACCTTCATATGAAAGGATAACCCTGAACGTTGAACCCTGAACCCATGAACCCCAACAACCTCTTTCTAATCGGATTCCGCTGCACAGGCAAATCCTCTGTGGGTAGATCTCTTTCTGAAAAACTTGGCCGGTCATTTGTTGATACGGATTCATTGCTGGTAACCAAACAAAAAATGAGTATTAAGGAAATCGTGGGCGCCCATGGTTGGGAAAGTTTCCGACAAATGGAGCATGCAATTTTAAAGGAAGTATGCATTTCAGACGAACAGGTTGTGGCCACGGGCGGCGGTGTTGTGCTCAATGAGGACAATGTGATGCTCATGAAGAAAAGCGGCAGAATCATCTGGTTGAAGGCAACGGCGGAAAGCATTAAAGCCAGAATGCTGCAGGATAAAGATACCCAGGATTTTCGACCGGCCCTGACATTAGATAGTAATATTTCAGAAATTGAAGAAACGCTGCATTCACGGGAATCCCTTTACAAAAACGCCATGGATTTTTTTGTGGATACCGATGATCGTGCGATCCGCGTGATCACGGATGTTATCATTAAAAAGCTTAAAGCCTTAGACCCTAACCCGGACAAGCCGGAACCATAAAAGATCAATCACGAAAGCACGAAATGACGAAAGCACGAAAAGAAGCCAAGAAAATTTTCGTGTTTTTCCGCCAGGCGGATGTTTTCGTGATAAAATCCGCCTCAGGCGGATCATAAAATGCAAAGAATTCATAACTAAGACTCTAAAACGTTCATCTTTTAAAGCAAAGATGCTCATAAACACCTTCATGGTATAGGGTGCCAGGAATTCGGAAGTTGGAATGCGGAATGCGGAAAATAAGAAAAGGCTCCAGCCGTCGTCACGCTCAGGTGTGACTATGGCTCGGCAGGCAGGGCCTATGCATGCGATCTAATCTGATTCTTTTCGTCCTCGTGCTCGTGAATCAGAATTTTATAGGGGACGAGTACGAGGACGACGAGGAAGGCGGTAGCTGCCGTGCCGTAGCTCAAAGAGTTAAGGCGGCTCATCTGACCTCTGTCATCTGTTTTCTGTCATCTGTCCTCTGACACCTGAAACCTAATTCAAAGTCATTGGAGACAAAATTCATGTCCAGCACTTTTGGAACCCTATTCAGGGTAACGACGTTCGGTGAGTCCCACGGTAAAGGGGTCGGTGCCATCGTGGATGGCTGTCCTCCTGGATTAACGCTCAGCGAAAAGGACATCCAGCCCCAGCTTGATCGCCGCCGACCCGGTCAGACGCAGTTGACCACCGACAGGGAAGAGGCCGACCGGGTTACCATTTTATCCGGCGTTGAAAACGGCCGGGTTTTGGGAACACCCATTGCCATGTGCGTGGCCAACAAAGATCAGCGGCCTGGAGATTATGCCCAAATGATGTCGGTTCCGCGCCCGTCCCATGCCGACTATACCTACCAGATAAAATACGGCATCCGGACCTCCAGCGGCGGAGGTCGATCGAGTGCCAGGGAAACCATTGGCCGCGTGGCTGCGGGGGCGATTGCTGAAAAATTTCTGCATGAAGGTTATGGAATAGAAATAGTGGCCTGGGTGAGTTCGGTGAGCACGATCACGGCCGGAGAAATAGATGAAAATCTCGTCACACGTGCGGCGGTGGACGAAACACCGGTGCGCTGTCCGTCCTCTGATGCTGCCGGGCAAATGGTACGTGCAATCATGAAAGCCAAAGAAGGGAAGGATTCCCTGGGTGGAATTATTTCTTGTGTATGCCGTAATGTTCCTGCCGGCCTGGGTGAGCCGGTGTTTGACAAAATGGAGGCTCGGCTGGCCCAGGCCATGATGTCGATTCCGGCCACCAAAGGTTTTGAAATCGGCTCAGGATTTGCGGGTACCCGCATGACCGGCTCGCAGCACAACGATCCCTTTGTAAAAAAAGAAGGCCGCCTGGGCACTATTACCAATTACAGCGGTGGCGTTCAAGGCGGTATTTCCAATGGCGAGCCGATCATTTTCAAGGTGGCCTTTAAACCACCGGCGACCATTGGAAAGGCTCAAAAAACGGCTGATTTTGACGGCCACGTGATGACACTGGAGGCCAAAGGCCGCCATGACCCCTGTGTGGTTCCCCGGGCCGTACCAATTGTCGAAAGCATGGCCGCCCTGGTTATAGGGGATATGGCGCTTCAGCAACGAATGCGGTAGATGGAGGTTTCGGGTGTCAGGTGTCAGGTTTCAGAGGACAGACGTCAGAAGACAGAGGACGGAAGACAGAGGTCAGAGATCAGAGATCAGAATTCGTAAATTCGTTTCCGTGTCGAGGCCGACCCTACTTGGCATTTTAATTGTGGGAGCGGCTTTTAGCCGCGATTAACTCGATCAGGCAGATACCCATAATTTTAGGCACTTTAGGCAATTTAGTGCATTTTAGGCATTCTATTTCGGCAATTGATCTAACCATGTACTATTTGCCATTAAAGATGTAGCAGGTTAAGGATTAAAGAATTCAGTAAAAATGAAATTGTCAGACCGCATAAACCGTGTTGCAGAATCACAGACGGTGCAGTTCACGCGACTGCTGCAGCAGCTCCGCCGACAGGGCAGGCAGGTTATTGACCTGGCGGTGGGAGAGCCGCAATTAAGCACCCCGGCCGAAGTGATTGAATCCACCAAACGGGCGCTGGATGAAGGTATGACCAGATACGGCACGGTATCCGGTCTCCATGAATTAAAATCCGGTCTGGCACGGCAGTTTGAGGGGTATGATGAGAATAACATTATCATTTCCAACGGGTCAAAACAGTGCCTGTTCTCAATATTCCAGGTCATTTGCAATCCATTCGATGAAGTTATTATTCCCCCGGCCTTACTGGGTGAGTATTCCGCAACAGGTCAATATCGCCGGAGGAAAACCGGTGTTTGTGGACACCCGCAATCACCAGCTGACATGCGAAATCATTGAACCGGCCATCACCCGGAAAACACGGGCCATTCTTATCAATTCACCCAATAATCCCACCGGAGCGGTTTATCCGTCAAAGGAGCTCGAAAAAATTGTCCGCCTGGCGCTTGAGCATAACTTATTTATCATTTCAGATGAAGCTTATGGGTTATTTGTTTATGACGGGCTTGAAGCTGATAGCATTTTTAATTTTAAAGAAATCCGTGATCAGCTGATTGTAATTCGGAGCTTTTCGAAAGCTTTCGGCATGACGGGGTTTAGAATTGGTTACCTGGCGGCTGCGCATGAAATCGTTACGGCTGTCGATCGACTGCAAAGTCATTTGACCGGCAATGTCTGCACCTTTGCCCAACATGGGGCCCTTGCTGCGCTCAGGATGGATGAAAACATCCTTGCCGGATGGCGCAATGATCTTGAGAAAAAAAGGGATTATGCTTACAACCAGGCGGCCAGGCTGTTTAGCTGTATAAAACCCCAAGGTGCATTTTATCTTTTCCCCGAGGTTTCGAATTGTCTAAAAGACGGGATGACGGCTATGGATCTTGCCGGACATCTTCTTGAGAATTATGGCGTGGCCGTTGTGCCGGGCGAAGCGTTCGGCGTGCCGGGCCACATCAGAATATCCTATGCCGTCTCCGAGGCCAACCTTGTGAGCGGTTTTGAAAAAATTGCCGAGGCTTTATGATTGGAATTATTGGATTGGGTCGATTCGGGAAATTGGTGTCGCATTATCTTTCACAGGATCTGGAAGTGTTTGTCTACAGCCGATCCGCTAAATCATCGGAAATTGCTCGGACCGGCGCCCGTGCGGCATCCCTTGAGACGGTTTGCAAACAGGATATTGTCATACCTTGTGTTCCGATTTCAACGTTTAGAGAAAATTTAAAATCCATTGCACCATTACTTAAACCCAAAGCCCTGGTTATCGACGTTTGCTCGGTGAAAGAATATCCTGTTAAATGGATGACAGAATATTTACCTGATCCGGTATCCATTTTGGCAACGCACCCTATGTTCGGCCCGGACAGCGCAGCTGATTCGCTCCAGGATAGGAAAATTTGTTTGTGCCGGGTGAGAGTACCTGAAAAACAGTATAACAGAATCAAGACCTATCTAACTTCAAAAGGGCTGATTGTCATCGAAGCAACCGCCCGGGAGCATGACGAACAGATCGCCACCAGTTTGTCCCTGACCCATTTCATCGGAAGAACATTATCGGAATGTCGCGCCGTACCACTGGATATCGATACGGAAGGGTATAAACGGTTGCTGCACATTCTGGAAGTTGTCGAACGGGACACCTGGCAGCTGTTCGTGGATATGCATCGTTATAACCCCTATGCCAGAAAGAAGCGCATTGAATTTATGGATATTATGCAGGACATAAATGCCAGATTGGAAGACGAAAAATGCCTAAAATGATCTAAAGTGCCTAAATTGCCTAAATTAAAAAAAGGATCATAATCATTTAAACAATTAACCATATCAGGAACAAATGCCATGTCCGAACATGAATCTCTTAAAAAAATTATTATCATTCATGGTCCCAACCTTAACATGCTCGGTAAAAGGGAACCTCACCTATACGGTCATCAGACTCTTGATGAGATTAATGCCCAACTTTTGAAACTGGGTGCAAAACTGGGTATGGAGATCGAAACTTTTCAGTCCAACCATGAGGGCGAAATCGTGGACAGAATTCAGCAGTCTGTGGGGACCTGTGAAGGTATCCTGATTAATCCGGCGGCTTATACCCATACCAGCATTGCCATCAGAGATGCCCTGTCCCTGCTGGATATTCCCGTGATTGAAATTCATCTTTCCAACATTTACAAACGGGAACCCTTTCGGCATAAATCACTGATTGCAGATATTGCCGTGGCCAGGATTTCAGGTTTCGGTGCCCAGGGTTATCGGCTGGCCCTGGAGGGGTTGGCAACCTTACTCAATTAGGACCTTAGGGCATTTTTTCTGACAACATGTTGTCAGAAACTGAAGGTTTCAGGTGTCCCTCCTTCGCCCTTCGGGCTACGGCGGGCAGGCAGGTGTCAGGTTTTCCACCGGAGGCATTGCGGGCAGGTCGAATGTCGAAGGAATGTATAGAAAAGCGAACCGTAGAACCGCAGAATGTCGAATGTCGAATGTCGAAGGAATGTATTCTGCCTGTCGTGAGCCTTTGTGTCGAACGGTCTATTTTATTAAAAAGGAAACAAAGAATGACTGAAGGGAAAGAGGAGAAAACCTATGATCTTGAAGAACGATTAATCGATAAGGATTTCATAATCGATTCACATTTTCATTTACTATAAAAGGGTAGAGCGCAGCGATTCCTCACTTCGACATTCTGCGGTTCGACATTCGACATTCTACGGTTCTCTTTTTCCCTGGTTCTGCGGTCTTTAGATCACGTCTTCAGCGTGATTTGCTGTTCAATCAAGTTGGGCCATCGATGACACTGGATTAAGGATAGGCAAGAGCGGGGTGTTCCAGGCTAATAACAAATAACGTATAACTATTAACCGCCGAATTGGAAAATTGGTGATATGGGAAAGATGGTCGGGACGAGAAGATTTGAACTTCCGACCCCAGCGTCCCGAACGCTGTGCTCTACCAGACTGAGCCACGTCCCGACAAACTCTCTATTTAGGTTAAAGTCTATTTATTGTCAACCAATAAAAACTGTTTATTGAGTTGATTAAGTTGATTGAGTTAACTGGGCCAACGACCCCCTGCGCAGCAGATGGCTTGAATTTACCACAAGGGACCCAAAAGGAAAAAAAGATCAGTAATTTGATCGATGAACCTGCGATCGGCTTCGGAACACCCGCTTGGTTTGGCAAGAATCAACCATTCAACTCAATCAACCAATCAACTTAATCAACCAGTCAACTTAATCAACTTATTCAACTTAATCAACGACCAGTAAGCGTTGCACGCTTACCGGTACGGATGTTTTAAAACGATGGTCTGATTCCTGTCCGGTCCCACTGAAACAATTTGCAATGGTGTTTCTGTGAGTTCTGCGATGCGATCGAGATAACTTCTGGTGGTTTTGGGAAAATCCTCGAGTTTTCGGATATCTGAGATAGTTTCCGTCCAACCCGGCAAAGTTTCGTAGACCGGCTTACAATCTGCAAGAACATCCAGGCTTGCCGGAAAGTCTTCAATTACCTCCCCCCGATATTCATATCCCGTGCAGATTTTCACCGATTCCAGACCGTCGAGTACGTCCAGTTTGGTGATGGCCAATCCGGTTAGACCGTTGAGGCGGACGGCATTGTTCAGGATGACGGTATCGAGCCATCCGCAGCGACGTTTCCGGCCTGTGGTGGCACCAAATTCGGCGCCTGTTTTTTGGATCCGGTCACCGATATCGTCAAATAACTCCGAAGGGAAGGGCCCCTGACCCACCCGGGTCGTGTAGGCCTTTACAATACCAATGATCTCGTCGATCTGTTTAGGACCGATACCGGATCCGCAGCAAGCGTTTCCGGCCAGGGTGTTTGAGGACGTTACAAAAGGGTAGGTGCCGTGATCGATGTCCAGATGGGTTCCCTGGGCCCCTTCGAACATGACATGCTGTCCGTTTTTAATTGCTTCGTTAATGATAACCGAAATGTTGGCCACATGGGGCGCTAAGCGTTGGGCATATATCTGGTATTCATCGATGATTTCCTGCGGATCAAGCGTCTCGGCGGAGAGGTAATTTTTCAGATAAAAATTTTTTTCATCCAGGATGGTGGCTACCTTTTCGGCAAAACCGTCGGGATCCAGCAAATCGACAAATCTAATCCCTCTGCGAGTGGCCTTGTCCTCGTAGGCCGGACCGATTCCGCGTCCGGTGGTTCCAATTTTTTTATCGCCTTTAAATTGTTCCCGGGCGTGATCGACACTTCGGTGGTAAGGCATGATTACATGGGCTCTTTCGGAGATCTTTAATCTGTCCATACCGACATTGATTCCGCGGTTGCTCAAGTTTTCCATTTCTTCAAGTAAAACGGCTGGATCGACAACGACACCGTTGCCAATAATACAGGTTTTATCCTGTAAAATTCCGGATGGAATCAGATGGCATATAAATTGTTCGCCGGCGACCACCATGGTATGGCCGGCGTTGTTGCCCCCCTGAAATCGAACCACCATGTGGGCATGTTCGGCCAACAGGTCAACTATTTTACCCTTGCCTTCGTCCCCCCATTGGGTTCCGACAATTACGACATTTGCCACAACGTTATCTCCTTGCTTTTTTCTTTTAATAAAATCGATCCGCCGGCTTCCGGCTCGTAGAGCCTACAGCTCGGAGAGAGGCGGCCTCAATTTTAGGCACTTTAGTGCAATTTAGGCATTTTAGGCATTTCTTTTAAATTCGTTTGGCACGGAAAAAATCCTGCATCAGACTCCGGCAATCCTGCTCGCATACACCCCTTGTAATTTCCAATCGGTGATTGAGACGGTCATCCTCAGCAAAGTTATACAATGAACCGGCGGCACCCCATTTGGGATCACCGGCGCCGAAAACAACCCGTGAGATCCTGGCGTGTACGATAGCCCCCATGCACATAATGCAGGGCTCTACGGTAACATACAGCGTTGTATTTAACAATCTGTAATTGTTAATCTTACGTGCTGCTTCCCGCAGGGCCAGAATTTCGGCATGGGCGGTGGGGTCGGCCAGATCGATCGTTCGGTTATGTGCGGCGGATAATATTGTTCCGTTTTCAGAAACGAGTATTGCACCTATCGGAACTTCACCCATTTGTCCAGCTTTTTTTGCCTCGCTCAAAGCCAGATTCATGTATTTTTCATGCGATAGGATCATTTTCACGACTAACGGAAATTTACAATAATTTCGATTCACTCTTCCAGAAACGAGCCACCGGTGACCAGAGGCCAGTATCCAGTATCCCGTATCGAGCATCCCTTAGCAAGAAACAAAGGCATTGACAACAATAACACTTTAGCTTATGTACCACCTAAATTTCAAATGCTTTTGCAAGCGCCAGTAGCTCAGCCCGGATAGAGCGCCGGACTACGAATCCGTAGGTCGCAGGTTCAAATCCTGCCTGGCGCACCAAAAATTTAGAGGCTTACAAAT
>PVMK01118966.1_pt1 | contig 20273 bp, 14 predicted proteins | sample 1853481 | NCBI WGS metagenome assembly PVMK01 (sample SAMN08533507, study PRJNA380276) | Marine sediment metagenome, whole genome shotgun sequencing project. | reverse complement strand
GTTCGAAACGCCGCAGGCGGTCAGGGTCCTGCGCCACCGATGCCGGCAGCACCTTTACCGCCACATCGCGATCGAGCCGCTCGTCATGCGCCCGATACACCTCACCCATCCCGCCCTCGCCGATCTTCTCGACGATGCGGTAGTGCCCAAGGGTGCGACCGATGAGGTCAGGCATTGTTGATGATTCCCTTGGGGCATGGTATCGCAGCAAGGGGGGCGTTAGGAGATTGGTGGTGGCTGTCTGTTGAGTTCAAGTGCACCAGGAGTGCACCATGGTGAGCGTCAGGTGCTCGACACCACACCTAGGCGTCTACCCGAGCCACAGGGGTGCAGTGGGTTCCGCCGGGATCAGGGCACTGTGGACGACCAGGCGGAGGTCGAACCGGATTCGAAACCGTCGCTGAAGATCGGGTCCGAGTACACGCGCACATGACCGGCATCATCGCCGTTGATGTTGTCGTTGTAATAGGCCCCGACGGCAAGCCGAGACCCATCCGACGACATCGCCACCGAAACTCCTGAATTATCGCCCTCCGCTTCACCGTCAATGTCGTCGCCGAGCCGGACCCAGCCCGGAGGCCGCCAGGAGTACACGCGAACATGACCAGCGTCGTTGCCGTTGATGTTGTCGTTCCCGATCGCCCCGACAGCGAGCCGGAATCCGTCCGACGACAGGGCCGTTGAGATTCCCGAGTAGTCGCCCGCACCCTCGCCGTCGATGTCGTCGCCAAGCTGGACCCAGATCGCAGATCCACCGTCCCACTCAAAAACGCGCACGTGACCGGAATAGGCGCCCGCCCCGCTGTTGTGGGATGCCCCGACAGCGAGCCGGCTTCCGTCCGACGACAGGGCCACGATACCTGATCTGTCGTACTGCACCTCGCCGTCGATGTCATCCCCGAGCTGGACCCAGGCTTGGACTCCGCCGTCCCATTCAAAGACGCGCGCATGACCGGACTGGCTGCCGTTGCCGTCGTTCTCAGCTGCCCCGAATGCCACTCGCAGTCCGTCCGAGGACAGGGCCACGTGGAAACCCGCCCAGTCGCCCGCCGCCTCGCCCACGAGATCGCCGCCAAGCTGAACCCAGATCGCAGATCCACCGTCCCATTCAAATACGCGCACCCGGCCGGAGTCCTGGCCGTTCCCGTCAAAGCCAAGCTCCCCAATGGCCAGCCGGGACCCATCCGAAGACAGAGCCAGGGAGCAACCCAGATTGTCGTATGCCGCCCAGCCGTCGAAATCGCCGCCGAGCTGAACCCAGCTCCCCGACCCGCTGTCCCATTCGAAGGCGCGGACATGGCCTGCGAAGTTGCCACCCGCGTCATTGCCGGTAGCCCCTACAGCGAGCCTGGATCCGTCCGAGGACATGGCCACGGAGTAGCCCGAGGCGTCGCCCGCCGCCTCACCGTCAATGTCGCCGCCGAGCTGGGTCCAGGTTCCGGTTGCGTGATCCCAGTCGAAAACACGCACATGACCGGAGTTGTCTCCATTGGCGTTGTCGTTTTCGCGCGCCCCGACAGCGAGCCGGAATCCGTCCGCGGACAAGGCAACGGAGTAGCCCGAGTGATCGAAGGCCGCCTCACCGTCAATGTCATGACCGACCAGCGTCCATTGAGCCGATGCCGTAACGGAAAGCATGGCCAGAAGCATCGCCGTGCTCCGCGCCATGGCTCGAAGCCCGGCCGAGGTGGTCCCTTCTCGCCGGCCGGCCTCGCCGGCATCGAGGATGGAACCGGAAACGGCCTTCCTCGGACCCGAGGATCGACCGCACAATTGCATGGCTCGAAGATTCGTGTACATCGTCCCCTCCCGAACTCCATTGATATGGTCGTGCCACCGAGGTGTCAACCATTGGTGCCAGTTCCGTAGTTGGTATCCAAGGTTGCCACCCTTCGCATTGGTGCATTGTGATCGAGCTGGGATCACGAGATGGCTGCCAATCCAAACGACCGCGCCCCTCGGAAGAATGGCTTGCCAGGGTCCGGCTTCGCTGCTCCGCAGCTTCGCCGTGACAGTTTTCCTTCAAACCCAGCTTCGAACGAAAACTGGTGGGCCGCCCGGGACTCGATTCCGCCGAGGGCAGCGATCTGTGGTTCAAGGCTCATCCGGAGGAGGAGCCGATGAACCACTCGCTGGCGACGGTGCAACGCGGCACCCGCAGGGTGCGAGCAACCCGGGGACACCGGATTAAAAGTCAGGCTGACGGCCTATCGACAACAACAACCGCCAAGCGAGTACAACAGAATCCAACAGGTAACCCTCATTCGTTCAATACGTTGACTCACAGTTGTTTTACTGGGGACTGTTGGCTCGAGTTGAGGCTGGTTGTGTCTAAGTGTCCCACCAGTGTCCCACGGGCTACTCGACCTCGTACTCTTCCAGCAGCGCCTGGAATCGCGGGTGGTCGCGGATGGCGTCCCACACGCATGGGTGCCACGTACACACCTCCACATTTGTTGATGTGCGCTACACTTCGCACGAACGCATAGGTGGATTCTCACAGGCTCCCAACTGCGACAATGAGGCGGTGCGAAGCGAAGCACACGAGGGATTTCGCCAGCCCAATGTGGGTCGACATCCGAAAACTCGGCGGCTAGGATTGGTGGCGTTGAAATGAAAGCTTTCGCCGCCGACAGTCGGAGATGGAGAAGACCATGAAGGTTGCTCGAGTTCAAAACGTCGTCCTGGTGTTGTTGGTGGTTTTTTCGTCGCTGGCGATCGGCCAAGGATTTGGCACGCGGGTCGAACGAAGCGTCATGGTGCCGATGCGAGATGGCGTGGTGCTATCGACCGATCTGTATTTCCCGGACGGCGCAGAGGGCCCGCTGCCAGCAATTCTCATTCGAACGGCGTACGGCAAGACTTCCACCATCGACTGGAATCCCGCGTACCGGGCTTTGATCAGCCGGGGATACGTCGTGGCGATTCAGGATGTACGCGGGCGCTACGAGTCCGGGGGCGACTACGTCGTTGCCAAGGGGCGGAGAGAAGACGGCTACGACACGGTCGACTGGCTGGTGTCCCAGGATTGGTCCAACGGAAAGGTGGGAACTGCCGGATGCTCGTACCTGGGAGAGACGCAGATCGTGCTCGCAGCAGCAAAACATCCGAACCACGTGGCTGCGATACCGATGTCGGCGTCATCCGGATTCTACGCCCCAGGCCGCGCCTGGTCCTCGTTTGACGGAGGCGTTTTCGAGCTGGCGCAGACGGCGGGTTGGTTCGCGAGCAACGGAACCCAGATCTTCTACGGTCCCCCGCCGTCGATTGATCGCCAGAAGTGGTTTCGTTCACCCGCATCCAAGCTGTTTTCCCAGGCCCCCAAGATTGATTTTGACGCCTACCTGAAGCTTGTACCCACCTTGCCGACTTTCAATATTCTGCAGCGCGCTGGCCTTCCGCCAACCGAGTACGAGAAGTGGGCGACGAGTCTTCCGGATGGAGAGTTTTTCCGTACGAAGGACCTCGCGCAGTCTTCAGACACTTTCAACGTGCCGGCGGTTTTCATGGACTCGTGGTACGACTACGGCCCCGCAGAAACCATCGAGATGTTCCGTCTTTTCCAGGAGAACGCGCAGAGCGAGACGGCAAGAAAAAACCAATTCCTGATTATCGGGCCATCGACACACTGCGGCTATACCGAAGCGACCGAACGCACGATCGTCGGCGCACGTGACCTGGGTGACGCGCGCCTCGACTTCATGGATATTCAGTTGCGCTGGTATGACTACTGGCTCAAGGGAATCGACAACGGCATTACGGAGATGCCCAAGATCCGCTATTACGTTATGGGTCTGAACAAGTGGAAGACGAGTGCCAGCTGGCCGCCGGAGGGCACTACCCATCAGATCTGGCATCTGAACAGCGGTGGACACGCGAACAGTCGCAATGGCGACGGGCTGCTGCAATTGGCGGTTCCTCCCAGCAACGGTTCGGACAGCTTCACCTATGATCCGGCCTTTCCGGTACCTTCGTTGGGCGGGCACACGTGCTGCACGGGAACGGAAACCGAGGCCGGCGGGTACGACCAATCCGAGATCGAACTGAGGGATGACGTCCTCGTCTACACCTCCGACGTGTTGACAATGGGCATTGAGGTGACTGGCGCGTTGGAGGTCATCCTGTATGTCTCGTCTTCGGCGCCGGATACCGACTTCACCGCCAAACTCGTGGACGTTTATCCCGACGGTCGTGCATTCAACATCCAGGAGGGTGCACTTCGAATGCGGCACAGGAACAGTCTGTCCGAAGCCGTGTTGATGGAGCCCGGGGAGGTGTACGAGGCCCACCTGGATCTTCACGCCACGAGCAACTATTTCGGTCCCGGCCACCGCATCCGCCTGGAAGTCTCGAGTTCCAACTTCCCACGCTGGCAGCGAAACCTGAACACAGGTGGCAACAACTTCGACGAGACCCAATGGGAAGTGGCACAGAACACCATCCATCACTCCGCCGAGCACCCGTCTAGAATCGTTCTGCCCGTAGTGGAGTGACTGCTCCCAGATGGCCTCCCCGGGGGCGGGCCACGCCGCTCACGATCACGTCGCCGACTTCTCCTTCGGCGTGACAGCTGACCACATGGATTTCCGTATCCGAACGCATATCCCTACCTCGTACTTCCCAGTCGAACAAGAATGTCACGTATCACTCTACATGGGTGTCATGGGTATGGGTGCTGCGCATCACTTGATGACATTGCACACCCCAATGTGACATCGTGATACGTGGCACCGTTTTGTGCCGCCAAGGCTGTGAACTGAACCCTCGCCGATGAAAGCCCGGCGACCTATATTGTCTGAGAGAGACTCCCTGCACGAACGGGAATCCGTGATGAATGAACCGACATGGAGACCGAAGACAACAAGCGCAAACCCTCACGGGCTGCTGAAGGAGCGAAGGTCGCGAATGTTTGAGGACCCAGCGCCCATCCCCTCCCCCGCCACGGCGTCGGGGTAACGGGAAATGGGAACCGTCACCGTTGCTTTCGTGACCCTGTTTCTCACCCTGGTTTCAGGCCCTCAAACAGTGAAAGTCGCGGTGACCGGACCGGTCGCCGCCGTCGAGATCCTTCTCGATGGGGAATCTGTCGGCGTGATGCGCGGAGAACCCTGGAGGGTGGACTGCGATTTCGGTCCTCTGCGCCCGCTGACCCTCGAGGCTGTAGCCCTCGATGCCGAGGGGAACGAGCGAGCGCGGGCCCGGCAGCTCGTCAATCTGCCACGGCCGGTTGTGGAGAGTTCTTTCCAGCTTCAGGTTGGGCCCCGCGGCCAGCCTCAAACAGCACGTCTGATCTGGGAGAGCGCCCGGGGAAGGGAGCCAATCTCGTTCCGGGTGATTCTCGACGGGCAGCCGATCGAGGACTTCGACCCCCTTGCCATCCCACTGCCCGCAGGCGACCCTGAGACGGTTCACTTCTTGAGCGCCCGCCTCGAATTCGAGGGCGGAACGGCCTCGCACGCAGAGGTGAGCTACGGGGGCTTCTGGGCCGGCGAGACGAGCACCGAGCTGACCGCAATTCCGGTGTTACGGACGAAAGGCAAGCGGCGCCTCACCGCCAGTGACCTTGCGGAGTCCTTCCTCGCCGGGGAACGGATTGCTCCGGTGGTCGCGGTCGAGAAGACCCCACCGAGCCTGGTGATTGTTGCCGACCGCACGGCATATCCGGTCCTCGAGACCATCCAGGAGCTGCGTCTGAAAGGGTTTTCCGCCACCGACGCTGGCCCCGGCCTCAGCCCAAGGGGCAAATACATAGAAACCACTCGCAGACTGACGCAGTTTCGGCCGTCCTCCGCTACGATGAGAATGATGTCGACATTCCCCTCCCGGGCAGGTTCGGGACGAGCCGAAATCGATCTGTTTCCCCTGACTGAGCCTTTTGCTCTCTTCCGCGACGGCCTGATGTGGCTACTGTGCGACCTTGAGTTGGGGCCGGTCTCGAACGCCTCCCAGCAGATGACCGATGCAGTGGCGGTGGCCGGACTGTACCTGAATCACTCCGCATCCCCGAGGGCGGTGCTCCTCGTTCTGGGTACCGGACCTGACCGCGCGAGCACCGGCTCTCCCGATGAGGTTCGTGGTTACCTCGAAGCCACCAACGTCCCACTCTTCGTCTGGACGACCTCGCCCGGCCAGTACGCCGACGCGTGGGGAGAAACTGAGGTGGTGACGTCCCCATCAGAGTTCAACAAGGCGTGGTCCTCGCTGCAGCGACACCTCGATAACCAAGTCATCGTGTGGCTGGACGGTGCTTACCTACCAAACGACATCGAACTGAGTCCGACGGCCAGAGGAGTGGCTCTGGCACGTTGACCGCCGGTAATGGTGCCACGCACCGGGGGTAGTGACGTACTCGAGGTGCCAGGCGCCTTTTATCCCAGCGCCTCGACCAAACACGCACCGAGGATGTCCAGTCCCTCGGAGATCAACTCGTCGGTGATGGTGAGGGCCGGCATGAAGCGGACAACGTTGCCCCTGATGCCGCACGACAGGACGAGCAGGCCGCGCCGGGCAGCCGGCGACACAAACCGGCGGCCGGTCGCGGCGCGAGCCATCTTGACGCTGTTCTCGACAGCCTCCGCTCCCGTGGTGACGAAGGTGACTTTTTAGCGCCGGCTCTCGGTTGCCCGACCTCGAACACTCCGCGCCCACACATAGAACACCGTTCCCAGCAAAGCACCGCCCAGGAGAATCATCCACTCGTGGGGCCACACGAGGGCGGATGGGCTGCCCGGAAGGTAAAGCACCATCATCCCCAGAGAAAGGACCAACGCCGTATATCCGACAAACGGTCCATACCTGACGCGATACGGCCGGGCCATCTCCGGTTGTTTGCGGCGCAGAATGATGAAAGACAACGCCACCATCGCGTAGGCGATGACGATTCCAAACCCACCAGCATCGGCCAACCAGACGAGCGTCTGCCGGCCCAGGAGAGGGGCGAGCGTGGCCAGCGCGCCGATCAGCACTACGGCGTTCGCCGGTGTGTTGAAGCGCGGGTGCAGTCGACCCAGGAAACCCGGCAACATGCCGCTGTGGGCCAGGGCATAAATCGCCCGGCTGCCGCCGACCAGGAACGCGTTCCAACTAGTGAGGATGCCGCCAATTCCCGCGAGCACCACGAGCTTGCCGATCCAGGGGCTTCTCCAGGTCGCGACGCTGGCGTCAGCAGTCGCCAGGCTCGCTCTCCCAAGGGCTTCATTGTCCAGCGAAAGCGACACGCCGAGCACGATCAACCCATACCAGGCTGCAGCCATCATCAACGAGATGACAAGCACGCGACCGATCTCGCGATGGGGCAGGTCAATTTCCTCTGCCGCCTGGGGAATCACGTCAAAACCGACCAGGAGAAAGGGCACCATGACCAGGACCGTCAGCATCCCGTTGATTCCGCCCACCGCGAGCGGCTCCATGTTGGCGGCACTTCCGTTGAACAAGGCCCCACTGACCACCAGGACCCCGGCCATGAGGATGACCACGGTTACCACGGTTTGCAGCACGGCGGCCGTTCTGATGCCGATGACATTGATCCAGGTCATCACCAGAGAGCCGGCGACGCCGACCAGGACCCAGCTGAGGTAGACATCGTACCCGGCGACCGTCCACAGGAACCCCATTTTGAAATCGGGGAAGAGGTATTCGGTGACTGTCGGCAGCGCCACCACCTCGAAGGCAACGACGCTGAAGTACCCGAAGATGATCGACCACGTGCACACGAATGAAGCGCCCGGGCCCATAGCACGCATACTGTACGTGTGCTCTCCGCCCACCTGCGGCATGGCGGACGCGAGCTCGGCATAGGTCATTCCGATGAAGGCGATCACGACACCGCCAACGAGAAAGGCGAGGATTGCTCCGATGCTGCCGGCCGACTCGAGCCAGGTGCCCGCAAGCGCCACCCAGCTCCAACCGATCATGGCGCCAAAGGCTAACGAAATGACCTCCCTGCGCCTCAGAACTCGAATCAGATGACCCTGTTGCTCTACCATTTTGAATCCGGAAATCGAATTGTCATAGGGTCTGAGGGTCTTCCTTCTAGACGGCGGCGCGCGAAATCCGCGCCGCCGATGTTGTCGAGCATCTGATCGTCGCGACCGACGTCACGGGTGGCGTGATCGAGAGAAACCTCTCATTCCTACGAGGCTCGAGCCTACCATCTCCGCCATGGCGGGGCGGCTAGTCGTCAGGTGGCGTCCAGCAACGCCCGGGGCGGGTGCGACGAGCGCCACATGGGTGCCACCCATTAGAAGGCATGTGTCAAGTAGGTAGCGCTTTCCTAAACGGGTACGGGGTGCGCCCGATCCTAGTGTCATAGATTTTTCGATCTCATCCGATCGTCGTCGTCGTGGCTGTGGGAGTTGCGGTGAGGTGCGCAGCAGCTCTCCGCAGATTCCATAGCCTCTTCCAGTGACGTCATGATGAGACGTCATCCCACGATCTCCCCTACGCAGCCGGACTCTCATTTAAAACGGTGTCGGTCTCAGATCGCACCAGCCACCCATCAGGATCAAGGCGATGAGGATCTCCGTACGAGATCCTCGGCCCCTGGCGCCGTCCGGCGCCCCAGAAAGTCCTCGAGCTTAGCCGGCCGCGTCCACAAACTTGGAATGACACAAGCTTCGGGCTACCCCTGAGGGCGCCATCACCTCTTGGCTCACGGCCGACGCGCGGATGGATCACGGGATGAAATGGGCCGGGACAGGTCCACTCACATTTCGTGGTTTCTCCAGCACCCATACTGGCTCCTGTCCCGGCTCGGGTCTTCATGCGAAGGTCTTTTCTGGGTCGAAATCCACATGGTCGCGCATCACGTGGTACGAGGCTCGTGCAAGCTTGTGAGCCAGCGCCCGGATGGCGATGATGCCGTTAACATGGGTGCCACGGGTTCCACGTACACACTTCCACACTTGTTGGTCTTTCATCATGCATCCTGGGTGCCACGTTCCGCATTGTTGCATTGTGATCAAACTTGAATCACGAGATGGGTGCCACTACAACCACCCGCTTCTGCCGAAGAACGGCTAGCCAGGGTGTAGTTCTCGACTCCAACTCGGAGATCATGGGAACAGTCCGGCTTCGCCAAAGGCTACGCCGTGACAAATAATGACCTCAGCCGGTGGCTGAGGTCATAATTTGGTGGGCCGCCCGGGACTCGAACCCGGGACCACCGGATTAAAAGTCCACTGTGAATTCAATGGTCACGGTACTTTTCAGCACCCCCCTAGCCCGATCCTAGCCCGCCTGGCAAGGCCGAATCGAGGCAGGCGGGGCGGACGTCATGGCCATGGTGGTACCCATCTCACCCACAGAGCGTCGCCACGTTGGAATGGTTGAGCTGGGCGAGAAGCTTTGCTTCTCGTTCGAACCAGTCGAGCCGCTCCTTGTCCCTGGAAAGCTCTTCCGGAAGCACTTTGATGGCCACGTCCCGTCCGAGCTTCGTGTCGCGGGCTCGATAGAATTCGCCCATCCCGCCCGCACCGATCGACTCCACGACTTCGTACGGGCCGATCTTGCTTCCCGGGGTGGGCATGCGCTTCACCGATCCGCGGCGACAAGCGCTTCGAGATCTTCGAACCAGTTCGTGGTCACGTGGAGCTCGTCACGCGGAGCCGCGTCGGCACTTGGCTCCAGCACGAGGAACCGCTCGCCGTCCCGAGCGACGTCCCACGTGAGTTGATCAGGCCCGACGATGTGCACCGGAAGCGTGAACAAGACGGCGGGCGCGCTAGCTTCGAACTCGTCACCGTCCGCCTCGTATCGGACCATCATCGCTCGAGCTCGACTCCTAAAGTAGAGCTCGTTCGTGGTCGGAGACCAAAGGGGCTGCGTTCCACCCTCGGTCGAGATGCGGATGCGCCCTCCGGTATCGAGCATGGACTGCACGTAGACCTCGAACCGGCCCGAGAGCGCGGACGAGAACGCGACCCACTTCCCGTCCGGGGATATCCGGGCGGCTACATCGGGAAAGGGGGTTTGCACGAGAGGCTTCTTCCTCGATGCGCCTCCAAGGTCGACGAGCCAGATGTCGTGCCCGGCATCCGGCGTAATCTTTGAGAATGCGAGAAGTGAGCCGTCAGGGGACCACGACCACGGCTCCTCGTCTATCGGCCCCTCTAACAGGGCCTCTTCCGAAGATGACGAATCCAGCTCTCTCTGGTAGACATCGAAGGTCCCGCCGCGAGTCGAAGCGAAAGCAATCCGCTGTCCATCGGGATGCCATACGGGCTTGAAATTGTTGCCTTGCCGTGTGAGTCGTTCTTCGAGGCCACGTTCGAGATCGTAGAGCCAGATATCGTAGCTGCCAGCGACGATCCTACTAGCCGCGATTTTCTTTCCGTCCGGCGAGATCTGCGCATGGCTAAACGCGCTGTCGTCGAATGAAAGTGGCTCCCTTGTCCCATCGCGATGGATCCAGAGCAACGAGCTTTCGTCGAAATAATCCTCTCCGGGAATCGAGACGAGCGTGCCTTCCGTGGAAAAGGCGTAGAGCGAATGTTCCCCCCCATTCGGATGTTCCCTGCGCGTGCTCGAAAGCACGGGCCTGGGCTCGGACGTCGGCTCGAGCCGCGATACATCGAAGGTCATCGCCTGGTAGCTCCCTCCGTGGTAGAAGACGACGTGCCCGCTGGACGCGTAGCGAGCACGGGCTCCATCGAAAAGCGTCTTCCGCTCACCCGTATCCAGGTCGACCGCCGCGATGACAGCGTCGGTGAGACTCCCTCCCGTGTTGACGGTGAACAGGACTGTTTTTCCGTTCGGAAGGAGCTCCGGCCACCAATGACCGGACTCACCCGCCGCCTGGTCCAGCGTGGTCACGACTTCGGGCTCGCCTCCGGAGGCGGCGACGCGCGCCAACCCGGAGCTCCAATTGGGCGAGAACAGAATCATGCCGTCGGCGCCCCATCGAGCTCCCGGGCTATTGGTCGACGCTTTGCACACCGTGATCGACTCGCCGCCCAGAACCGACACCTTCCGGATCTCGTCCCCCGCGTAATAACCGACCCACAGCCCATCGGGAGAGAAGAAAGGATGCGCGGCGCCCTCGGTTCCGGGAAGCGCGGCGGCTTCCATCCGCTCGAGCTCCCGGAGAAACAAGCGGCTCGTATCTCCCTCGTAACCGACGTAGACGACGCGCTTTCCGTCCGGCGAGATCGCGGGGAACGCGAGACGGTCCAACGATGGTGCAGCGTGGATAGTGAATCGCAACGTCGGTGAAGAGGCCGACGCATCTTCACGGTCGCCGAGCAACATTGCGACACCGAGCCCGACGAGCAGGCCGGCGACGCCCATGACGGCCATTGCAGGCCACCTGCTCTTATCGACGCCGCCACTGCCGGTGGCGTCGTTCTCCTCGAGCTCCAGTCGTGCGTCCGCGATGTCATGAAGGCGCCGCCGGGAGTCCTTCCTCAAGCAGCGCTCCATCAGCTCACGAAGTCGCGGCGACGTTTCGGAGGACAGGGCGCTCCAATCGGGCTCGGACTTGACCACGGCGGCGATGGTGTCCGTCGGGGTCTCGCCGCCGAAAACCCTCTTCCCTGTCAAGGCTTCGTACAGACAGCAGCCAAACGCCCAGATGTCCGTTCTCTTGTCGACGCGCTTTCCCTTCGCCTGCTCCGGGCTCATGTACGCCGCCGTCCCCAGGATCGCACCGAGCGCAGTGCCACGGGTCAGCGTCGGCGATTCCGAGCCGCCCTGGTCCGGCGCGTCCGGATCAACTTCCGCAAACCTGGCGAGCCCGAAGTCGAGAATCTTCGCTTTCCCGCTCGGCTCGATCTTGATATTTGCGGGCTTCAGATCGCGATGGATAATGCCCTTCTCGTGCGCCGCTTCGAGACCTTCCGCGATCTGTGTGAATAGAGGCAGGGCGTCCTCGACCGCCATCGGCCCGCGCGCGATACGCTCCCCGAGCGTCTCACCTTCCACGAGCTCCATGACGAGGTAGCCGTCTTCGAAACCGTAGAGCGTCGCCACATTGGAATGGTTGAGCTGGGCGAGAAGCTTCGCCTCGCGCTCGAACCGATCGAGTCGCTCCTTGTCCCTGGAAAACTCTTCCGGAAGCACTTTGATGGCGACGTCCCGTCCGAGCTTCGTGTCCCGCGCTCGATAGACCTCGCCCATCCCGCCCGCACCGATGGGCTCGACGACTTCGTACTGGGCAAGCTTCTGGCCGACTTCGAGCAACATGAGCGCCGACAATGTTACGACGGTAGTGGATCGGGGGCAAATCGCTCCTGAATTTGCCGCATCTGATTGCAATCTCGTCAAAGAACCTGACCCGAATTAAACTCTCCAGGGGTTCGGAAAGAGCCCCGCATGTGCGGTTAGTGCCCCGGAGCAGTCAACTCCCGTCTGGACGGAGTAAATTGAGAAATTACTTTAAGCGTGGCACACGAAATAAAGGTGCCAGGTGCGGGGGTAGTGATGTTGCTCGCCTCTGAGTTGGCGGAAAGCTGGCTTGCCAGGGCGTGGTTCTCAACCAGCTTCTGGCGTGGGAGGGGATGTCCGGCTTCGCCTTCGGCTACGCCGTGACAGGCTTCGTTTAAAACCGAGTTTTGAACGAAGCCTGGTGGGCCGCCCGGGACTCGAACCCGGGTCCACCGGATTAAAAGTCCACTGGGAATTCAATGATCACGGTACTTTTCAGCACCCCCCTAGCCCGATCCTAGCCCGGTTGAGAAGGGCAGAACTGAAGCTGTTGCACCAAAACAGTAACTGCACCAGGGACACCGTGAGCCCGATCTCTCGAATTCCGCAAGAACACAATTCAACATTCTGAACGTGACACCTATCCTCGAGCCTGACTTTTGGGGATACGTCTGGTCCGGGCTAGTCGGATACGCGGGCGATCAGGTTGATGCTGCCAACACGCGAGATAACCGCAGCGCCCCGGCAGAGAAGCGTGGAGCCGTCCACGTTGAGGGGGAAACGCCTCCTGGCGTCGGACTCCAGACGCAGCGTATTGCTGATCGTGTGGTGCTCCATCCCCCACCTGTCCGGATCCTGCATGATCGAACCGTCCCTCGCGCGACGTACCTGGCCGAGCAAACGTCCCGCGCCCAGGTCGCGCAAGGCGAAGAGGTGGAATCGGCCCGAACCGAGGGCGTCATCCGAGTAGGGCATGTCGGGTCCCATGTGGCCGTTGACGACAATCAGAGCCTGATAGCGGCCGGCGGCGACATTCTGCCCATCGGCGACGATCCGCCAGCTTCGCCGGCCGAAGGGGCCTTTGGCCAACTTCTCGATCAAGGCCAGCGTCATGCCGGTCGTGAACGGACCCAGGTCGCCGAAGACCTGGCTGAGCACGCCCTTGTACCACTTCATGAAGCGATTCTCGGTGAAGTGCGGGATGCGGCCGAAGATCTCCGCGCCGCCGTAGCCGACGAAGTGCCGAGGTGGGGCATTGCCTGTTTCGTCAAGGGCTGCCAGGACGTCGCAAGGCATCACGTGGCCGGCGCGGATCGACTGGGCGAAGACCGCCACCGCCTCCTGGATGTCGTCCGGCATGCCCAGCACCTTTCCGAGAAGATCAGCCGAGCCCTTGCGGAGGAAACCGAGGCGGATGTCGCCCAAGGGAACGCCGGCGTCGCAGCAGCCCTCGAGCACCGCGTTGAAGGTGCCCGAACCACCGGCCGAGATGAGCAGGCGCCGGCCCTCGGCCGCCAGGCCGCAGGCCTGCGCCCGTGCCTCTGCGTGAGTCTCGGCCACGTGCAGCCGCAAGTCGTCGTAGCCGTGCTCCTTGAACAGGGGTTGGATGCGTTTCACCTTGCCCCAGTCGCTGATCGAACCAGAGACGGTAGTCGCGATCACATCGATGGCTGTGCTCATCCCTCTCTCCCTGCCGTCGAGATCCTCTTTCTGGAAGCGCTCTCGACCAGGCCTCGTGCCTCCCCCGTCACCGATTCCAGATCGCGTCCACCGTCCAGCACGAAGGCGGGCAGGCCCATGCGCTCTCGGGCGGCCTCGACGACCAACAGGTAGGCCTCTCGCAAGCGGCCCAGCTTGTCCTCGGTCTCGTGCACCTGCATCTTTTCACCCCGACTCCTGATCCGCTCCATCGAGACAGCCGGATCGACATTGAGGAATAGCACCATGTCCGGCAGATGGAGGCGGGTGAGTCTCAGGCGTTTCATCACTCTCAGTTCCGGAAACTCTCTGTACAGCGGGTCCTTCGCGATGCCGCGGCCGGCCAGAATCGCCATCGCGCGGGCGCAGAAATCCGTGCTCAACAGGTCGGGCCGGTAGAGAACCGACCAGGCCGTCATGTTGAGGAGAGGCGAGCCGTCCATGAAGATCAGGTCAGGACCGTACCAGCGCCGGGCTTCGCCCAGCAGGGAGTCGCGCAGTAACAGCTCGGTCAGTTTCGGGATCTTATAGCGCGCCAGTGACTTCGCGTCCTTGGCTTGCGCGCTCATCCAGCGGCGCAGCTTCTCCTTCATCAGGGGCTGCACGGCTTGCGAGCCGCCGTCAACGAACAGCTCGAGCTGGTCGCCGATCAGGCAGGTGCTCTGATCCGCGGAGAGTCCGGCTGCAAGGTGCCGCGAGAGCGTGCTCTTGCCCGAGCCGTCGATTCCGAGCACGGCGACCACGAAAGCCTCGTGCCGTTCGGGTCTGCGCTTGTGCCGCGAGGCAGACTGGGAGCGTTCCAGGGTCAGGATGCTCTCCCGCAGCGCGTTCGTGATGTCCCCGCTACCGCCGGTCGGGCGCTGCGGCGGGCCGATGCTGACGTGCTGCCAGATGGGCAAGGGCAGGGACGCCTTGCGCGGCATGGCCCGCTCGGAGCCTCGCAGGAACACCGGCAGCAAGGGGACCTCGGGCCGATCCGCGATGAGCCTGCCGACCCCGCCGCGGAAGCGTCCGACCTGGCCCGCTTCGCCGCGCGTGCCTTCCGGAAAGATGATGATGCTCTCGCCCGCGTCGAGAATGGCCCCCATTTGCTTCAATGCGTCGCCGCCTGCGGATCCGCGGTCCACCCACACGGGACTAAACAGGAAATTCACCACCGCGAAGAGCCGCCGATGGCGGGCGAAGTAGTCGCGCGCGGCCACGGCGTGTGTCCCAAACAACAGACGGGCAGGCAGGGCAGCGCAGAGCACGAGCGTGTCGAGGTGGCTGTTGTGGTTGGCGGCAAGGACGAACGGTCCCTGCGCGGGCAGGTTCTCACGGCCGCGCACATTCAGCCCAAAGATCAGGTGCAGAAGCGGCCGCAACACCAGGATGTGCGGCACGAGGCGGAGCAGTCCACGCAGACTAAGGGCCATGACTCAGATTCAGCTCGTCCAGCTTCATGAACCAGCGCAGGTAGTGGAAGACTATCGGCGCCGTGAAGAGATAGGACTTCAAGGAATCGAGTACGCGTCCGCGACCGGGCTCGAGATCGGCGGCGCTGATCCCCAGATCGCGTTCGAGCACACCGACGGTGTAATCGCTCATGTACACGACCACCGGAATGAGGAATCCGAGGGCAACGGCATGCCCCGCCGGCACCAGGGTCCAGGTGCGCAGGCCGAGTGTCAGCGCCAGGGAGGCGGTGCACGAGAGCAGGAAGCCGGCAAACCGACCCATCCTTGCGGTAAGCGCGATCACTGCGTTGCAGGCTGCCACCACCAGAAGAAGAAGCAGCACCAACCAGGTAGAGAAGTGCGCCAAGTAGGCGAGATGCCCAAGGCAGTAGACGAAGAAGAAGAGGCCAAAGTCGATGGCCCCGATCGAGAGGAGACTACCGCGGCCACCGCTGTCGCCGAGGGCAACGAGAAAGGGGATGATGATGAAGGCGTAGACCGGGATGGAGACGATGAAGAAGCCGTACCAGTCGATCTGGACCAGGTAGATCATGAAAGGTATCGACAGGTAGGCGCCCAGGATGCCCCAGCGGTCCTCGAGGCGCATGTCGACGAGCGAGAAGTACTCGCGCAGAGCGCGGAAGGAAATCACGGCCATCAGCCAGACGGCGGCCGCGAAGGACAGGAAGTCGGCGACGACGCAGACGAGCAGGAAAGCCCAGAAATAACCAAGGTGCCCGGGCAGGGAGAAGCGGCCCCGGCTGAAACGCGCCAGAAGTAGGACGAGGCCCAGCAGAAGCAGCAGCAGGAGCGGCGCCAAATTCTCCCAGCCGATTGGCGACCAGTCAGTCTGCATCCTCAACCTCCCCTGGGACGAAGCGCCGAACCGCGCCCAGCATTCGAGGCCAGATCGTGGTTGCCAAAGATGTCGTGTGACCTCACCCCGAATCCTGTACCACCTGGAGGTTGAGAGCCGAGGCTCCCGTGGTCTCCTGCTGGTTGGCCGCACCGCTCCTGCCGACTCGGAGCCGGAGGGGACTCTTCGATTCTCGTGGGAGCATGGGCGGGCGATCGCTGAGACCATCGAAGGCTCAGCGGGAGACTGATAGGAAGCGGGGGAAGCTGAAACCAGTGGGCTGAGGGCCTCCCCAACGGTGCTGTTTGTTGAGTTCGAGTGCACCAGGAATGCACCTTGGGGACAAGCGTGCCGATCATCTTGATTTCTCGGGGAAGTTCATGCGTCGCATGATGTCCTGGAAGCGGGGGTCGTCGCGGAGGGGATCAAAAAACGGCAGTGCTCCGGCAAAAGCCAAGTGAGTGTCATGCGCTTCGTAGGCCCTTTCGAGCCACTCAACGGTGCGGTCGGTGTCCCCCATCGAAAAGTAGGCGTAGGCGACGGTGCTCGGCGGTACGTACCTTTTTCTGCTCAGCTCCAGTATGCGCTCGAGGGTGGCGGCGGCGTCTGAGGCTCTGCCGGCATAGCTATACGCCCCTGTGAGAGTTGCGAGAAATATCGTGTCATTATCGGGGGAGGGGTGGATTTCTCCGGCCCTTTGGACCTCGGCCAAAGCCTCTTGGTGCTGCCCTGCGCCGCTGTAGTTCCAGGAGAGAACCCATTGTGCGAAAAAGTGGTTCGGATAGAGCTCAACGGTGCTTCGGAGGTGCTCAATTCCCTCGTCATAACGCCGGACGAAATAGTAGACCCATCCAAGAAACGCGTGGGACTGTTCGTTCAGCGGATCGACTTCGAGCACCCGCTTCATGGCCGAAATGGCCTCCTCAGGTCGGCCCACTACGGCCCAGAATTGCGCACAACTTCTGAGTGCAAATTCGTTATTCGCGTCCAGCTCCAGGGCTCGTCGAAATTCCGCTTCCGCACCCGACCAGTCCCACTGCCACCAAAATTTCACGCGGCCTAAGGCAGCGTGGGCGTCTGACAAATTATCGTCCAGCTCTACCGCCTTGAGCGCTGCGGCGTACGCCTGAGGCATGACCTCACTCGGCTGCCGATAAATATGAGCGAGCTCACGGAGCGCGATGCTCAGACCGACATACGGCGGAGCGAACCCGGGGTCCTTCTCGACCGCTTGTTCGAAGAACCCGATTGCCTTCATCGAGTTCTGTTCCCCACCCAACAGACGAAAATGCTCGCCTTTCAGGTAGGCGTCGTACGCCTCCTGGCTGACACGTTGGGTGTTCGTGAGCCTTTGCTCCTCTTCGGGCGTCAACGCGAGCCTAACCTCCTCGGCCACGGCCCTGGCCACCTCGCTTTGAAGGGCCAGAATGTCGGACAGGTGGCGATCGTAGCTTTCGGCCCACAAGTGGCTTTCGGTGCGACTATCGAAAACCTGAAAGGTGGCACGAACCGTATTCCCAGAGCGGCGCACAGAGCCCTCGAGCACAGCCTCGACGCCCAGCATTTTCCCGATCTCCCGAATCGGGATGTCGGAGTCCCGGAATCCCATGACCGACGTGCGGGCGATGACCTTGTCGAAGCCGGAAATCTGCGCGAAGGTGGCGATCAGCTCTTCATGGAGACCATCGACGAAGTATTGCTGCTCCGGATCGCCGGTGAGGTTCTCCAGCGGAAGAATGGCGATGGAATGGATTGGGGAATGCTCAGGTTGGCCGCCGAAGCGTTCCAGGAATCCGGGGCCGAAGACCATCCCAAGGGCCACGGCCAGGATGCCTGCGATGGCAAGCAACGGCATCGCCCAGGTTCGGGGCCGAGTGGTTTCGCTCGGCAGCGCGAAGGCGAGATCTGCGGCCGACTGGAAGCGGCGCTCAGCGTTCTTCTCGAGGCAATGTTGGACCGCCTTCGCGACATCGGGTGTCACCTGAACCCCATATTCGGCGAGCGGTGGTGGCTCCTCGCGGAGGATGGCGATCATGGTCTCGGCGGTGGTGTCCCGCTTGAATGCCCGTTTCCCGGTGAGCATCTCGTAGAGCACGCAGCCGAGGGCGAAGATGTCGGAGCGATGGTCGGCCGGCTCACCTCGCACCTGTTCGGGCGCCATGTAGCCCACCGTTCCCATCACAGTTCCCTGGTGGGTCAGCGGCGCCTTGATTGATCCCGTCTCTGCCTGGAGGTCGACGACCTCTTGGGTGGCGGCGAGACCGAAGTCCAGGATCTTCACCCGGCCGTCGGAGGTCAGGAATATATTTGACGGCTTGATGTCGCGGTGGACCACGCCCTTGCCGTGGGCCGCACCGAGCCCGTTCGCCACTGCGGCGCCGATCTCTTGCACCCGCCGCCATGGCAGCGGGCCACATTCTACATGCAGATGCTCCCGCAGGGTCTCGCCCTCAAGGAGCTCGGTCACCGCGTACGTGACATCGCCCTCGGTGTCGAAGTCGAAAATCTCGAGGATGTTGGGATGCGAGAGCGCGGCGACGGCCTTCGCCTCCCGTTCGAAACGCCGCAGGCGGTCAGGGTCCTGCGCCACCGATGCCGGCAGCACTTTTATCGCCACATCTCGGTCGAGCCGCTCATCCCGCGCCCGATACACCTCACCCATCCCGCCCTCGCCGATCTTGTCGACGATGCGGTAGTGGCCGAGGGTGCGACCGATGAGGTCACGCATTGTTGATGGTTCCTGTCGCGGCTATCTTATCGCAGTTAGGGGGCGTTGGGAGATGACCCTCCCCCCTAGAACCGATCCACACCTAGAGTGAGTATTCTAGGTGCTATGGGACTAACATAAGGGGAGGATCAATAACCGGGGGCGGGTCAATATAGAGCCTTCCAAGAACAACTCGCAACAGGTGAACCAACATGACTGGTGAGACGATAGTATCGATGGTGTTTGGAGTCTACGTGGGTGTTGCCGCCACGGTGACGATGGACGTGTTGGCGAGCGCTTCTCGGAGGGTCGGTCTGGCCGCGGGCGCGAAGGGGCAATGGGTCGGCCGATGGTATCTCGGCATCGCCCGGGGCCAGTTCGTTCACTCGAACATCGCTGCCGCTCCGGAACAAGCTGGTGAGAAATGGGCCGCACTGGTCGGGCACTACGCGATCGGAATCGCACTTGCAGTACTCTATGTCGTCGGTGCCGGCTGGCTGGGCGTCTCACCGGGTGTGTTTCTCGTCGCGCTCGGTTACGGGTTCGCCACTTGCGTCTTTCCCTGGTTCCTGGTGTTCCCGGCATTGGGGTTCGGATTGTTCGGTCTAAGGGGACCGCCGGAGTTGAGACTGTTCACATCGAGCTTGATGAACCACCTCTTCTACGGCTTCGGGCTGTGGTGGATCGCGAAGGTGCTCCCGCTCGGTTAGGACGGGAACGGATCACTCGCACTTGGCCACCGACTTTTCACAGTGCCCGAAGCACCCAGAGTACTCGCTCTAGATGCGGGTCGGTTCTAGGGGGGCAGGTCAAGTTGGTGGGCCGCCCGGGACTCGAACCCGGGACCACCGGATTAAAAGTCCGATAAATACCCTATTTACAACAACTTGATTCAATATGCCCCAACACTCCACAACAAGGTAAACAGCCCAATGGAGGGGACTTCCACCTCGTTCGATTGATGGGGACTGTTGGCGCATGTTGGGTGAAGTTGAGGGCTAGTGTCCCATGAGTGTCCCATGAAGTCGCGGTGTCATTCGGCCCGCTCTTGAGGTGATCCGTCACTTGCCACGAGCCGGCTCGTAGGGGTCCTGCGTTCCTGCCCGGATCGGCGGCTCCTTTTTCAGTGAAGCAGTGTGCGCGGAAAGGACCTCTCCCATCGGCCAACGGACCCAGAAATGTCCGGCCGTGGCCTTGGTCAGTGGATACTCTTCTTTCGGGTCGCTGTAGAGATTGAAGAAGCGAGGAAAATCATACGTCCTCTTTTCGTCTGTACCGCGTTCAACCTCCTTGAACATCATTTTCCAGTTGCGCCGCTTGATTCCGAAGAGGTCGTTACCGACGTACACAATGAAGCTGTCACGATTCGACTTCGCCTGTCTGCCGAGAAGGAAATCTGATTGATCGACGCTGTCGATCACCCGATCGCTCGGCA
>PVMK01189351.1_pt2 | contig 20274 bp, 16 predicted proteins | sample 1853481 | NCBI WGS metagenome assembly PVMK01 (sample SAMN08533507, study PRJNA380276) | Marine sediment metagenome, whole genome shotgun sequencing project. | reverse complement strand
GGGAGATCGGGATCTGGAAGAGCCTTTTTTGCTCTCCAGCAACCGGGACTTGCAGTTCAATATTGGCTGTTCCCACCAAATTGATGTCAGGGAATTTGAAGACCTGACCAAAAAAGTTGGTGCTCATCCGCATACAGCTTCCATAATCTGTGAAGGCTGCGCTGAACTTCTGGAGCGAGCAGTCATTTTATACCGTGATGACTTCCTGAGTGACTTTTACCTGATTGACAGCCCTGAGTTCAACGAATGGATCCTTTCCAAGCGGGAATCCTACAAACGGTTGATGACCAATACTTTATCCAAGATCATCTCCTATTATGAAGAGAAAGGTGATTATAAGACCGCTTCTGGATATGGAAAAAAACTTATCGATCTTGAACCCTGGAGCGAAAGCAACCACCGCACGCAGATGGCGTTGCTGGCGGCCTGCGGTAAACGCAGCGCAGCCCTGAAGCAGTACCACAAATGTGAAGCTATGCTGCAGAGCGAGTTTGGTGTTAAACCGACCCCAGAAACCATCCGCCTCTATGAGGAGATTAAGAAATGGAAGGTCAAAGATGGTGGAAAAGCAATCCAACTACCTGAAAAAATAAAAGAGCCAACTCAATATAGCGCTGAACCTGCCACGCAGACAACCAAACAGCTCAATAACTGGGTCAAGATCTCTGCGGCAATATCTTTTTTAGTACTGGTGGGCTTGACCTATACCATCCTGTTCAGTAACAATCCGGATCCCGAAACAGCAATTATACCCGCCATCAATGCTGGATCTTACTCCCCCACTGCCAGCATTAGTGGTAGTGATAGTGACAATCCTTCTCCCGCGGATTTCCCCACTTACGAAGCTGTAGCTGTTGGGGATCTAGACCCATTTTCGATCCCTCCCGATCAGGCTTGCCTGCCCGGGGAGAGCCTGCTGTACCTGGAAGATTTCCAGGACAACCAGGCCCAGGGTTGGCCGGAGATCGAATACCGGGCTCAAGGATGGGATATTGTTGAGGATCCTTCCTCATCAGGAAACAGGCTTGCACAATTTCTCCATGAAACTGATACCCAAATCCAATTGAGTGATTATGTATTTGATAACGCTGTATGGAGATTAGATCTTATGCAAAAGGGGAATCCGGCCAATATTATATTTTATTGGCATTTAGGATCATATTCAACAGATTGGATATGTTATGGTGTAAATTTTATTGAACAAGACTACGTGAGAATAACCCGTACCATGGGATATTATTATCCGGGTGTGACCTTGTTGGATAGCGAACAGGAATTAACAAATGATGTCTGGCATTTAATTGAAATTAGCACATTTGATGGTACTCTTGAGGTTTGGTTTGATGGAACTAAGTTATTGAAATATATAGACCCACAACCAATTCTGGAAGGTCACATAGGTTTAGAATTATGGGCGTCCGAGTTTGAGGGTTCTACGATCTATCTCGATAATCTGCGAGTCTGCAAACTGAGTGCGCCGTTCGTATCAGCCTATTCCTCTGATCAGTAGCATCTATTTCACTCACGTACACAAAATCCCCTGCCTTTTGGCAAGCGATTTTTCTCTTGGGAATAGGAGATAATCCTATGTTCTCACACAAACAATTATTTATTCACCTGAACGGGGGCACACAGCCAACCCCACCACCGATCCAATGAGACCCAGAAGGAGTGCTCTCTGGCTTGTTTAACCTCATAAATCTTATAATAAGTTTGAATGCCATCATGAGCCTGTAATTTGGGGCCCATCCAGGTGACCAAACTATAACTGATTTCGTTTCCATCCTCGTCCTCACAATGGGTGCCCTGTCCGCCACAGTTTTCTTCCCGCCAGCGCAGGTGATCATCAAAGGATCCTCCCCCAAAATAATTTTCCATCCAGAGTACAGCTGGCAGTTCTGTCTGATTGTGCAGAACAACCAGATATTCCCCCCGGGTGATTTCCATTGGTCCAAATAAAGTGCAGCCCTGATCGTTAAATATAATTTCAAAATCCGGGTCCTTGGCTTGAAGGATATCCAATGTTGTTGGAGTAGGTGTACCAGCCGGGGTCGCCGTGAAAGCTATTGTAGGCACAAGCGTCAAGGTTGGCAGTGGATCATCAATAGCGGTTTCTTCCACGGGCGCGGAACCACAAGCAGTGATCAACATGGTAATCAGGAATAACACAATTATCAATAATTTCCTGGATGTATAGGTCATTTGGGTCCTCCTTCCTGAAAAGATAAAAACAATGCCCCTAATCTGGCAGCATTGTTCCTGGAAAACGGCATTGTAATGGTTGTGTTGATGAAAATTATATGTATAAATTCAATATAGCATATTTTCCAAAATGATTTCAACTTGATAAGAATAAAATAAGGGCAGTTTTTAAACTGCCCTTATTCCAGGTTATTGGTTTATGGTGGTTGATCTAATCACAGATCTTAGTGGAAAAGGTACGGATACTGTGAGTATTTATACACAGCTCCGGAACTCCCTCCCGGAAGCTCAACCATGCAGGAGCTGCCAGATGAGAGATCATCCTCAATACTGAAAGAGCCGACCGATGATGCCTCTTCTTCAACGCTGGAAGAGGCAGAGGATGACAGATCACATTCGATACTGTAAGAGCCTGCAGACGAAGCTTCATCTTCCACGCTGAACGATCCAGCCGATGACGCCTCATCTTCCACGCTGGCAGAAGCGGAAGACGACAGATCACTTTCAATGCTGAAAGAACCCCCAGCTGAAGCTTCATCTTCTACACTGAACGATCCAGCTGAAGACGCCTCATCTTCCACGCTGGCAGAAGCTGAGGACGACAAATCACTTTCAATGCTGAATGAACCGGCTCCGGACGAATTATCCTCAATCATGAAAGAACCGGATCCCGATTGGACACCTTCAACAATGGCTACTGCTGCGGAAGGATCAGCGAGCATCACCATAAAAACTACTGAGAGCAATACATTTATCTTTTTCATTTTAATATCTCCTTAAGTCTATTTTTTTTTCGATACTGACAGGCAATCCTGGTGTATTTTCATTGGCACCTCCTTTTGATCTTGTTGTCCCATCTGTGATCGAGATCCTGATTATTAATTGTCCGGGATGTTAAGCCGCTCCCCGATGATGAAGAGCGGCTTAGGCATGCAGGGGTTTTTGAAAAGGTCTCGAACATCTTAGTTGGGTACATTATTGTTTTACGCTCTTCTATTTATGATTGTTTGCTGGATAACAGTCGGGCATCTTTAAAGATCAGGCTCAGTTTCTGGATCAAATTGATCTTTAATTCCGAGTTCTGGTCAGAATCCACCTGACTGTGTTTCTGGATCTGCTGGATTAAGCGTTCTTTTTCAGCTTCCTTTAGTAAATCCTTGTACTTTTCCTGCTGGGCGTAGTAGTGGTTGAACATAGTACCTCCTCTGGTCTGGTAGGAATATCTTCTTGAGAATCCCTTTCTTAGTCCTGCGCCATCAGTATATAAAAGGAGGCGTTTCCAAAGCGTTTCAGCCAGCGTTTCGTTGGTTTGACTTAATTTGGGAAGATCATTAAGACATATTTGTCTGATCGATATCTATAGAGGTCCAACATTGCTGATCTGAACACGATTTAACAAAAGACCGCTATTCGTTCTGAATAGCGGTCTTTGTATTAATATGACAATCTATATTTTTGCTAATGGGAAAATTATTTAGCCTTCACTGCCCTATGACATAGATCCGGGCAGACCAGACTCCAAACGGTCCCCCACAGGTAACCAGGGTCACAGTTTCCTCTCGAGTGGGTCCTAAATATTTTTGATGTTTAATCAGCTCAGCCTTGGTCTTATAGACCCAGGGAACTTCGACTACTTTTTTGACATAATAATCGTGCTTGCCCCCGTCCTTCGTAAATAGAACGATCTTATCTCCGGGAAGCAATTTTTTCAGATGGATAAAAACACCTTCCCAGGCGTACCAGCCACGATTGTAGTTATGACCGACCAGCACGATATTACTGCCGTCCCCGGGGTTAACAGATGTGATCACCTGCCCCACCAGGTCCAGACGGTTGGAAGTGGCAAATAGCTTATTTGTATCGTACTGAATTACGCCACTGCTGTCCCGGTATTGTTTTAAAGGGACCACAGCCCTGTCAACATTAAGACTCGGTATGCGCACCCGGATAACCGGACCTGCACTCGGAACCTGTGTTGGAGACGGCGTAGGCGTCGGCGTAGGGGTTGGTGTGGCAGTCTTGTAAAGCAGAGAAAAGAACACGTCATCCGTGATAGGTTCGGAATTGAGGATGGTAGATCGCTCTGGAAGGGGTAGACTGATCTCCAGGGCAGAGATCAAATAATTGCCCTCGTCCAGCAGTCTGGATGCCAGGACCGGTTTAACTGATACCAGAACTGCCCAGAGCAGTAATAAACCTCCGGCTATCAATAACAAATCACTCAACCTTCGTCGCCCAAAAATCTTTCTCAACGAATTCCTCTAAATGGATGCATTTAATAACAGCAAAATTTCTGCGTTTTGATGGCAGTAGATCGTGTTCTCAGGTCTTTATTAACGCGGCCACCCTTGACAATTATCCCTTATCAAAGGAAAGAAATGCCTGCGTCAGGATAGATTTTTGACGCAGGCAGTAACTTATTATATGGCTACTACAGCTTTCTTCCGGCGCAAAAATATACCTGCAACCAGTAATCCAGCTCCAAGCACGACAGCACCGGCAACGATATAGGGAGTTGGTACTTCGACTCCCGTATAAGGTGGAATTCCGGCGTAATCAACCGTGGATGTGACCCGGCAATCGTCAACACTGTACCAGGTTACAACATGGTAACGATAGGAATCGGAATATACCTGGTACAGGTATCCACCGTTATAAATGTCGCAGATCTGGTCATTAATGACAATATCCAGCTCCGCAGCATCGGTGCAGGCCCAGGGGTCATCATAACTACCATCGCCCCCGGTTGCGTCGGTGGTACTGCAGTAGAAAACTCCAGCAGCACTGACAGTCGCGGGAATGAGAACGGCGACTAATATTGCAAATATCGCGATCATTCTGAATTTTTTCATCCGTACACTCTCCTTTAATAAAAATTCCTTATATAACACACTCAATACTTGATTTTCCAGCAGACATTGATGTCTAATCTATCTGCCACCAGTGAATATCAGATCTGATTCAATCCAAAACCACCTCCAACAGCGTATCTGCCAAACCATATAGTTCAAGATCAGATCCCATGTCCACAATATATTTATATTCCGCAGCTGCTTCTGCAGGCTTTCCTGCTGCTTCAAGGGCCAAACCAAGATATAAATGCGTATTGGGATCTTCCGGGTCAATAAAAAGTGCCGCATCAAGAAACAACAAGGCCTGGTCTGGATTCTCTTCTAATAATGAGATCACACCTAAACCTTGCAGGGCCATTAAATGTCTGGGGTCGTCCAGCAAGACTTCCTGCCAAGCCTGCCGAGCTTGCTCCAGCTGACTTTCATAGAGATTAATTCCCGCCCAGTTTGCTCTAGTGTCCATCAATGTGGAATCCAGGTCCAGCGCGTATTGGTAAGCATTGGCAGCCGCCTGCCATTGCCCCAGAGCATAATAAGCATTGCCTAAGTTGCGATAGGCCTCTATATTTTGTGGATTCAAATTAAGTGCTTTTAAAAAATGATCTATTGCCAGTTCGGCCCCATCTCCTTCCAGCAGTAATACGCCCAGATTATTATGGATCCAGGGCAAATACTCATCCATACCAATTGCTTGTTGATAAACCTCGATTGCCTCTTCCCCTTTACTTTGAAGAACCAAAATATCACCCAGGTCTCCATAAATCCTGGCTGAATCAGGCTGCCAGCTGATAACGAATTTCAGGTATTTTTCTGCCAGGTCGGGTCGTCCAGCTTCAACCATCAGATCCGGAATCGAGTTATTGGCCGTATCAACCAGTATGGGGCCGAGAGTGAAAAGGACCATAATTAGTGTTAAGGCCGCAACCAACATTTTCCAGCCCGCCTTTTTATGGCGAGGTATCCCGGAATTGATTGTCCTGGATACTGAAGTCGGACTGGGAGTCATCCAGTCAGAGCGATTTAGAACCCACAAGACCGTTTCCGTCTGGGCGGTAACAGTGTGCGCGCTTGGTTTACCATCCTGGAGCATCTCAACCCCGAAGTAATCCCCTGCTCCGAGCGTGCGGGTTTGGTTATGTGCGTTTTCCAGCTTAATTTGTCCGCTTTCCAATATACCTAAAAACTGTCCTGATCGTCCTTGTTTAATAATGGATGTACCAGATGCGTGTTCAACTCTTTTCAGGTTCGATTCCAGGAAATGCCGCCGCTTTGCTGGCAATCCCTCAAAAAAGTTCATATTCAATCGATCTGAAACAGTCATTCTATCTTTCATAATTCCTTTGGCCTGGTGCTGACCAGGCAGGTAAATATCACCCTGTTTCACAAATTAATGTATTTTATCCCCTAAATCATTGTAACAAGAAGATGGGATGGTGAATTATGAGATTTGTTAGGTGGGTTTAGGGGTAAAACTCTTTTTAAGGGGTTATTTTAGGGAAAAATTACCCATAATCGCTCGGCGAGTTCGATAGTGGGAAAAATCAGTTAGAATATAGCCATCCATTTATCCGAATCAGGAGATCTCATGTCCAACCAAAGTTTTACCGAGCAAGTAAAAAACGAAATAAAAAGTCTGCAGTCTTCTTTGCGGGAAATGCAATCTTCGGTGCGGATGACGGATATCCTAGATAGAGTAGAGGATTTGGGCACATCAGTCAACGGGATGGATCGGCGGATAAAATCCCTGCGTGAGCGTGGGTACGCTTTCGAGAAAGATCTGGAAGATATGGCGGCGGATTTTCAAAAAGAATGGGCCGAAATCGCGCCCAAGATTGAAGCGCAGATTGGAAAAGAAGTGAGCGGCATGGAGCGATTATTACGTCCCCTGGAGACAAAGATCACAGGGTTGGCTGGAGATAGCGGGGCGCCGGCCGCCCTTCGGCCGCGCGTGAAGGAGCTCAAGTCACAGGTAGAAACATTGGAAGGCCGCATCGAAGCAGCGGAGAGTGGCATCCGTGGTATATACGATCAATTTAGCAGCGACTATCAGAAAGTAAAATACCATCTCACAAAACTGGAATGGATGTTAACAGAAATCAGTGAGGCGAGCTTTGAGATGCTGGCAACTGAATCAGGAATAATGGCGGTTAAGGCGGTTTGGGCAAAGGCTGGCAAACAGACTAAAGATGATCCTGAGGGAGTGCTGTATCTGACCGATCAGCGGATCCTATTTGAACAGAAAGAGAAGGTGACCACCAAGAAGATCCTGTTTGTGGCAACAGAGAAGAAGTTGGTACAGGAGTTGCTCTGGCAAGTCCCCCTCGCGTTAATCGAGGAGACAAAGGCTTATAAAGAGGGCTTTTTAAATAAGGATGATTATATCGATCTTCGCTTTGGCAGCGGAGCGCCCTTTGACATAGTTCATATGCACATCTGGCAAAGGGGTGACGAATGGAAAGCCCTGCTCAAACGCGCCAAATCAAAGGAATTTGACGCTACGCGAGCCATCCCCATTGATGAGGCTGCTGCCGAAAAAGTCAAGGATGCGCCAACTAAATGCCCCTCCTGCGGCGGTGCGATCAACCAGGTTGTGCTGCGAGGGATGGAAAGTATGACTTGTGAATATTGTGGAGACGTGATTCGTTTGTAATTAGAAATATCACAAATCATTATATAAAAAAGACCGCTAGTCAGAGACAGCGGTCTTTTTTTGTAACGTGGGCGGTATTGGACTCGGATCGGCAGTGCCGTTCCCGTTGATTTTCACAGTAAAACTATCGATTAGGGGGTTATGTTCGATGAACTATATACATATAATAATTTTTCCATTAATAGTTGTTCAAGGGAGATATGTGAAGATCTTTAGGCTTGATCAGTTTTTATATATCAGTTCTCAAAGTAAGTCATCCAGTAGGTCAATCATTTCCTGATCACCGCCAGCAGGAGGAGACCAATCAAGGTGGAGGACTTCAACCTCTTGTTGTTCCAGATTTTCAGTAAATTTATTCAATCCCAGGTTGATTACAATTAACGGATTGTTTAACAATTGCTGAACAGGATCTTCCATCAGTTTCTCCTAACTTTACCTAATAATTTGGCACAGAATAATGCTGCCCGGCTGTTACTGTTGAACACATAGACACCCTGGTCTTTCAAAAGCTGGGACTGTAAACTCAAATCTTGGGGATCGTCTTCCGTTCCACAAATGGAGGCAACAACAGTCAGATGGGCGCCTCGCTTTAGGGCATTTTGTTGAGCCTGGTTGATCGCATCCAATAATTCACCAGCAGGGTCCGAGGAAGCGTTATAGCCCAAAACAAAATCCAGAAAAAGGACCGCAACCTGAGGATCAAGGCTCTCAGCAAGTATTCTTTTATTTCGGAGAGATCCATCGATCATCGGATGAGGCTTTCCCAATGTGTAATATTCGTCCCCCATATCCACTATCGAATGAGCTCGGCTTTGGTCGGGATCATCAAGAAGAAAGGCTGAATCCAGGGGAGCGTTTGAATATATTTCCAAACCAGAATTTCGAAGAATTTGCTGAGATTGATAACAATAAGTCCCTCCTGCAAAAACACCCCGGAGAAATCTCTGTTCACTCGCCCATTGGGCTACTTCAGTATCAACCCATTTTAACTCTTCAGGCTGTAACTTGAGCTCTTTCGGAAATGGCGTGGAATCTACTAAATGAAGAGCCCAATCAACAGCCAGGTCAATTGTGCTGGCAAAATGGGGTCGATCATCCTGCGAAGAACTATGTTCTGCCCCCAAAAAGCAGCAAATGGTCGGTTTGGAACAATTTTTGAGCCGTTCTATCAGTCTTTCTTGTACCTTCTTACCTGGCGGCTTGGACACAAATGCAATAACCTTGGTATTTGCATCTGCCTCCAAAGCATCAATCGCAGCAAAGGAAGTTAATCCGCCGATCGTATCCGAAACATCGTTCGTGCCAGTGCCAATTGCGTGGGAGATTCCCTGCCCTGCATTGTGAACCTGGCAGGTAAATTCCTGCAATCCAGTACCCGAGGCACCTATCACGCCAATAGCTCCCTGACGAACAGCATTTGCAAAACCGATCCCAACGCCGCCAATAATACTGGTTCCACAATCTGGTCCCATTACTAATACATTCTTCTTGGCAGCCTTTTTCTTTAATTCAAGTTCATCATGCAGGGAAACATTGCTGCTAAATATAAATACATGCAACCCTGACTCAAGAGCTTTTTGTGCTTCCCGGGGGACATACTCACCAGGTATTGACAGCACTTCAAGATTGGCACTCGGTTTCTGGTCTAATCCATCTTCAAAAGTCTTCCAAACGGAAACTGGCGAGCTTTCGAAATCTGTCGTTAATCTTGCATCTAAATTCTCAAGGATTTCGTCAACAATTTGTTGTGAATCAGCAATGACAGCCACAATTAAATCGTTAGCTTTCGCAGAATCGATAGAAGCACCACTTATTCCAATATCGCTAAGCAGTTTCTTGTTATTATCTGTCCCCATCAGAACCGCAGTTTGCTTAACTCCGGGATGGTCAGAAAGCTGTTTATTGATTCCCATCAAAAATACAGAATCATAATATTCGTTTTTTCGGATCACATATCCTGACGTCATATTATTTGACCTGGTGTTTTTTACCAAAAGTAATCAAAGCTTGTTTGAAACATTCCATAGGAGGACGCACTAACCCTGCACCAATGATCGGGTACCCTGGATCTTTATGAGCAATTGCAGTATCAATGATGGGAAGTATATCAGTTTGGACTACTTTCCGAATATCTATACCGATGGATGTGCCCATAAAACCAAGTGCAGGCATCCGGTAGGTGGGATGGACCCCCACGGTGATCTTTTTCATCTCAAGAGAATATGCGATTGCTTCATCAGGTGTTCCACCCACCAAACTCAGAATGCCTGGTGCTCCACCGAGAACAAACCCTCCCCAACCAACCGTTTCTGTTATCGCTGAGTCACCCATATCCAATCCACCGTCTTCTGCTGAGTAACCAGGCAAGTAAAGGCCTTCTACAACTGGTGCTGGAGCTGTAAACCATTGATCTCCCAATCCACTGACCTTGATTCCGAATTCGGTTCCATTGCGCGCCATAGCTGTTACAACAGTGCTGTACTCAATTCCATGTGCAGGATCAGATATAGCTTTACCGCAGGCCATCGCCAACCCCAGGAAGATCAAATTATGGTTTGTGACATAATATAGGGTCGGCAGTACGGATTCTCTGGGCAGATTAGCTTCTGACATGGCAACAGCCATTTTATTCGCGAACAGACTGGAAGAAGCGCTGTGGCGATTATGCAGCTCATCACCCATTTGTAATGCCTGAGTAATAATCGGTTTTAACTCTAATCCGCCTAAGTGGTCAAGAGCTTTTCGAAAAGTTGGTGCCCAAACATCACGCCATTTTCGCAGTCCGTCTAACGCATCCTCGCTGAATTCACCAAATTGTTGACGGCCCTCTACCTGGCGGCAATATGCCCGGTTGCCATATGTTTTATTTTCGACCACCCAGACCGGAGCAGAGGCAGTGATCGTGCCTGCCATCGGTCCAACAGCCTGGTGGTGGTGATTGGGCTCAAGACGAATTTTGCCTTTTTCTAATAGTTTTTTTGCTTCTTCTTCAGATTTTGCCCATTCTTCATAAAGGACCATTCCAATAATAGCGCCTTTTTGAGCACCGCACATCTGTGACCATTCAATTGGTGGCCCAGCGTGCAGGATCATTTTGTCTTGCATTCCCGGGATAACCTCCCCAGCTGGAGCAACATCCACGAGAACGGGATCTCCCTGGATCATCTTTTGTGTGGCTTCTTCATTGGCTTTCGCGATCTTCTGTTTGATATCCATAATGATTCCTCTCCATCTTGGGATCCCTATTGATGAGCATGAAGGTAATCCTGGACTACCTCCATGCTCACATCATACATTCCTTGTTATTCCATTAAATAAACTATTTAGGGCTGCCAGTGACACCCTGAACAAACCAGTCTGTAGCGCTCATGAGGTCAGGAGTTAATTCCTCACCTTCAGCAACTGCAATTTCGCCATCTTGGTTCAGAATCGGTCCTGCAAAGACTACGAATTCTCCCGATTCTATTGCAGCTCTAACTTCTAAGACCTGATCTTGCACCTCTTGCGGCACATTCGGTCCAAATGGGCCCATTGCCATGCATCCGTCTGCAATGCCGCAGCGCAGGAAGATCGGTTCCCATGTGCCATCTAACACTGTGGAGGCCAACCATGTTAATTTTCCTCCCAGTGTAAGTCCAATACCGGATATCCAGTATTCGGGGGCAAATTGCTGGGCTTCAAGTGATTGGAAGCCAATTGAGTACGCTCCCCGAGATTCAGCTATCCCGAGTACTGTAGATGGTGAATCAACATGCATGGTGAGGACATCTGCACCCAGATTGATCAAAGAGTTTGTGGCATCCGCTTCCTTTGCACTATCACCCCAACCGAAGGTGAAGGTTACAATGGTCTCAATATCGGGATTGACCGATTGTGCGCCAAGGGTATAAGCATTGATGAAAGTATTGGTCCAACCCAATGGAGCATTCCCAACAAAACCGAGTTTATTAGTCTCAGTCATTAAGCCAGCAGCTACACCCATGATATACCAGGTGTCGGGCGGCTCGCCAAAAAAGTTAGCGAAGTTGGCGCTCATTTCCCAGCCACCTGCATGTTCAAAGATGACATCCGGATACTTTTCAGCCAAAGCTAACGCTGGGTATTGATGACTAAAACCTGTGGCAATAATCATACCCGCGCCCTGTCCGATCATGTTTTCAATTGTAGAGGTTGCCCCCGCTTCATCAGGCACATTCTCCGCTTCGATGATCTCTACACAAGCTATGTTTTCTTTGATTTGCATAACACTTTCATGCATGGCCTGGTTGTATCCAGCATCAGTGATTGAACCACCGTAAGTAGCGCCAATGATCAAGCAAGGCGCTTCAGCAACTTCTTCTTCTTCGGCTTCGGCCTCTTCGACTTCAGCTTCTTCAACTTCTGCTTCTTCAACTTCTACCGCTGCCGGTTCTTCAACAGCTGGTTGTTCCGTTGCAGGGGCACAAGCTGAGAGCACTAAAGTTGCGCTCAATAAAGCGGCGATAAGCGAGTAAAATATTTTTCTTTTCATTCTAATCCTCCTAAATAATTGGTGAACATTCATGATCTGAAGCAATCTTCTTTTGGAACTTTTTCACTTATGCAGACCTCCTTTCAATCTATACTTCTATCTTGATTTTGTGAATCTCTTATTATTTATTCAACTCCTTGATAGATCCTTCCCAGGCTGGCGGGCGCAGCATGTTTTCGCGTCCCACCCCAGGCGATCAAAACAACCAAAGTAAGGATATAAGGAATCGTGTCCAGCAGAAAAGGAGATATTTGGACTCCGCTAGACTGCAACAGAAGCTGAAAAGCTACCGCTCCACTAAACAACAAAGCTCCAACAATCGCCCGCAGGGGATGCCATTTTGAGAAGATAACAAGCGCTACAGCGATAAAACCTTTACCAGATGTCATGTACTCTGACCACCTCATAGTGTACGCAATCGAAAGGTGTGCAGCGCCAAGACCAGCCAACATGCCCCCTAAGAAAAGAGCTTGATAACGAATCAAGAAAGGGTTGCGTCCAGAAGCAAAGGCTGTGTCAGCACTTTCGCCTACTGCACGAAGCCCTAATCCCCACCTTGTTTTGAAGAGCAACCACCAAACAAAAATTGCGACGGGAATAACAAGGATTATCAAAATGTCGAATTCGAATAAGGAAGAATATAATCGGGGTATATCTGACATTCCCGGCAATGAAATCTTGGGTAGAGAGTTAATCTTTGCACCTACATATGGCTTGCCAATTAATGCACTCAATCCGAAGCCAAAGAACATTAATGCCAGACCGCTTGCCAATTGGTTCGCTCGCCGGGTCACTACCAGGAACCCCATCACCATATTTATCATTCCCCCCGCTATCATAGCTGTGACCACCCCAAGATAAGGATTCCCAGAGATTACAGTTACGGCAAAACCTGAAGATGCACTGACAAGCATCACCCCTTCCAAGCCGAGATTAACTATCCCGGACCGCTGATGGATTGTTTCACCAAGAGTAGTATAGAGAAGTGATGTGCCAGAAAAAATCGCACTGGAAATTACACCAAGAATAGGTAACAAGTTCATACTTTAATCCTTTTAAAAAATTTTGGTCGGGCGAGGACTACAAATAAAGCGAACGCCAATAGGATATTGATAACCGCGTAAGGTATGCCGCTGGTCAATTGCAACATGTTTCCACCAGTGATAACAATCGAGACAATAAAAGAGGTTACAAGGATTCCTATTGGATCACCAAACGACAACCAGCTGATAAGAAAACCCATAAATCCTAAACCACGCGAGAAGCCGGTCAGGAGAACACCGTAATATCCAGAAACTTGGCTTGCGCCAGCTAATCCCGCAATTGCTCCTCCAACGAACATGCCAACGACCCAATATTTATTGATGGGTAAACCATTCCGCTTGGCCGCTTGCGGATTCCCTCCAATCGCGCGCATCTCTAATCCCCATTTTGTGTATTTCACCAGATACCAAAATATGGCTAACAGAATAAGGGCAAAGAAAAAACTGAGGTCAATCCTGGAATTAAATAAAGTTGGAAGGCGGGCTGCATCTACGAAGTTTGCGGTTTTATTGGTATCCATCGGTGAATGCCAATAACCGTACACAAAGAAGCCGACAATACTCGGTGCAACTGAATTTAATAACAAGGTTGTTATGGTTTCATTAACCAAGCCCAATGATTTTAATAACCCGGGAATGAAAGCCCACAATCCACCCCCGATCAAGCCCAGCAGAATCATCAGGGGCAATAAAGCCCAGGCAGGTAAAGTATCAAAGGTGAGTGCCCCCCAGGTTGCAAAACAGGCTCCCATGTATAGTTGCCCTTCTCCACCAACATTGATTAAACCTATCCGTGTCGGCAACGCAACCGCAAGTGCTGTGATCAACATGGGAGTCATTGTGACAATAACTTCAGAAAATCCATACCAGCTTCCAAAAGTGGAAGTTAAGATGTCTTTATAAGATTGAATTGGATCTTTTCCAGATACGAGCAAAATAATCCCAAAAAGTAACAATACGACGATAACCATCATTGAGTATCGTGTGAATGCTTCCAGAATTTTCTTAAATACCTGGTCCCATTGTATTGATTTATTATCTTTTTGCGGCATGTTGAACCTCAGATCCAGTCATTAGATGACCAATTTCGTAGATAGTAGTTTCAGATGGTTTAAATTCGCCTGCGATTTCACCATTGAAGAGCACGATTAACCGGTCGCTCAAATTAAATAATTCCTCCAAATCTTCGGAGATAAGCAAAACGCCTGTGCCCTTATCGCAAGCCTTAAGTAATGACTCCCGCGCGGCTAACGTGCTTTGCACATCCAGGCCGCGAGTGAGGTATGAGGCAATCAATAATTGGGGATCATGGGACATCTCACGGACAATCACCATTCGCTGCAAATTCCCCCCCGAAAGAGACCGTGGAAGAGAATAAAATGGGAAGGAAAAGCCCAGATCATCTTGTGTTGCCTGATAATCTGAATTTACTGCCTCCCAATCGATCCGAAGGCCTCCCTGGCGGGAATAACGCCAGGTATTTGTTAATGCCATATTTTCCAATACGGTCATAAATGGAATGGATGCCATTAAAAGGGGGTTTTCAGGAATAAAACCAACCCCGTTTCGTCGAATATCTCCGATAGAATGATTGGTCATATCCTTTCCGAAAAGCATCTTTTTTCCCGAGACACTTTTTTCCATGCCGAGAATAACATCTCCCAACTCTTTTTGACCATTTCCGGACACTCCAGCAACTCCCACGATCTCACCTGGAAAGATTTCCAGATTCAAGTTCTTCAGGCTGGTTTGATTGCCTTCGCCCCGGGTTTCAATATCCTTAAGATGCAAAACAGGAATGGAACTGGTCGTTTGCACAACATGCTTAGATTGTTGTGCTTTTGGAAGCCGCTTAGAAAACATCATCTCCACCATATTCTCTTCACTGGCTTCCGATCGCAATAAGGTGCCTGCAACCTTCCCCCCTCTGAGAACTGTGATCCTATCTGAAGAAGCCAATACTTCTTTCATTTTATGAGTTATCAATATGATTGCATAACCATCCCCCCGGAGAATATCGAGTACCTCAAAAAAAGCTTCCACTTCATGAGGGGCAAGCACTCGCGTCGGCTCATCGAGTATTAAAATTTTGGCGTCAGAGAGCAATAATTTTAATATTTCAATTTTTTGCTGTTCGCCAATGGATAATTGAGAAACAACGGCATGTGGATCAACATGTAAGCCATACCGTTTCGAGACTTCATTTATCCGTTCTTCTACTTCTTTTTGTTTGTAAACTGATTTAAGGTCTGGAAGAAATAAGGCTATATTTTCCAGCACAGTGAAGGCGGGGATTTGGGTAAAGTCTTGAAATACCATACCAATCTGAAAATTCCGTGCGTCCTGGGGAGAGTTGATCTGGATTGATTTACCAGACAATAAAATTTCACCCGCATCAGCGCGGTAGAATCCGTACAATATTTTCATTAGAGTGCTTTTTCCTGCTCCATTTTCCCCCAACAGGGCGTGAATTTCAGATTCATAGATATCCAAATCTATTCGATCATTTGCCACAACCCCGGGAAATGATTTTGTGATCCCTCGCATAGAAACATACGCAGATGATTGCACGCCTTTCGGTTTTTCCATAGAGTTCCCTTCCAATGAAAACAAAAATAGATAAAGGTGAAATGCTCTTATGTTAGAAGCATTTCCATCTATGTATATTTTACATATCAGTAAAATAGAATATAAGCGTAATAACTCGGGGTTTTATTGAAGAGGTGTACAGGTATTAACTACGCAAACAACCCCGTATTTTCTACGGGGCTGCCGGGTTTGAAGCAGTTAATTAGTCCAGGAGGCCTTGCTCCCGGGCATATCGCACCAGCTCCACGCGGTTGCGCAGTCCCAACTTGCCGGAGAGATTGGCGCGGTGTCCTTCGACTGTCCTAACACTTATTGTGAGTTCATCCCCTATTTGCCGATTAGTATATCCCTGGACAATAAGCTTGAGAACATCGATTTCTCGCGGAGTTAGCGGTTCAACAATTGATTTGCCATGAGAGCTCACTGATTCAGGCGGATCCTCAATAATCTCTCGAACCATCGATGGATCCACATACATATCTCCCCGCAACACAATATGGATTGCTGAAATCAAGTCTGCTTCTGCCGCCTTCTTAAGAATATAACCTGATGCGCCAAATCTGATCGATTCTCGCAAGAGTGCTTTGTCCTCATGAATAGTAAGGATCAGTATTTTTAGATCAGGATAGGTGGATTTCAGCTGCTTGGTCACAGATATTCCATCCAGGTCAGGCATACTAATATCTAAGACCAAAACATCTGGATTTAATTCTGCTACCAATTTAATTGCTTCATTTCCCCCAGTTGCTTCTCCAATCAATTGGAGGGATGGTTCTGCCAGTAAGATTGATCTCAATCCTGTCCTTATGATCGCATGATCATCTGCTATAAGCACTTTAATCGCCAACAGGCACCTCCACACTCACAGCAGTTCCTCTACCCGGTGCACTTTCAACAGTCAATTTCCCACCCAGCATTTCCACACGCTCCCGCATACCAAATAAACCCAGCTGATTGTCTACTGTCGGTATAGAAGGTATAAACCCAATGCCATCGTCCTCTATGATTGCTTTGATGTGATTGTCCCGGTAATTAAACAATACATCAACCCTCTCTGCCTTTGCATGCAAGGCAATATTTGTCAGGGATTCCTGGACAATCCGGAATAAAGCTGTTTCCACCTCACCCGGAAGCCGTTTATCCTGCAAGCCGATGGTTTCGAATTCAACAACTATTTCGTATTGGCGGCTGAATTCTTCAATGTACTGTTCCATCGCTGTTACCAAACCTAAATGATCCAGGCTGGCAGGCCGTAAATTTACAGCCAATTGATGAAGTTTGTCTTGGATCTCGTTGGCTGTCCTTTTTAATTCGTCCATTCTCTGGTTAACAACATCATGGTGCCCGGCTTCCCGTTCTAATAAACCCAGTTGAACAGTCAGGGCTGACAAAAGCTGTCCAGATTCATCATGGATTTCCCTAGATAGATGCAGCCGTTCTTCTTCTTGAGCCTTCATCAAACGCTGAGAAAGGGCATGTAGTTGTTTATTGCTTGACTGAACTTCTCCGAACAACCAGGTGTTTTGGATGGCAACTGCCGCTAAATTGGCAAATGATTGTATCAATGGCAATCGCTCCTGACTATAAAATTGATTGTTCTTGCTTACTGCCTTCAACATTCCAATGACATTTCCGCCAATAATAAGGGGGAATGCAGCATAAGACTGATAGGTCTTTGCCGGATTGGACAATTGGTCGCTTGTTTTGATTTCTACATCGGAGGTGAAAAGAGAACCAGTTTCACCTTCCCAGATACCCTTTATATCCGACAATTGGTTGATCGGTATACCATGAATCGCTGCGGGGGGTCTATCGCCTTCACTGATTTCTACCCAGGCTGCGTCAACACCTAATCGATCAACTGTCAGTTTGCATATCGTTTTATATAGTTTGGCAATTTCGAAATTATCCAAGAATGTTCTCGAGGAATCATTCAGGGTGGCTAGGTCAAATACCCGTTGGTGAAGGGCTTCGGCCGCGTTACGCCTTTCTACTGTGGCTGCTGTCAGGATCAGCATTGTCAGAGAGACTACACCCAAAAATGTTTGCAGCAATATGAGGCTATCATTCTTTGATTCCAATGAAAAAGGTCCCATACCACTGGCAGTTCCCCAAATCGCAATTCCAGAAACCAATAAAATGGCTGTCGTTGCGCCACGCTGCCCAAATCGTAATGCTGCCCAAATCATAAATGGGAAAATCACGTAGAGCAGCGCCTGGTGAAGAATACCAACTGGGGGTTGGTTGCTAAATACATACCAGGTTATAAATCCCAGCAAAGAAAGTTGGATGGTTCCTTCTAGGTAAGATCGCTGATTAGATAGATAGGGTGGTAGTGAAATCCAGACCAGCAATACAGGAGCAACCACGAGAGCTCCCAGCAGGTCACCGATCCACCAGGTGGTCCAGATGGTCAGGAAATATTCCCAACTCCCAAGACCAGTTAACATAAGCGTGATTGTGCCGAAGCTTGCACTGATCATGGTGCCGAAAAAAGAAACCGTCAATAGTCTTATGACATCTTGAACTCGATTGATAACAGGATGGAAATCAGCAAACCGTTTGAGGCTGTAGGCGATAACCCAAGCCTCCAGTGTGTTACCGATCATCATTCCTAATGCCAGATTAAATGAGGCACCGGTTAACAGGGATCCCAGCATCACCCCCAGGCTTATTCCCGGCCACAAATTCGTCCCAAAGAGCAGTAAGGCGGCGATCGCAATTCCAGTAGGTGGCCAAACTGGAGATGTATTAGGCTGAACGTACGCCATTTTTAATCCCAATCTAGCGGCCAGGTGGTATATGACCGCTAGGCTGATGATTTTCAGCAAGTATATTCCAATGTCTCTGAATTTTTTCTGCATAGAATCCTCAAATTTCAATTATATACCATGGCGAGTCCTCAGAGATTACTCTTAATCATGAGTAATGGGGAGGGGAAATACATATGATGATATCTATTCTATTCGATAATTTGTGATTCATTCTTGAAAAATTCCCCCAAATGAATAGACATTCAACAACAACAACCGCTCTTCAGATAAAAGAGCGGTTCATCTTCACCAGTAGGCGGTATTGGACTCGAACCGCCAGTCCAGTTAATAAATCAACTAACTGATAACGAAATAGTTTTTGTATCATGGTAAATAACAAAGGCGATGGCTTGGTATTGATGTTTGGAATGAGTCGATGATCTGAGTAGGTGAATATAATCAATTAGTATGTATTTATAGCAGCATATTGAGAATTCATCATCAATGATAAGTTTATGCATCAAGGAAAATTCCAACAAGGTTTGTTGAAGGTTAAAACTTTTTCAGGCATCTTGTACTTGCGTGAGGGATATAATTAAATAGATGAGCAACAAAAATCTCTGAAATCCAGCCCTTGTACACATGATTATAAACGAAGTAATCCACCATTCAAATCTGTTAGCTGTTACCGAATGGGATGCTTTTTCGTTTAGAATGAAAGGATACGCTAAGTTTAACGATGAGTTTATAAAACAATCATTTGATTTGAAAACTGAACACAACGGCACTAATTTACCCAGAATAATTTGATTTATCTGTTCCAGGTCAGGATAATTATTCAGCGAACTATCCACTCTTGGAAAGCTGGAGATGAGAAATGTTCACAAACCGCAAATATCACATAATTGTTGCCCTATCAGTTGCAGTGATGTTCCTTCTGACAGGCTGCTGGTTAAGCCTTCCCTCAGATCCGTCTTTTCTGAGCGGGGTTGTCTTTGATGACCTCAACGCGGATGGCATGATGGACCCCGGCGAACCACCTCTGAAAGGAGTAAAGCTGTTGTTGGATAACAGGGAATGCTCCCTCGCAGGGATCTCCCAGACCACTACCAGCGCATCTGATGGAAGCTACCAATTCGAGCTGCCCTCACCTTCGGCTGGCACCTACTGTGTCAGGGTTGACCCGCTAAAGTCACCCAATGACACCATCCTCATTCCGGGAGATTTTACCGTCCCTGTTGTCGGAGAGTTTGAAGTCACCCTCACAGATGGTGAGAATGTGATGGATATCCTCTTCGGCTGGGATTACCAGTTCGCCGGCACCGATAACAAGTCCGATCCCGACGACAAGACCGATCCAGACGATGAGGCTGATCCAGACCTCCAGTCCAACCCGGTCATCACCAACGTGACCTTGAGCACAAAAACACCTCAAGATGGGGAATTTGTAGAAGTGGAAGTGACCATTAAGAACAAAGGAAATCAACCTGCTGAGAATTATGAGCTTGTGTTGATCCCACACTATGGCGTGGGTCCGCCCAACCCGGCTGGTTATGTGACCCTTCCTGCCCTGGGGCCTGGTGCATCCCACACCGAGGTTTTTTCACCGGGTGTGCTTTACACCCCTGCTGGGACCTACACCCTGAGAGTGCTGGTGACGGATGACTGGTATGCA
>PVMK01128342.1_pt1 | contig 20276 bp, 20 predicted proteins | sample 1853481 | NCBI WGS metagenome assembly PVMK01 (sample SAMN08533507, study PRJNA380276) | Marine sediment metagenome, whole genome shotgun sequencing project. | reverse complement strand
GGTATTGGGAACCGGGCGGCCGTCTTCGTCCATGACCCGGCCGGTGACGATGATGCGCTCGCCCTGCGGTTCGCCGTCGACCGCGCCGTTCTTGGTCAGATCGTCGTCGAGCGGCCCGAGCGCATCGTGGCCGTAGACCGGCCCGGTCAACTCCGAGAGGGTCTGCGCCAACGGCACCAGCGGCTTGGAGGGGCTGCGCAGCACCGTCGATTTATAGTCCGCGTGCAAGTACGGCGGATGGACCGACCAGTCCCGGGCCTTGTAATCGTCCGTATCGCTCATGTCGTGTCTCCCTGGCCGGTTTTCTCGTTCAACCGTCACCCAAGGCCATTCTCATCCACAAAGTCGGCGATCATCTTCGACAAAATCTCCGGCGTCTCGATGCACGGCAAGTGGGCGGCGCCCTCGATCAGGTTGAAGCGCGCCTTGGGGATCATCGCCGCCATTTCGCGTACCACGTCCGGCGGCGTCGCGCCGTCCTCGGCGCCGCAGACGGCCAGGGTCGGCACGCCGATTTGCGCGGTCGCCGGCCCCAGGTCGGTATCGCGGATCGCGGCGCAGGTGCCGGTGTAGCCGTCGATCGGGGTGCGCACCAACATGTGGCGCCAGAGCGCGAGCTCGTCGGCGCGATGCTTGTGAAAAGCCGCGGTGAACCATCGTTCGAGGATGGCGTCCGCCAGGGCCACCATGCCGCCTTCCTGAATCGCCCGGATGCGCTGGTCCCACAGCGCCTCGTCGCCGATGCGGTGCGCGGTGTCGCAGAGCACCAGACCACGCACCCGTTTGGGCTGCCGCGCCGCCAGGCCCTGGGCGATCATGCCGCCGACCGAGACGCCGCCGACGATTGCGTGATTAATTTCGAGCGCATCGAGCAGACCGATCAGGTCGCCGATATGGTCGTCCATCAAGTAGGGCGCCGGCGTCGCCTCCGACAGCCCGTGTCCGCGTTTGTCGTAGCGCAGGAAGCGGAACCGCCCGGCGAGCTGCGTCACCACCCGGTCCCAAATTCGCAGATCGCTGCCGAGCGAATTGACGAGCACCATGACCGGGGCGTCTTCCGGCCCGTCGAGCGCATAGTGCAGGACCACCTCGCGCGTGCGGCATGCCAACATATCTCGACCTCTCCCTCGATTCCGTCGACAATCCCTGACCCAAGCCCCATGATACTCCCGCCCGCCCGAATGCCAAGCGCCGGGGCGCCGGTATCCCACACAAACACCGTTAGCCATCAACCGCGTTCTTCTCAAATCATCTTTCTCATCGATACCTTGTTGCCGCGTCGGTGATCCGGCTCCCATCCAAGATGCGCATAAAGCTGAACATTCTCCGGCATATCCACATGCGTTGTTAGGCGCATCTCGCGATACCCTTGATCCAGGGATTCGGTTTCCGCGAGCGCGATGAGTGCGCGACCCAGCCCAGCGCCCTTATGATCGGGATGCACGGCGACATTGGCGAGCCGCATGAAGCCCTCCTTGGGAATAATAACGAGGCCGCCGACAATTTCGTGTTCGATTTCCGCTACCCACACTTGGTACTTGGCGATCTCCTCGGCGCAGTCCGCCGACACTGGCGGTAAATCGGCGATGCGCGCGGCGTATTGCGCATAGGCCGCATCTATGCAGGCGGCAAGAGCATCCGCGTCGCGACGTTCGGCTCTGCGTATCGTCCAGTTCTCCATATTCGGGCTACTCGATCTGGCCCATCAAATGATCCCGTAAGGTCGGAAAATGCTCTAGTCAGGCGGCCGCGACGGTCACGTCGAGCAGCGCCTGGCGGCGTTCGTTGCGGATCACCTCGATCGCCCGCGCCAGCGCGCCGGGCAGGTCCTCGCCGCGCGCGACCCGTTCGCCCCAGCCGCGGCTCGCCTCGACGATGCGCACGAAATCGGGCGCGGGCGCGAGCGAGGTCACCGGCATGCGGTTCATCCGGGACGCCTGGCCGTCGGGATACATGGCCAGGGTCGAACGCCGCACCGCGTTCCAGATCCCGTTGTTGAAAACCACGGTCAGGATCGGCAACTCATGGGCCTCGGCGATCTGATGGCAGGACACCGGGTTGGCGAAGATATAGGAGCCGTCACCGACGCAGGCGGCGACCACGCGTTCCCGGTCCGCGAGCTGCGCCCCTAATGCCGCCGGCACCGCCCAGCCGAGGCCGCCGGAGAGCGCGGGGGCGAAATAGCTGCCCGGGCGCTCGAGAGACATCACCGAGGGATCGCAGCCGAGTTCGGTGAACACCGCCGCGTCGGGGCCCAGGGCCTCGGACAGGCAGTGGCTGGCCCACTGCGGGCTCATGGGCGCGCCGCCGCCGTCGCGCGCGCTTGCCAGGCGTGCCGCCCGTGCCTCGGCGGCGCTGGCGGTGACCCGCGCGCGGCGTTCCGCGAGCTTGGATTGGTGCTCCGCCAGGCGGGGCCGCAGTGCCGCGGCCAGGGCCGAGACCACGGCGGCGGTCTCGCCGGCGAGCGAGATATCGGCCCGGAAGCCGCGCAGCGGCGTGCGCGCGAACAGAGGGTCGGGTCCGGCCTGGATGACCTTGCAGCCGGCCGGCGGCGCGTGCTGGTCCGGCACCCAGGGCACCAGGGCGTCGAGCACCAGGACCACGTCGGCCTCGGACAGCCAGGGCTCGACCTGATAGCCGGCGTGCATGGCGTGATTGTTGGCGAAGGCGTTGCGGACCGGCCAGAACTCCACCACGGGAAGCGCCCAGTCCTCGGCGAAGCCCGCCAGTGGCTCGAAGTCGGCGGCGCGCGGGTCGCCGCGCTGGGCGACGATCAGCGGCCGCTCGGCGCCCGCCAGCAGCGCCGCGGCCCCAGCGACGGCCGCCGGGTCGGGCTGGCCGGTTGCGCTGGCCGCCATGACCGGGGCCGCGCCTTGCGCCGACCCTTCGTGAGGTTCGGCCAGCACCTCGCGCGGCAGGCTCAGGTAGACCGGCCCGCGCGGTTCGCTCATCGCAATGGCCAACGCCCGATCGACCAGGGTCTCGACCTGGGAGCCACCGCGCAGCTCGTAGTCCCACTTGACGAACTCGCGCACCATGGCGCCCTGGTCGCGCATTTCCTGGCCCCAGTGGATCGGCAGATCGCGGCTGCCCAGGTGGCCCTGCTCGGTGACCGGCGTGCGGCCCGAGCACATGACCATCGGCACATTGTCGGTCGCGGCGTTGATCAGGCCCATGACCGCATTCGCCAGGCCGACGTTGACGTGGACCATGACCGCCTGCGGGCGCCCGGTCACCAGGTAGTAGCCGTGGGCCATGGCGACCGCGGCGGTCTCGTGGGAAATGACCAAGGCCTCGGGCAGCGCGACGCCGGCGGCCCCGGCGCGCGCCATGCCTTCGATCACCGGCGCGAAGTCGGTGCCGCCGTTGGCGAACAGATAGTCGACGCCGCGGGTGCGCAGGCGGGCGAGCAGGGCTTCTGCGACGGTGGTTGAGGGCATGGCGCGTGGCTCTCCGGTCATTTCAAAAGGTGCGGCAGGAACAGGGTCAATCCGGGGACGAAAATCAACAGCGCGACCCGGATCGCGTCCGACAGCAGGAACGGTAGCACGCCGATGAACGTCTGCTTGAGCGGAATGTCGGGCGCCATGGAGTTGATGACGAAGACGTTGAGCCCGACCGGCGGGGTGATCAGTCCGACCTCGACCACGATCAGCACGATGATGCCGAACCACATCTTGAGGTCGTCCTCGGGCATTTGGAAGTCGAGGCCCGCGATGATCGGCCAGAACACCGGCACGGTGAGCAGGATCATCGCCAGGCTGTCCATGACGCAGCCGAGCAGCAGGTAGATCAGAATTATTCCGAGCAGGATCGCCATGGGTGCCAGGTTGCTGGTGCCGATGACCTCGGCTAATTCGAGAGGCATGCGAGACAAGCCAAGGAAAGCATTGAAGAAATCGGCGCCGAGCAGAATCAGAAAGATCATTGCGGTGGTGCCCGCCGCGCCCATCAGGCATTCCACGAAGCCGGCGAGGCGCAGGCCGCCGCGCCAGACCGCGATCAGGCCGGTGCCGAGCGCGCCGACCGCCGCACCCTCGGTCGGGGTGAAAATGCCGGCATAGATACCACCCATCACCAGCGCGAAGATGAACAACACCGGCCAGGTCTGGATGAAGGCGTGACGGCGCTCGCGCGCGGTCGCGCGCGGACCGACCGGACCGGCCAGCGGGCGGATGCGCACGTAGAGCCAGATCGCCGCCAGATAGCCGAGTGCGGCCAAAATGCCAGGCACCAACGCGGCCTGGAACATGGTCACGATGTTGGCCTCGACCGCGATCGAAAAGATCACCAGCACGACCGAGGGCGGGATCAGGATGCCGAGTGTGCCGCCCGCGGCCAGCGCGCCGGTGGCGAGCGCGCCGGAGTAGTTGTAGCGGCGCAACTCGGGCAGCGCGACTTGCGCCATGGTCGCCGCCGTCGCCAGCGAGGAGCCGCAGATCGCACCGAAACCCGCGCAGCCGCCGATCGCCGCCATCGCGACCCCGCCGCGCCGGTGGCCGAGAAAGGTGTTGGCGGAATCGAACAACGCCCGGCTCAGCCCGGCGCGGCTGGCGAACTGCCCCATCAGCAGGAACATGGGAACCACCGAAAGGTCGTAGTTCGCGAACGCCCAATAGGGGCTGGTCTTGGCAAAGTTGAGCAGCGGCGCGAAACCGGCGAGCGAAACATAACCGCCGACGCCGACCGCGATCATCGCGACCCCGACCGGCACCCGGACCGCCAGCAGCAGCAACAGGATCGCGATTCCGCTCAGCGCGATGGCGAAACTGCTCACTCGAACAATCTCTTAAGGTCGCGCGCTGAGGTATAAATGCAAGCGGCCGCCAAGAGGGCGAAGGACGCGACGGCGACGGGAAAGACCGGCCACAGCGGGACGCCCAGGATGATCGAGACCTCGTGGTAGCGGTGCATGTCGAGGCCGCCGAGCGACATGCGCCAGGCGAGAACGGCGGCGATGACCGCCAGCAGCATGCCGCTCGCCATGTCGAAGGCCGTGCGCACCTTGGCCGGCGCCCAGGACAGGAACAGATCGACGATCACGTTGCCTTTGATCAAGTGGCAATAGGGCAGGAACAGGAACACCGCGACCGCGGTGCCGATGGCGACCATCTCGAAGTCGCCCGGGATCGGCGCCAGGAACAACCAGCGGCCGAGCACGCTGACCACCACCATGATCGCGATCGCGGTCATCAGGATGCCGCCCACGAGCGCGAAGGCGTAGGCGCAACCGAACAACACCCGGCCGATCGGATCGGTCGGCCGCGGGATTTGCTCGGATGTTTCTGTCATGGCCGCCCGTGTTCCCACCCGCTTCGAACAGGCGCCGCGGGCCACGGCCGGGGAATTTCGCCGCCCGGCCGCCTTTCCCGGTCTACTGCGAATACTTGGAAATCAGCTGCCGGGCTTCCGCCACCAGCGCCTCGCCATCGACGCCCTTGGCGGTGACATCGGCGACCCAGCGATCGATGACCGGCTGTTCGACCGCGGCGCGCAGCTTGGCGACCTCGACCGGCGCCATCTCGATAATCTCGCCCGAGGTGGCGGCCTTCTTCCTGCCGGGAATTTCGGCCTTGTCCCAGATTTCGCCCAGCCAGGTGGCGATGTTCATGCCCGAGTTATCGTCGATCACTTTCTGCAGATCGGGCGGCAGATTGTTATAGGAGTCCTTGTTCATCGCGATCATGAAGGTCGAGGTGTTGATCCGGGTGGTCTTGGGATCGTCGAGCTCGGTATGGTAGTCGACCAGCTCGTCGACCTTGAGCGGAAGCGTGATCTCGTAGGGGATCAGCACCGCGTCGACCACGCCCTTGGACAGCATCTCGGGAATCTTCGGCACCGGCGCGCCGACCGGGGTCGCGCCCATGGCCTCGATCAGCCAGCCGCCGGTGCGCGTCGGGGTGCGGATCTTGAGACCCTCGATATCGCCGACGGTGCGGATCGGTTTTCGCGAATGGAACAGCTGGCCGGCGTGGACGTGCATGGCGATCAATTTGTAGTCGGAATATTCATCGCCGTGACGCTGCACGAAATCGTTGAGCGCCATGTTGCTGGCGACGGTGTTCGAGTGCATGAAGGGCAGCTCGAAGACCTCGGTCTTGGTAAAGCGGCCGGGCGTATATCCGGGCAGGGTCCAGACGATGTCGACCACGCCGTCGCGCGCCTGGTCGGCCAGTTGCGGTGGCTTGCCGCCAAGCTGCATGGCCGGATAGATGTCGATCTTGATGCGGCCGCCCGAATCGTCCGCGATCTTCTGCGCCCAGGGCACCAGCATGTTCTTATGGGCATGGGCGAGCGGCGGCAGGAAGTGATGCAGTTTAAGGGTGACTTCTTGTGCCTGTACCGGCGCGACGGCGGAAATCGCAAGCCCGAGCAGTGCCCCGACCGCGGCCAGGCGGAATCGGTTCGACGACATAATCTCCTCCCAATTTCATTCGATTGGGCTTTGGCAGCCCTTGCGCATTGGTAGAATACTACAAAGGATCGCCTGGATTAGCTACAGTCCAGCCTCGGCGGCCGGCGTCGCCACTTTTTCGGGCCGGTCGATCGAGTGCAAGGGCGTTGGTGGGACTGGGAGATATGACGCGCACACAGGTCGGCATCGTCGGCGCCGGGCCAGCCGGGCTCCTGCTGTCTCGGCTTCTGCATCTGCAAGGCATCGAATCGGTCATTCTCGAGGCGCGCAGCCGCGCTCATGTGGAGGGCCGGATCCGGGCCGGCGTGCTCGAGCAGGTCGCCGTCGAAACCTTGGTCGAGGCGGGGTTCGGCGAGCGCCTGCAGCGCGAAGGCCTGATCCACCGGGGCATCGAGATCAGCTTCGCCGGCCGCCGCCACCGGATCGATTTCGAAGACCTGACCGGCGGCCGCACGATCACGGTTTACGGTCAGCACGAGGCGGTGAAGGACATGATCGCCCTGCGCCTCGCCGAGGACGGACAGATCCGTTTCGAGGCGGCGGACGTCTCGGTCCACGATATCGACGGCGGCAAGCCGCGCATCCGCTATCGCCAGGACGGCGCGGCGCACGAACTGGTCTGCGACTTCATCGCCGGCTGCGACGGCTTTCACGGCGTCTGCCGGCCGAGCATTCCGGCCGGCGTTCTGACCGCTTACGAACGGGCCTATCCCTTCGCCTGGCTCGGCATCCTGGCCCAGGCGCCGACGACCTCCGGGGAGTTGGTCTATTCGCGTCACGACGACGGTTTCGCGCTCTACTCCATGCGGTCGCCCGAGGTCACCCGCCTGTACCTGCAGTGTGCGCTGGACGACGACTTCACCATCTGGCCCGACGAACGAATCTGGGAGGAGCTGCATCGGCGGCTCGAAACCGACGACGCCTGGCGGATCGCCGAGGGCCCGGTCGTGGAGCGGTTGATCGCGCCTTTACGCAGTTTCGTGGTCGAGCCGATGCGCCATGGACGGCTGTACCTGGCCGGCGACGCCGCCCACATCGTGCCGCCGACCGGCGCCAAGGGCATGAACCTGGCGATCGCCGACGTGCGGCTGCTCGGCCGGGCGCTGGGCAGGTTCTACCAATCGGGCCGGGAGGACCTGCTGGACGGCTATTCGGCGGCTTGCCAGCGCCGCATCTGGAAGGTGCAGCGCTTCTCCTGGTGGATGACCTCGATGTTGCACCGTTTCCCCGATGCCGGGCCGTTCGAACGCCGGGTCCAACTCGCCGAACTCGATTACCTCACGACCTCGCGCGCGGCGGCGCGAGCTCTCGCCGAGAACTATGTCGGGCTGCCCTACGATTGAGTTCAGAGATACGACATCAAGAGGGTCAAGCCGAGCAGGACCGCGATCCAGAGCACCGTGTTGCCGGTCGAGAGGGTTCGGGCCAGAACGCCCGTGGGGCCGTGGTGCCGGTAGATCTGGACCAGCAGGCGTTCGAGTCGGCGTTCGGCGCGGGACAGGGCGCTCGAGCGCGCCGGTCCGCCGATGGCCAGGAACCAAGCGATGACGGCGGGCAGCGCCTTGCGATAGATCCAGTCGGTGTTGAGATTGGTCGAGGGCCGCTCCGCCGGATAGAGCCCGGTCCGGATCAGCACCGCGAAGGCCAGCATGGCGAAGAACAAAAGCTGCGACTGCGACAATACGTGGCTGACCGTGTAGGGCTGGTAGTCGACGGCATAGGGCAGCAGCCGATAGAGCGGCTCCGGGTAGACGCCTAGGAAGATGCACAGGAAGGCCGCGATGCCCATGGCGACAAGCATATTCAGCGGCGCCTCTTGGCAGCGCTTGCCGCTGTCGTGGCCGAAGAAGGCGAAGTAAGGGATTTTAATGCCCGAGTGCTCGAGCACGCCGGCGGAGGCGAAGACCAGCACCAGCCAAGAAATCACGTAGCCGGCCTCGGCAACGCCGGTCAAGGTCAAGGACTTGGTGACGAAGCCGCTGAATAGCGGGAAGGCGGAGATCGAGGCGGCGCCGATCATGCAGAACACCGCAGTCGCCGGCATCGACTTGAACAGTCCGCCGAGCTCCGAGGCCTTGACCGTCCCGACCCGGTGCAGGACCGCGCCCATGCTCATGAACAAAAGTGCCTTGTAGATGATATGGACGAAGGCGTGGGCCACCGCACCATTGAGCGCAATCTGGCTGCCGACGCCGATGCCGGCGATCATGAAGCCGAGCTGGTTGTTGAGCGAGAAGGCGAGCACCCGGCGCAAGTCGTTCTCGATCACCGCGAAAAACACCGGGAAAGCGGTCATGATCGCGCCGATATAGATCAGGATCTCGGTGCCCGGATAAGCCCGCGCCAAGGCATAGATGGCCAGTTTCGTGGTGAAGGCCGACAGCACCACCGTGCCGACCGCCGTCGCCTCCGGATAGGCGTCCTGCAACCAATTGTGCAGGAACGGGAACGCACACTTGATGCCGAAGGCGAAGAAGATAAGCCAAGTCCCCAAGTTTACCAGACCAAGCTTGTCGAAGGCGATGGAGCCGGTCGCTTGCGCGTGCAGCACGACACCGGCGAGTAGGATAACCCCCGAGCCGACCTGAATGATCAGATAGCGCATGCCGGCGTGGTAGGCCCTTTCGCTGCGCCGGGCCCAAATCAAGAAGACCGAGGAGATCGCCGTCAGCTCCCAGAACACGAACAGCGAGATCAGGTCGCCGACGAAAACCGCGCCGATCGCCGCACCCGCGTAGATTAGTCCCGAGGCCTCCTGCATGGCATCGCGCTCGTGCAGGCCATAGATGACGTTTAGGAAGGTGGCGATCAAGAAGATCGTGCCGAACACGACGCTGAGCGAGTCGACGCGCAGCAGGATGAGCGGGTAGCCGAAGATCTGGGTTTGGGCGAAGGTGCCGTGCTCTAGACCATAGAGCTGCAGGCCGGCGAGCACCGGCAGTGCCAGCATGTAAACTTGGCGCAACCGCCCCGGCAGCACCGGGATCAGCAGTGCGCCCAGGATCAGAATCAGGCCAGGGGGCAACTCAGCGATCATAGTAATCCTCGTCGCGCCCGACCAGCCAGCGCAGGAGATATCCGGACATCACGATTCCGAAGAAGCAGACGAATCCGAACACCGCATAGGCGAGGGGGATCTCTTCGAAACTGAATATACTGTGGCGGGGATAGAAAAAATCGGCCAAGCCGAGCGCGGCGCAGAGCGCGGCCAAGCCCCAGAACAGGCGCCCGCCGGTTTCCTTCCTGTCCGTCCAGTGCGGCCTGCGGCCGCCGTCGTCTTGGGTCTCGGGGTCGCCGTTCAAGTCAATCTCCATCAAGGCGCCGCGATCGGCTCGAGCAACCGGTAGAGCGGATCGGCGAAGAAGAACAAGGCGATGCAGCCCAGCGCGGTCAGGGTGAGTGGCACCACGCAAAACATCGGCGCCTCGCGAATGCGCCCGCGCGGCGCCGCGGCGGCGCCGGCGGCCGCCGGCAGGGGCCCGTTCGGTGCGGGTCCGAGGAAGCCGCGCACGGCGATGGGGACCAGATAGGCGACGTTGAGCAGCGAGCTGACCATGAGAACCGCGATCATGATCAACTGATCGGCCTGCGCGGCGCCGAGCATGAGATACCATTTGCTCCAGGACCCGCCCAGAGGCGGCAACCCGATGATCGAGAGCGCGCCGATGAAAAATGCGCAGAACGTCACCGGCATAACCCGGCCCAGGCCGGCCATCTCGCTGATCTCGGTCTTGCGGGTGGCGGTGTAGATGGCGCCGGCGCAGAAGAACAGCGTGATCTTGCCCATGGCGTGCATGGCGATGTGCATGGAGCCGCCGATCACACCCCAGGACGTCGCCATTGCCGCCCCGAGCACCACGTAGGCGAGCTGGCTGATCGTCGAATAGGCGAGGCGGGCCTTGAGGTTGTCCTTGGTCAACGCGACCAGCGAGGCGATCAGCAGCGTGGTCGCGGCCAGGTACATCAGCCACACGTTCTGGCCGCTCTCCGCGAGCAGGTCGATGCCGAAGATGTAGATCACCACCTTCATTACCGTGAACACCCCGGCCTTGACCACGGCGACCGCGTGCAGCAGCGCGCTGACCGGCGTCGGCGCCACCATGGCGGCGGGTAGCCAGCGGTGGAACGGCATCAGCGCCGCCTTGCCGATGCCGTACATGTAGAGCAGCAGCAACACGCCGACCACCGGGCCCGAGACCTTGCCGGCCAGGATGCCGCCCGGGATGAAATCGAGCGTGCCCGCGACCTGCCAAGTCCACAGGATGGCGAGCAACTGCAGGCCGATCGAGGTGAACAGCAGGATGCCCAGATAGGTGCGTCCGCCCTGCTTGGCCGCCGCGTCGCCCTTGTGGGTGACCAGCGGATAGGTGCTCAGCGTCAGCGCCTCGTAGAACACGAACAGCGTCAGCATGTTGCCCGCGAAGGCGATGCCTAGAGTACTGGCCAGCGCAATCGCGAAGCAGACGTAGAAGCGGGTCTGGTTTGCCTCCTTGTTGGCGCGCATATAGCCGATCGAATAGATCGAGTTGACGATCCATAACCCCGAGGCGACCAGCGCGAACATCATGCCCAAGGGCTCGACCTCGAAACGGAGCGGCAAGCCGGGCAGCATCTCGATTAGCGTGACCGCGGGCCGAGCGCCGTCCATGACCCCGGGCACCAGCGTGATCACGGTACCGAACAGCAGCGCGGCGGTCGTGAGCGTCACGCCTTCGCGCAAGTTGGGTTGGCGGCCGAAAAGCGCGATCAGCAATGCGCCGGCGAGCGGAATTCCGAGACTCAGCAGGATCGCGGTCTGCGGGTTCACGCGCCACCTCCGAGCAGGTGTTGGGCGGCGCGCTCGGCGATACCGAGGGTCAACGAAGTATGGATGCCGAAGTAGATGCTGGCGCCAATCAGGACCCAGGTCGGAATCAACATGGATAGCGGCGCTTCCACGATTTTTGCCGCCGCGTCACCTTCGGGGGCGGGCCGGAAGTAGGCGACCTCGACCACCCGCCATATGTAGACGATGGCAAGCAGGGAACCGAGCAGGATCACCGCAGCCACGAACCAGTTGCCCCGTTCGAGCGCGGCCTGGACCAGAACCCATTTGCTGATGAAGCCGGCGGTCAGAGGCACGCCGATCAGGCTGAGCCCACCCAACACGAAGGCGAACATGGTCAGCGGCATGCGCCGGCCCAGGCCCTCCAGGGATTCCAGTTGGGCCGAGCCCAGGCGCAACACCACGCAACCCAGCGCCAGGAACAGCCCGCCCTTCATCATGGCGTGATTGAACAGGTGCACGATGCTCGCGGTCAGTCCGGCGGTTGACGCAAAACCGATACCGAGCACCATGTAGCCGACCTGGGCGATCGAGGAATAGGCCAGCATGCGCTTCACGTTGGTCTGGAAGATCGCCACCGTCGAGCACACCAGGATCGCGACCACGCCGAGCGGTATCAGCAGGTTCTCCAGGGTCACCAGTTCGAAGGAATAGGTGGTGCCGAATACGGTGAAGAAGAAACGCAACAGGATGTAGACCGAGACCTTGGTCGCGGTTGCGGCCAGGAAGGCGGTCACCACCGAGGGTGCGTAGGCATAGGCGTTGGGCAACCAGAAGTGCAGCGGGAACAGCGCCAGTTTGAGCCCGGCGCCGACGGTCAGGAAGGCGAAGGCGGCGACCACCGTGCGGCTCTCGGCCATGGGCGGCAGGCGCTCGGCCAGGTCGATCATGTTGAGCGTGCCGGTGACCATGTACAGCAGGCCGACCCCGATCACGATGAAGGTCGCGCCGATGGTGCCCATCACCAGGTACTGGAACGCCGCGGTCAGGGCCCGGCGGTCGCGGCCGAGCGCGATCAGCACGTAGGACGACAGCGAGGAGATCTCCAGGAACACGAAGAGGTTGAAGGCGTCGCCGGTGATGGTCACGCCGAGCAGCCCGGTCAGGCACAGCAAGAGCGCGGTGTAGAAGGTGGCGTGCTGTTCCTCGGGCACTTCGCGCGCCACCGATTCGCGCGCGTAGGGCATCACGGCGGCGCCGATCGCGGCCACGATCACGAGCACGAAGCCGTTGACCGCGTCGATCCGGTACTCGATGCCCCAGGGCGGCGCCCAACCGCCGAGATGGTAGGAGATCGGCCCCGTGGCAATCACCTGTTGCAGCAGCAGCACCGCACAGGCCAGCGCCGCCCAGCTCACGATCAGCGCCAGCGCCCAGGCCAGCCCGCCGCGCCGCAACAGCAGGCAGAGCGGCGCCGAGACGAGCGGCACCACGATCTGCAGCGCGGGCAGGTGGGCGGCGATCACGACGCTTCGTCCTGCAGTTGGATTTCGTCCTCCTCGACCGTGCCATAGGCCTCTTTGATGCGCACCACCAGCGCGCAGCCGAGCGCCGTGGTCGCGACGCCGACCACGATCGCGGTCAGGATGAGGACGTGGGGCAGGGGATTGGAGTAGGTCTCGATGCCCTCGGCGAGGATCGGCGCGGTGCCGCCGCTGACCTTGCCCATGGAGATGTAGAGGATGAACACCGAGGTCTGGAAGATGTTCAGCCCGACGATCTTTTTGATCAGATTGCCGCGCGAGACGACCACATAGAAGCCGGTCATCATCAAGACGATGACGATCCAGTAATTGTAGAGCCCGGGCGCGTCCATGACCAACTACCGCCCCCGGCTGGCGAAGTTGAAGAACACCGTAACCATGGTCGCCGCCACCGTCACCCCGACGCCAAGCTCGACCAGGAAGATGCCCAGGTGCTGGCCGTGGGCCGGTTCGTGCGCGAGCACACCGTAGTCGAGGAAATTGCCGCCGAGTACCAGAGCCGCGTAGCCGACCCCGATATAGAGCAGCAGACCGGCCGAGATCAGCAGCCGCAGGGCGCCGGCGGGCGCGACCCGCTTGGCACTCGCGATGCCGTAGACCAGCACGTAGAGAATAAACCCGGCGCCGAAGATCACCCCGGCCTGAAACCCGCCACCCGGGCCGAAGTCGCCGTGGAACTGCACGTAGAGCGCAAACAGCAGGACGAACGGGGTGAGCAGCTTGGTGATCACGCGCAGAACGAAATGTCGCCGCATCGCCGCCCCCTACCCGCTTTCGCCGTCGCCGTCGCCGTCGTCTTCGCGCCGCTTGCGCGGCAGTCCGAGCAGCAGGATGACGCCGATTCCGGCGGTGAATATCACCGCCAGCTCGCCCATGGTGTCGAAGCCCCGGTAGCTGGCCAAAATCGCGGTGACGACGTTGGGCACGGAAGTTCCGCGCTCCGCCTCCGCGATGTAACGCGGCGCCACGTGCTGATGGATCGGCGCATCGGGATCGCCGTAGCTCGGCATGTCCAGGGTGCCGAATATCAACAGCGCGCCGGTCGCGATCACGGCCAGCAGCGGAATTATCTGGAGCCGTCCCTCCGGCGGTTTTTCCCGGTCCGTGGTCAGCGCCAGTGTGCCGAGCATCAGCATGGTCACGATGCCACCGCCGACCGCGGCCTCGGTGAAGGCCACGTCGACCGCATCCAACGCCACGAACAGACCGGCCGAGAGCAGCGAGTAGATGCCGCTCAGCATGACCACGGCGAAGAGGTTCCTCAGCAGCGCAGGATGCCGAACGCCATGACCGCCAGGAACGAGAGCAGCACGATGTTGCCCGAAGCTTCTAGGCGCGTCGTCCTTATGCTCGGATGTGCCGTCGCTGAGCAGCGGCGCGACGCCGCGCCGGTAGGCGGCATTGGCCAGGGCGTAGGTGGAGGTCGGGCTGGTGAAGAGCAGGAACACCAGGATCAGGGCCAATTTGACGGAAACCAAGCTAAGCCCGCCCTGGAGCATGAGCCCGCCGAGCATCAGCCCGGCGCCGAGTGTATCGGTGATGCCGGCCGCGTGCATGCGCGCATAGACGTCGGGCAGGCGCAGCAGGCCGACCCCGCCGATGATGCAGAACGCACCGCCCGCCACCAGCAAGGCCCAGGACGCGATGTCGACCAGGACTCCCATCACTCGGCCAGCTCCTCGTCCGATCCGGGCGTGCCGAGATCGCCATACTTGAGAAACTTGAGCACCGCGATGGTCCCGATGAAGTTGATCAGGGCGTAAATCAGGCTGATGTCGAGGAAATCCGGCCGCTCGGTGAGGAAGCCGAACACCGCGATCAGCAGCACCGTCTTGGTGCCGAAGCTGTTCACCGCCAGCACCCGGTCGTAGACCGTCGGTCCGAGCAGGGCGCGGGCCAGCGCCAGGCCCATGGTGACCAGCAGCGCGAGCGTCGCCGCCACGAACATCAGGCGGCCTCCCCACCGGTGCCGGGGACGGGCCGGCGCCCGCCGCCGCGTTCGACCGCGGTCACGCGGCGGTCCATCTCGCCGCCCTCCAGGTCCTCCGCCATCTCCCGGGCGATGGCGTGAACCAAGATCTCGCCATCCTCGACCAAAATCGAGACCGTGCCAGGCGTGAGCGTGATGGAATTGGCGTAGATGACTTGACCGAGTTCGCTCGCCTGGCTCGCCTTGACCCGGACCAGCACCGGGTCGATCGGCAGTTTGGGGTCGAGGATGCGGCGCGCCACGTCCAGGTTGGCCTTGACGATCTCGACCGCCAGCCAGACCCAGTAGGTAAGGATTCGCCAACCCAGTTGGACCGGTTGGCCCTCGTGGTCGATCACGTCCATGCGGTTGGCGATCAATACCACGATGACGCAGGACAGGACCCCGAGGCCGAGCAGCAAGGGCTCGAAGAACCCGGACAGCAGCAGCCAGACCCCGAACAGGACCAGCCCCAAACTTATCGAATGCAACAATCGCCCCCGGCGCATCGAACCACCCGCAACCACGGAGCCCTGGGGGGCTCCCCCAGGTGCTCCAAGTATCGGCGCGGCCCTTGTATCAGGAATCCCTGGCCGAGGCCAAGCGGGACGGGGGCGTGCCCCGCCGCGCGCTCAGAATGTGACGACGCTGCGCAGCGTTTCGCCGGACTGCAGGGCGTCGTAGGCCTGGTTGATCTCCTCGATCGGGTAGCTGCGGCTGAGCAATTCGTCCAACTTGAGGCTGCCGGCCCGGTAGAGGTCGATCATCCTCGGGATGTCGGTCTTCGGCGCCGCCGATCCGTAGAGCGATCCGGTCAAGACCCGTTCGTCATAGACCAGCGACAGCGACGGTATGGTCACCTCGGCGGTTGTCGGCGTGATCCCGACGACCATCGCCACGCCGCGCTTGGCCAGGCAATCGTAGGCCTGGCGCATGGTGACCGGGAGCCCGACGACCTCGAAGGCGTAATCCACGCCCCGGCCGCCGGTGAGATCGCGAATCTGCTCGACCGGATCCCCGGCGGCGGGGTTCACCACATGGGTGGCGCCGAAATTTTTGGCGTGCTCGAGCCGGCTTTCCAGCAGGTCCACCGCGATGATCTTCTCGGCTCCCGCCAGGACCGCGCCTTGCACCACGTTGATGCCGACCCCGCCGGTGCCGAATACCGCCACCGTGCGCCCCGGCCTGACCTGGGCGGCGTTGACCACCGCGCCCCAGCCGGTAATCACGGCGCATCCCAGAAGGGCCGCCCGATCGAGGGGCAGGTCGTCGGGGATTTTTAGAACCGACTTCTCGGGTACCACCGTATAGTTAGAGAAGCTGGACACGCCGGCGAAGTGTTTGATCTCCCGGCCGTCCAGCTCGAATCGGCTGGTGCCGTCCAGAAGCCGCCCGGTCCAGCGAATCTCGGTCCCGGCCGCGCACAGCGCCGGACGCCCCCCGGTACAGTATTCGCACTCGCCGCAGGAGAGCCGCCAGAGCGGGATCACGTGATCCCCCGGCCGCACCGAGATCACGCCCGCGCCGACGTCGGCGACAATACCGGCGCCCTCGTGCCCCAGGACCGCCGGAAGCGGGGCGCTCAAGTGCCCGGTCATGACGTGCAGGTCGCTGTGGCAGACCCCGCCCGCAACCATCTGGATACGCACCTCGCCCGGGCCCGGGTCCTGCACGTCGACCTCGCAGATTTCCAGTTTCTTGCCGGCCTCGAATAGGATCGCCGCTCGAGATTTCATCGTTTGCCTCCCTCCCTCTTTTTCTGGCACCGACGGTGCCTCACGTAACCTCTTGTCCCACACTCTCCCATGCGGCGACCAGGCCGGGTGAGTCCTTGCAGCGCAGGCGCGCCAGGTCGTCTTGAATTTTAAGCCAAGGCATCTGGCTTTCCACCCCTAAATGCCAACCGGGACCGAAATCCTCGGGGTTGTCCAAACTCGCAGTAAAAATGACGATCCAATCCGTCCAGCGGCGCACCAAGGGCCGATAGATCAAACTCGATCCACAATTGGCGCAAAATCCGCGCTCGGCGATGAGCGAGGATTCGTAAAACATGGCGTGTTCCCGCGTGACTTCGAAATACTTCGGATTTCCCTGAGTAAGAACGACGGCCTCTCTCGGGAAAGCTGTCGCCGCGACGACTGGCGCGCCGCTGAATCGCTGACACATGCGGCAGTGGCAATAGTTTGTGTCGATTGGCGGCGCGTCGATCCGGTAGCGGATTTCACCGCACAGGCAGCCCCCGGTGACGGCTGCCCTCTTTTCCTCCGAGACATCGAATAACGGTCTGGCCTTCTCGTCCGGCCAGACCTCCTTCACGCGCTCGAAGTTCCCGTAGACACGAACCGGCTTGGATATGTTCTTGACTCGATACTCGCCGAGATCGGCGAAGGTTTGATCGACCTTGCCGTCGACCTGCTCGAAAACATTGCTCGAAATGCAGATACCGCCGGGCTCGGCTATCTCCTGAAGACGCGCCGCGACATTGACCCCATTGCCATATAAATCCTCACCATCGACGATGACATCGCCCAGATTGATGCCAATGCGCAGACGAATGCGCGGATCGGCGGCGTCCGCCAATGCATTTTGGATCGAAATCGCGCAGACCACCGCGTTGACGACGGACACGAACTCCACCAGCGTGCCATCGCCCATCAGTTTGACGACCCGCCCGCCATGGCGCGCGATCTGTGGGTCGAAAATATCGCGACGATGGTTTTTCAATGCTTCCAGCGTGCCCGCTTCGTCCATTTCCATCAGGTTTGAATAACCCACCACGTCCGCGGCAAGTATGGCGCTCAATTTGCGTTCCATCGATGGCCTCCGCCGTTCAGGATATTGACGGTCACAATATACATGATCGAATCGAATGTTGATCGCTCGATATCGCGATGCGGTCCGGCACACCGGAATTATTCGGGTTTTTCGGCATCGTTTTCGTGCCGATCGCGGGCCTGCTTCAGTTGCTCGGCGAATTTCGCGCAGGGGTTTTCCGGATCGGCGATGGGAGTGAACCAGACGAAATCGAAGGGCAGGGCCGCCGTGCCGAAGGTCGCCGCGTAATCCGCCGGCTCGTGCGCGCCTTCGGCGACCTCGAACAGGCCCAGGCTGACGATGGTTGCCGCCGCGTCCCCGCGCCGCAAGTGGAGCGGCACGCCGCGGTCGTTGCGCGTGTGGCCCTTGCCGGCGATCAACACCGCGCCATCGTGACCCGCGAGAGCCGCGCCGCGGCGCAACGCCTCGGCCATCTGGGCGTCGCGCGCGGTCATCACCGTGGCCATGGGGCCGATCATGGACTCGGGTAGCTGGCCGCAGTGGCTCTCGACGATCTCCCGGCGCAGGTTCCCGGCGAGATCCTCGGACAGCGGCCGGTCGAGGCCGAGCGCCGCGACCCGCTCCACGCCCAGCGCCGCGACGCCGTCCCGCGCCAGCCGACGCCGCAGCGTGCGTGGCAGATCGGCGGCCAGGAGCGCCGCGCCGCCGTCGAGCGCCGCCTGGGCGATCGGTTGGTAGAGAGCCCAGTCCGGCCACCCGGTCTCGGCCCAGCCGAGTGCCGCGCCGATGCCGGCCGCGTTCCGGGGTTGGGCGGCCAAGTGCGCGTCGAGCGCCGCCTGCTGGTTGCTGGCGAACATTTCGAAGGCAATGGCCGGCCGGCGCCCCGCCGCGAACATCTCCGCGACCAGCCAGGCTTGGATGCGGTGGTGATCGGCGTTGTCGTGCTTCTCGCCGAGCAACACGAAACGCGCGGCGGTCAGCGCGGCGGCCACGGCCTCCGGCGCGACAAAGCGTGCCGCCGCCGGTTGCCAAATGCGCCCCGCCAGCGGATGGCCGGTTTCATATTCCGAAATCCAGGGCGCGCCAGGCGGCCCGGGCGGATCGGCGGCCGCGGTGGCGGCGGCGCTGAGCAGGACGAGGGCGGAAACCAGGATTCGGATCATGATACGCGCCGGTCGGTTTTGGGAATCGAGCGCCTCGTAAGGTCCGGCTTCGGCGGTGCTTCGTCAAGACAGGCCGGCGCGATTTCGCGCCGGGGGCTGGCGCGCGCGGCGCCGGTCTGCCATCTTTCGGACCTGCGGCGGCTGGGCGCCCGCTTGAGATAGGCGAGAGGGGAAGAGGTGAGCGAGACTCCGGAAGTGAGCGCCGAGGTGCGCGCCATGATCGAACGGCTGATCGGCTTCGATACGACCAGCCGCAACTCCAACCTGGATTTGATCCACGACGTGCGCGACTACCTCAAGGACCTGGGCGTCGAGTCCCATCTCACCTTCGATGACGACAGACGCAAGGCCAACCTCTACGCGACCCTGGGCCCGACCGACCGCGGCGGGATCGCGCTCTCCGGTCATACCGACGTGGTGCCGATCGACGGCCAGGAGTGGTCGAGCGATCCCTGGACCGTCGTCGAGCGCAACGGCCGCCTCTACGGCCGCGGCAGTTGCGACATGAAGGGCTTCATCGCGATCGCGCTGGCCCACGCGCCGCGCTTCTTGGAGCGCAACAGCGAGACCCCGATTCACCTCTGCCTGTCCTACGACGAGGAGGTCGGTGGCCTGGGTGCGCCGAAGCTGATCGCCTGGCTCAACCAGCAGCCGATCAAGCCCAGGGCCTGCATCGTCGGCGAGCCGACCAGCATGAAGGTGATCGTCGGCCACAAGGGCAAGCTGTCATGCACCGGCCGGGTGCGCGGCCTGGAGTGTCATTCCTCGCTCGCGCCCAAAGGCGTCAACGCGATTCAGGCGGCGGCCAAGGCCATTGCCAAGCTGGCGGACATGGCGGCACGCAAGGCGGAGGAAGGGCCCTTCGACGAGGACTATGACGTGCCCCATTCAACCGTCCACTGTGGCACTATCCAAGGCGGCTCGGCGCTCAACATCGTGCCGCTCGACTGCCGCTTCGAATTCGAGTTCCGTTGCCTGCTGTCGGACGACCCCGGGGCGCTTTTGGCCGAACTCCAGGACTACGTCCGCGAGGAAGTGGAGCCGGCGATGAAGGCGATCGCGCCGGAGTCCGGTTTTACCTGGACGGAAAACTCGTTCATTCCCGGCCTGGATATGGCGCTGGATTCGGAGGTCGTCGACTTGGCCAAGGCGCTGACCGGCGCCAACGACACCGGCAAGGTGGCCTTCGGCACAGAGGCCGGGCTGTTCGACAAGGGCGGCATCCCGACCGTAATCTGTGGTCCGGGCTCGATCGAGCAGGCACACAAGCCCGACGAGTTCGTCTCCCTCGAGCAACTTGCGCTCTGCGAGCGCTTCATGACCCGGTTGCTGGACCGGGTCTCGACCGCTTGAGCCGGGCCGAATCAACCGACAAACCGGTCCTGCTGGCGCCCACGCCGCGCACGACCCTGGTGGCGCTGGCCATCGGCGGCTTCGGTGGCTGGCTCGCGACCTTCGCCGGCCTGCCGCTCGCCTGGATGATCGGCGCCATGAGCGCGACCACCGCCGCGGCCGCCCTCGGCGCGCCGATCGCCATGCCGATCCGCTTCCGCCGAATCATGATCGCGGTGCTGGGGGTCATGCTGGGCGCCGGCTTCTCGCCGGAGATTCTGGCGCGGGTCGGCGAGTGGGCGATTAGCCTCGC
>PVMK01125127.1_pt1 | contig 20283 bp, 9 predicted proteins | sample 1853481 | NCBI WGS metagenome assembly PVMK01 (sample SAMN08533507, study PRJNA380276) | Marine sediment metagenome, whole genome shotgun sequencing project. | reverse complement strand
GGAATTCCAAGTAAAATTGTACTGTCTCCTCAAGGCTGATCTATTACGTGGAGGATTTATAATTCATGGCTCTTACTCACTTTCCTCCCACTACCGATCCCGCCGCCATTGCCGAGCATATCCGCCAGCATGGTTACGCGATTGTCGACGATCTTGCGGACGCGAACCTGCTGGAACAGCTAGAAGCAGAGTCTCAAGCTTATATCGATGCTTCTGCCTATGGGCGCGACGAGTACGACGGTCAATTGACACGCCGCACCGGTGCGCTGATCGCCCGCAGTCCGGCCGCGCGGGAACTTGTGATGAATCCAGTGGCGCTAGGCACGGTAAAAGAATTTTTGCGCCACGCCACGGCGATACAGCTTCATACTACGCAAATCATTTCCATCAGTCCGGGTGAAACGCAACAGAAACTGCATCGCGATCAAATGGCTTTCGATTTTTTTCCATTCCCGCCCGACTACCACGTGCAATGCAATACTTTATGGGCCCTAACCGATTTCACTATAGAAAACGGCGCGACCCACCTGAGTCCCGGCACATCGACTATCGACGATGAAGACGCGGCCATGGTAAACCCAGTTCAGGCAGAGATGCGCCGCGGAGCCTGCCTGTTTTACGATGGCAAAATTCTGCACGGTGGTGGCGCCAATACAAGCGATGAAGACCGCCGGGGTGTGAACCTGACCTACTCGGTCGGTTGGGTTCGGCAGGAAGAAAACCAGTATTTAGCCTGTCCAGCCGAAATAGCACGAACACTCGAAGATGATCTGCTTCGCGTCATGGGTTACCAGGCAGGCGCGTTTGCGATGGGATATGTTGGCGATCTGCAGGACCCGCTTGCGGTACTGAAGGGCACCGACGAGAAAGTCAAAATTATTGGCGAGTTTGCCGATCGCAATATGGACGCCAGAGGGTTTTTGAAAGAGTAGCATCGTGGAATTTGACCTCTAATCAGGCACTTTACGTGGCGCGTGGCCGGTATAGCTCCAGATCATGTCCCGCTCTCACTGACAGATACCTGACAGTTTTACCAGTATGGTCGAGAACGGGTATGAGTATCTATACAGGGCACTAAGCGGCCCTCGAGCGATGAAATCTGAAGGTCAGCTTTCTCGATTTTATGTAAAGGCAATTTAAGTTATTGCTAAATTTATAGTAATGTCGAATACCATATAATTTTGTTGGTATAAGTGTTGTAACTATTTGTTTTGAAAGTTGAATTTATCTATTTAAATCAGTAGCTTAACTAACCAATTAGATTCCGCCCCTGGCACCATTTTTCTTGATTTTCAAAGATTTACACTATGGGTAGCACGAGGTCTTTTGGTTGCCCTGTCTATAGGGTGCAGAAATAAGCCTGCCGATCTTAATTCAGTACACCCCTGGTCCACTTCATTCGATGACATACAGGTTAGTATGTCAGTACCCAACGACCCGGTTCCCGCCATTCATCTGGAATTGTAATAACTCGGCATAAGCGGCTTTATTGGTCAATAGCTCAAGGTGTGTTCCCTGTTCTAATAGACGGCCCTCCCTCATGACGACAATATGATCGGCATCGCGTATCGTTGCCAGCCTATGCGCAATTACCAGGGTAGTGCGGCCAATCATCAAATCCTTCAGTGCCTTGTGCACCGCATGTTCACTGATTGCGTCCAGATGCGAAGTCGCCTCGTCAAGGATAAGAATGGGGGCGTCGCGTAGAAATGCACGCGCGATTGAAACCCTTTGGCGTTGTCCGCCCGATAATGCATAACCGCGTTCTCCCACGTTAGTATCAAGGCCTTGCGGAAGTCGGGCTAAAAAATCACCCAGTTCTGCGCGTTGAATCGCGGTCATGATTTCAGCTTCACTGGCATCAGGGTTGGCCATTAAAAGATTCGACCTGAGGCTATCGTTAAACAAGTAGGTATCCTGGGCAACCAGGGCGACTTGTTGACGAAGCTGCTCCAGTCGGATATGTCGAATATCATATCCCCCGATACGTACCCGACCCTTTTGCGGATCCCAGAAACGTAAAAGTAATTGCGCGAGGGTACTCTTGCCCGAGCCTGAGGCGCCGACAATGGCGACGGTTGATCCGGCGGGGATTATTAGACTGAAGTCCTTGATTGCACGGTCATCTTGCGGGTTGTAGCGAAAGTCCAGATTATCAAATTCGATATCCAACGCAGCAGCCGACGTTTGCGGCTCCGGCTTCTCGACCGGATGCAATACCTCATCAACGACTGTGGCTGGCGTGTCGTGTACCTGGATTAATCGGTTGGTTGCGGCGAAGGTTTCCGAAAGTTGACGTCCTGCATCGGAAATTTCTATCACGGGTAAAAAGGCGGCCATAGATGCCAGGGCCAAAAGCGGTAAATAAACCGCTTCAATTTCCCCCGTGGTCACTAATGGAATGGCAAGAAGTATGATTGCCAAACCTGCGGAGACGGTTGTTAAATCGGTGATCACACTTTGGCGGGTTACTTCCCTGAAGAATGGTATACGCTCGGCATGATGACGCTGCATCAATTCGACGAATTGTTGACGCCGTTGCCCGGTTACCTGGTATGACAGTAACTCGCCGATTCCCTGCAAACTTTCGACGGTATGCGAGGACAATGCACCCAGTAACTCACGCGCTTTGCCTGCTAAACGATCAATCCGGGCCCTACGCAAAATTGGCATCAGCGCGACCAGGGCAAGAAACGGAATAAGCGCTGCCGCCAGTGTGAAATCAAAACTAGCCAATAAAGCCAGTACCAGCAACGGAACTAGAACGGCAACAAACACGGGGGCAATCGTATGAGCAAAAAAGTATTCAACCATCTCGATATCGTGGGTGGCTAGATTGATCAGATCCCCACTACGCTTTCTTAATAGAAATGCCGGGGCCAGGCTATCAAGTTTGCGGAACAATGCGATACGCATCTCGGACAACATTCGAAAGGCTATATCGTGAGACAGCCAGGATTCCAGCCAATGCAACAGGGCCGCGGAGATTGCTGTCAACGCGAGAACAATCAACAAAGTATTGTATTCGGCGCCTGTTTTTACCGCTACCGCAGCCAATGCCGACAACAAGCTCACTCCAATAAAGGCCAGCACGCGTCCGACACCCAATGCAAATGTTAATACCAGTCGCCATTTCCACGGTACTGCAAAAGCCAGTAACTGCGTGAATACCCGACTCCATGAATGGTGGCTGGATGACAGCACATCCGTCTGTAAATCGGCTGGGTGATTCGCAGGCTCACCCGTCAGTTGCGATTCAGGCACAATAGGGATCTCATCACTATTACTCGCATGGGAAAACCCGGGGACGATGATCGAGCGTTCATCCGCGACTTGCCATTCGGCTGCCTGGGTCTTCATCAGATTGGCATAAACACCTTGCCCCCGCATCAACTCATCATGTTTTCCCTGCTCCACAACATGACCTCGATCCAGTACCAGTATCCGATCGCAGGCTATGATACTGGATAGCCTGTGAGCCAGAATCAGGGTCGTACGACCTGCCATTAATCGATCGAGCGCAATCTGAATTTCAGCCTCGTTCTGTGCGTCGACGGATGATAATGCCTCGTCAAGTATGAGTACGGGTGCATCGCGTAATATCGCCCTGGCGATGGCCAGGCGCTGTCTTTGCCCGCCCGATAATCGAATGCCGCGCTCGCCAATGACAGTATCGTAAGCTTCAGGAAGTGCGCGGATAAACTCATCGGCATTGGCTGATTTGGCTGCCTGTACGAGTGATTTTTCGCTGGCATCAGGGTCGCCCAGCAACAAATTATCTCGCACCGTGCCATGGAACAAATGCGTGTCCTGGTTAACCACGGCAAATTGCTGGCGAAGCTGCTGCAGCGGTAACTCGCGTATGTCCTTTCCACCGATACGAATTACCCCCGCTTGCGGTTCGTAAAATCTTAACAGCAGTCGGACGATAGTCGATTTACCGCTGCCACTGCTTCCGACAATACCGATACGTTCCCCAGCCTTAATGTCAAAACTCAAACCGCTGTGAACTATCGCACGCGCTAACTTGCTAGTAGTGTCCGGGTCGTCATACGCGAAATCTACCTGGTCAAATGACAGGCTGGCCTCTAACTTATCAGCAGAAACCTTGCCCCTGTCCTCGACAAGCGGCTGAGACTCTAAAACTGAAAATACCTGTTTTGCCGCCGACTCGGCCAGCATGCCGTTATGCAAGAGTGCACGCAGCTCTCGTAGCGGACGAAAGATTTCGACCCCGAGCAGCAATACCATGATCAGACTTTCAAACTCCATCAGCCCCTGGCTGACCCGGTATGCAGACAAAGCCAGCGCGGCGGCGGCACCCAGTGCGATACCGATGTCAGTAATGCCGCGGGACAACGAGTTCGTCGCCAACACCCACATGGTGCTTTGAAAAAGCTCATGCGCATGCCTGGCAAGTCTGGATTCCCGCGCTTTGCTCTGGCCAAATACCTTCAGTGTGACCAGGCCCTGTAACGCATCCAGAAACTCGGACGCAAAAGTGCGGTAAGCCCGGGCGCGACGCATTGAATTTGCCGTGTCCCAGCGATGAAATAATCCTGGTGCCAACAAGGTGAACAAGGCAGCAATTAGCAGTACAAATGCGACTGGGACATCCAGCATTGCGACGACAGAGAAAATGACGAAAGGCGTCAGCAAGGCAACGAATAACTGGGGCAAAAATTGACCAAAGTAGATTTCCAGCTGTTCTACCCCTTCAACCGCTGCTGAACTCACTTCACCACTTCGTTGATGGGCAAAGTGTGAAGGTCCCAGTGCCACGAATTGATCAAATAATCGGGTGCGAATTTTATGCTGGACGATTGCCGCTGTATTGTGCGCCAGCATTAAGCGGTGATAGTCCCAGGCTGCATAAATCACCATTAAGACCAGGGTCGTCATTGCAGCCAGCCAAACATCCTGGAATCCAGCGCCATTAAGCACCTGTCCAATCAGCCATCCCATCATTAGTAAACGCGACATACCAAGAATTGAACCACCGAGTCCCATGCCAACGGATGCAGCGATTCGGAAACGCACTCCTTCGGTAAGAGACCACAATTTTTGATTGAAATACATGGAAATTATTCCTGCCAGCTAATCTCGAAAGGGCAGTCTATTATTAATATATTTGTATGGCTATCATAAATTATGCATACTACCTATTCATATTTGTAAAGGCATTGTAGCGATGAAACTTGATTGGGACGATTTACGTGTTTTTTTAAGCATTAGCGAAACAGGTAATCTTTCGGCCGCTTCACGGGTGCTGAACGTTAGCCAACCAACGGTGGGAAGGCGCCTAAAATCATTAGAGAGCAGTCTCGGTACCAGTTTGTTTGATCGATTGCCTGATGGCCTGGCCCTTACGACCTATGGCGAGCAATTAATACCCCTGGCACAAAATATGGAACAGGCCGCGAACGCGGTGCATCGGCACCAGGCAAGTTTCTCTGACGAAGTCAAGGGCACCGTTCGAATTTCAATGTACGAGCAAATTGCGCAGTTTTTTATGCAGTATCTACCTGCCTTGCGGCAACGATGCCCCGAGATAGAAATTGAACTAATCATCGCCCACGGGGCAGCCAATCTGTCTCGACGGGAGGCCGATTTAATCATTCGCGAATGCCTTCCTGATATACCTGACGTTATCGGCAAAAAACTAGGTCATTATCACAGTGCCATCTATGGCTCCAATGCCTATATCGAGAGGAATCCAGATGCTCTTTCAGAACGGCGATATAAAAATTGTGATTGGGTAGGATATGACGATGAGCATGTGCGATTTTTTGGACAGAAATGGTTACGCGGGAAACTGGGAAAACGTCAACCCATCATACGTAGCAATAATGGTGTGGTGCTGCTGGACGCTGTATTGCGCGGTACAGGTTTGAGTGTGTTGCCGTGTTTTATTGGCGATGCCGAGCCGGGATTGCAGAGATTGGACCTGGTTCCTGATGATGGCGCCACATTGTTTCTACTGGTGCATAAAGATATGCGTAAATCACCAGCGGTTCGACTGATGATGGATGTTGTTACCGAGTTGTTTACTGAACACTACCGCGTACTGCATGGGGAAAAAGTGCATTAGTCCCCGGTTTCGCACAGCGCCATATCCGCTCGTTAATATATTTGGCATCGTAGCTTTATCTAATCATGATCAAGGAAAAGGGAGCGGAAGGATTAAATTGTAGCCCCTCCATTCCCTTTTATTTTTCTGGAGTTTTGCGGGGATTAGTTGTGCATTGTTATGCTTAGTAGTGCAAACTAGGGCAACGGATGCCCCATAAGTTGTTGAAAAATAAAGAAATATAAGTTAGCCGTCAATCTGAAAAGCCCTTCAGAGCTTGATCGTACGAAGTTCTTTTCATTCCACAAATCAAATAGTCGTACCCGGTTAGGCGGAATTTCAATATTCCCCTTGCGGGACTTTTGCGGGTTTCGATTTTAGTTCTACAACTCGTGTAAATCGATGAGCCAATTTTAGGCATTTAATCTGAGGATTCAATCAATGAGCATATATACTCAAATTTACCAATGGTTAAAACCTGGCATAAAGTTTTCAAATAACCTGGTTACACAAAAAGGGAAAACCTGGTAGTAAAATGTGTAATAAACTGGTATTACGAATAGACAAAACCTGGTAATGTGATCTGGGATTATATAGTAATCCTAAATCTTACATTTCAGTATTTGAAAATGTGAAATTTAAATTAGCAGTGATGTACCACTAAATCACTGCAATTAATTAGTTTGAATCGAGATAAGTACTAATGGCCAAGACAAAAACCCAGTTACTTGCAGAGGCACTTGCAGAGGTTAGCAAGAGTGCTGTGGGTAATATTGTGCATTCAAAAAATATGAATCCCGGCCAACAAGCGCTCTTACATAAAAACGGGTATCTAAAGAGAATTATAAAGGGGTGGTACTTATTTGACGTAGATATAGCCGCCCATGGCACAGGAGAGTCGGCTTTATGGTACGAATCGATTTGGTCATTTATTGGACAATACTTACATTCCAGGTTTAAGGACAACTACTGGTTAAGTGCAGAAGCGTCACTTGATATTCATACCGATAACAACTCAATGCCTTCCCAAATAGTTGTATTTGTAAAAAATGGAACAGAGCAAATTATTAAATTACCAAATGATATGAGCTTGCTATTAACTAATGGAAAAAATGTACCGTCCGAAATAGTAGAACATCAAGATGTGAGGGTTTATTCATTGGAAAATGCATCAGCAAGTTCTGTACCAGCCTCGTACAAAAACTACCCTGTTAGTATGCAAATTGCATTGCAAGCAGCTAATTTAGATAAACTTGCAGAGGCATTAATGCGTTCAAAGAATAAGGCATCGGCAGGTCGGATAATAGGTGCCTATGAGGCATTAGGAATGCGAGCGGAAAGTAAAAAGCTACATTCGGTTTTGAGTAGTGTATTTGATGGCATTCAAATAAAAAATCCGTTTGAGACAGCTCCAGTTGAAATTGCAGCACGGAAAAAAGAAGCGGCGAGTGCATATCGAGTAAGAATCATCTGGGAAAAGTCACGTGAAGTAATAAATGCACTATGTTCTGACAAGAAACCAGGAATCGATTTTTTTTCAAAATCTTTAGATCAAACGTTAGATGCAGTTAATGAACTCTATGTTCACGACGCATATCACTCGTTGTCGATTGAAGGATATGCAGTAACACCAGAGCTAATCGAAAGGGTCAGTCGTGGTGATGATTGGTCTCCAGAAACGACTGAGCAAGATCAGGACGCAATGAACACTCTTGCTGCAAGGGGTTACTACGATGCTTTCAATCTTGTAAAAGAATCATTATCGGAGGCATATAAAAAAGAGGACTTGAGCTATTTAATTGATGTGGGTATCACTCAGTGGCATACAGCACTTTTTTCCCCATGTGTGACCGCTGGATTGATAAGTGAATTGGATTTGGCTGGATATAGAAAAGGGCCAATATATATACGATCATCAAGACATGTGCCTCCAGCTTGTGAGCAGTTAATGGACTGTATGCAGGCATTGAAAGAGTGTATAGCTGCTGAAGAATCATTTGCTGTCAAAGCAATTCTGGCGCATTGGCTTTTTGGGTATATCCACCCATATTTTGATGGCAATGGTAGAACTGCAAGACTACTGATGAATTTTTTATTGATTGTTGGCGGTTATAACTGGGTGGTGGTTAGAAGGGAAGACAAAAACGAGTATATGGCTGCCCTCGAGTCTGCATCAGTTGGTAAGGATGTTAGCCCATTCGCTAACTTTATTATGGGCATGGCTGTAGGAGGTTAAGGAATTACCGAACTACTATCTCGACTGACCAATTTAATGAGTAAATAGGTGAGTAAATAGTAAATAGGGGTCTGACCCCAATTACTGTGACCCCAATTAAATACAATTAAATACTCATGGAGTTTTGCGGGGATTAGTAAGAGCGGAATCGAAATACGGGACCGAACACGTACAGCTATTCGTTTAATACAAAAATGCTTATGCTTCTTATTATTGTGATCGGAAGGAAGGACCAATGGACACTCGTGACGGCTTTATCGAAACCATAGGCAATACACCACTCATCCGTATGAAGGCGGTGTCAGAGGCGACAGGTTGTGAAATTCTCGGCAAGGCAGAGTTCTTGAACCCCGGTGGTTCAATCAAGGACCGAGCCGCATGGTGGATGATCCGCGAAGCCGAGAATAGTGGCCTGCTACGACCTGGAAACACGGTTGTCGAAGGTACGGCAGGGAACACTGGAATAGGCATTGCGCATATCTGCAATGCACGAGGTTACTCCTGCGTTATCTACATGCCGGACAACCAATCGCGAGAAAAAGTTGAAATCCTCGAGACGCTAGGAGCTGAAGTACGTGTCGTACCCACGGTTCCTTACACGAACGAGATGAACTACCAGAAACAGGCAGGCCGCTATGCGCAATCGCTCGAGGGCGCAGTATGGGTAAACCAGTTTGATAATACCGCCAATCGGCTCGCCCACTACGAGTCGACCGGACCCGAGATCTGGCGACAGACCGAAGGATCGGTGGACGCTTTTGTATGCTCTGTTGGTACCGGCGGAACAATCGCCGGGGTGTCCAGGTACCTCAAGCAACAAAGGCAAGACATACAGCTCGTGCTGCTCGACTGCATCGGCAGTGCACTCTACAGTTTCATAACCACGGGTGAGGTAGTCATGAGTAAGGGCACATCGATAACGGAGGGGATAGGCAATAGCCGCATCACCGATAACCTCGCCGGTGCCAAAATAGACTGGGCACTACAGGTGACCGATCAGGACATGGTCACCATGGTCTATCAATTGTTACGCGAAGAAGGTTGGTTGCTTGGTTCGAGCTCGGGTATCAATGTTTTCGGAGCAGTCGAAGTAGCCAGGAAACTCGGTCCCGGGCACACAATTGTGACCATGCTTTGTGATGGTGGTGGCAAGTATCGATCGAGTCTGTTCAATAGGGAATGGCTGGCCGAAAAAGGCCTACACGTGAGCTAGATATAACAAGTCATTTTATCGAGTAGTTTCTTCTTTGGATCGTTAGCCGCCTCATAATAATTAATTTTGAGAGTCTCCTGTGGACATTTGCAGCCCTCGAGCAGTGAAATTTGAAATTAAAGGGGTCGGTGCCAAACGAGAATAATTATCAGTTGTCGCCGACCCCTTTTTTACGGGTAGTGTAGTTTACAGACTGGTAGTGCCGGGATAAGCAGAACGGCTAGAGATTTAGCAGTATCATTCTGGCTTGGCTGAGGTCGGCTTGCTGCTCCGTACTGCCGCCCCGGTCTGGGTGGTATTGCATAGATAACCCTTTAAAAAGCTTTGACAGAGCTTCCTTGTCTATCTTTTTGCAACCTGGGATGCCGAAAACTTGTGCGGCCCAATATCTATCTCGTGGGGGTTCTGGTGGCTTCATCTTGTATATGAGCTCCTGCATTTCCCGAAAAGTAAAAACCATTGGTGGAGTTGGTTTAACAGGGCAACCCCACCGCCCTTAGGCCGTAACCTATTGGGTATGTAAGCCTGCAATTTACCCTTGCTATACTGGCTAGCTTAGTGCCTGAATAGCGGCCTACCTGGGGATTACTATATTAACGCACTACTTTATCGTAGTTAACACTAAATGACCATTATAATATTGCATATTATTCTTTGAAATCATTATCTTATGAGTTTAATTTAATGTAGTTTATTGACATTTAAAATCCCCTGATTCGACAATAGAGTCGACGCCAAATTAAAGCACCAATAATGGGGTCAATTAAAGGGGTCGGTGACAAACGAGAATGATTATCAGTTGTCACCGACCCCTTATTTACGACCCCTTATTTAATCTCGATGACACTCCCCGACTGCTCATCCGTTGGTGCAAGGGCGCAGAAGAGTTTTTATCTGCTGAGTTACCAGGTGCTTTGTAATAAGCAATTATGGTCTGTCCTATTTTGTAATTAGAATTATAGATTTTATTTAAATTGTCTTATATAATGAACAAATAATGATAGTTTGACTATAATATAAGACAATTTATGAAATCATACTCGACCAATACGCTTCCCAGGGCAGCCAGGCAAGCCCTCATCAAACTCGGTGAGGACATCACGATTGCACGTAAAAAACGCCGTATCTCGACGATTTCAATGGCGGAGCGCGCGTTTATCAGTCGCGGTACGCTCTATAAGGTTGAAAGGGGGGACCCGACGGTATCCATGGGTGTTTATGCCACGGTACTAGCTATCCTCGGTCTCGTCGAAGGTCTTGGCCAGGTTGCTGATCGCCGCGATGATATTCTAGGTCTCGACATTGAAGAAGGTCGATTGCCTAGAAATATCGTTCCGCCCCGGCGGAAAGGGAAGCAATCGTGACTGACACCATCGAAATCCATATTGATCATGGTGGCGAAACTCTTCTGGTTGGTCTCTGTCGCTATGTAGCCAAACGTCGGGGCCAAAGTTCAGTATTTGAATACGATCCTGGTTGGCTCAATCGAGAAGATGCGTTTGCGATCGATCCGGAAAATCTGCCCTTGCAGGCGGGGCCTTTTTATACGTCATCGCAAAAATCAGCGCTACCCGGTGCACTACGAGATACTGCCCCCGATCGCTGGGGGCAGCAGCTCATCAAGCGTGCCTTTCGTAAGTCAGGGGAAGAACGTGCCTTATCAGAAATTGACTATCTGCTTGCAATGACGGATTTCACGCGAATTGGTGCACTTCGTTGCCGGCGAGAGGGTGAAGACAATTTCGATCACGATATAGGCCATTATCATGTGCCTCCGCTAATCCAACTACCTGCACTCATTAATGCAGCTGATGCGGTCCAGACAAATACCGAAACAGCGGAAGATTTGAAACTGCTTTTAAACGAAGGTTCACCTCTTGGTGGTGCACGCCCGAAATCTGTCGTTGTGGATGAGGACGGATCGCTAAGAATCGCCAAATTTCCCAAACTCGACGATGATCGAAGCATTCCGCATGGCGAAGTGTTGGCGATGACACTAGCCTGTAAGGCAGGGTTGGATGTCCCCGATATCCGATTGCAAGATGTCGCCGGTCGGCCAGTCGCATTAATCAAGCGCTTTGACAGGCAAGAAAACCGGCGTATTCCATTTTTATCAGCAATGAGCTTTTTGGGTCTCAACGACGGCGACGACGCAACATATACAGACATAGCCGAGATCATACGTATGTACTCCAGTGCGCCGACCGAGGATCTCCAGGAGTTATGGAGACGAATTGTTTTTAATGTGATGACTGGCAATCTTGACGATCACCTGCGTAACCATGGCTTTCTTTACGATCGGGATGACAAATGGCGATTGTCACCGGTGTATGACTTAAACCCAGTGCCAATTGAGGAAAAGGCACGTGAGCTGACCACGTGGATTTCAGAGGAAGGACCTAATGCCGATCTTGACCAAGCGCGTGGAGCAGCTAAATTTTTTGCTTTGAAAGATGAGCAGTCCGAAATGATTATCGGCGAAGTGGCCGCCGCTTTGCACGGCTGGCAGAACACAGCCCGTCGGTTAGGTATGAGTGCAGCCGATATTGCTGTCTATGCTACGGCATTTGTAATCGAGAATTGAGTAGTCCGAAATAAGTGGTAGTTAACTTATCTGCGTGTTGATAGCAATAATGTTAACTGTCACCTTAATTCTAATTCCTCAACTTAATTCCAATAATGCCGGGGATCCAATAATAAAAATCAGGGTCCATGTTTTCAATATCAGGTTGCCCCGGGTATGTTAGCAGGCATTGTGCAAACTTCTTCCGCAAGCTCGCACAACGCGGTGCATTGAAGCCCCAGTAGAAAATGCAGGATTCTACCACCCCATTATTATTTATGGGACAGGAAATAAATGAAAGCCGATCGGTCTAAAATCCGGGAAACTACTTCGCTTCAGCAGGAAATGTAGTTGATATAGCCGTGGGTCGAGGATTGAAAAAATGCACCATACGGTATACCGCCGGTATCAACATCAGGGTTACCAGCATGGAAAAACTCAGGCCCCAGACAATCACCACCGCGAGTGGTTGCAGCATTTCTGAACCCTCGCCGAATCCAATGGCCAGGGGCAACATACCCATCACGGTGGTGAGTGAAGTCATCAATATCGGTCGTAAGCGCAGGCGCGCACCCTCGACTATGGCCTCGATCATCTCCCGCCCGCGTTCCCGCTCAATTTCAATCTGTTCCACCAGCACGATCGCATTATTCACCACGATACCCGCCAACATGATCATTCCCAGCCAGACAGGCATGGAAACTGGCAGGGCCAGCCAGTGGATACCGGCAGCGACGCCAATGGTGGTGAACGGAATACCCAGCAGGATAACTATCGGATTACGCAAGGATTCGTATTGCACCGCCATCACCACGAATACCAGGAAGATCGCCAGTCCCAACAGGACATAACCCATGCGCCGGCCTTCTTGCAGGGTCTTGACCTCGCCACCGTCGTAAAGGCTGTAACCCTCAGGCAGGGCCATACCGGCCAGCTGTTCACTGGCCCGGGCCATCGCCTGCTCCGGACCGATGTCATCGGATAATGAGGCAGTCACCTCGACGATACGACGCTGATTGTCGCGTAATATACTGGCTGGCGCGGGGGTGAACAGCACGTTCGCGACACTGCGCAGACGTACTGGCTGGCCCTGGTGCAAGCCGACCAGGATATTACCCAGGTCATCCGGTGAACGGAAACCGGTGCGCGGTAACCGCAGGCGTACATCGTACTGGCGATCCCCTTCGATGAAATCGGATACCACCAGTCCATCCAGTGCGGCGCGTAACGCGCGGCTGATGTCCCCCACGCGAATTCCAAGATCGGCCGCGCGCGGCCGATCTACACTGACCGACACCTCGTTGCGGGTCTCTTCATAACTGTGGCGGAGATTACTGAGTCCCCTGGTGCCTTCAAGGCGGCCGACAATTTCCTCACCGAGCGCGGTAAGTATCTCGATATCCGGTCCCTGCACGCGGATACTGAGATCATCGTCCCCCGAACTGACTCGCACACCACGAACGCCGCGTACCCGCATACGTATGCGCATTCCGGTGAGCCGTAGCGCGGCAATTTCACGTTTCATGTCCTTGACCCATTTATGGCTGCTGCGGTCGCGTTGGGTAACCGGTACGAGTTTTACATCCAGCGATCCGGTATTACCTGCCTGGCGTTCCGATCGACCGAATACCCTGCCGCCGGAAGAGGTGAAAACGGTCAACACGTCGGGCTGGGCCAGGAAAAGGTTCTCGATGCGTATGATGATTCCATCGGTTTCATCCAGGCGCATACCCGACTCGCCGGTCAGGCGAATCGAGATTTCGCCTTCATCCATTGACGGCAGGAAAATCTGCTTGCCTTCGAAAAACACCGGTGCGGCAATAAACAGCATCGGCACCAGTATCGTCACCGGCAACCACGGTATGCGCAGTAACACGCGGGTGAGCGCCGTGTAACCGCGCTGCAGGGTATGAATCAGCGCGTCCATAATTCGCTGCAGAAGGTTTCGATTCCGGTCATGTACCCTCGAACCCAGGGCCGGAACCACGGTCAGGGCCACGATCAGGGAAGCGGCTATGGCTGCCGAAATGGTAACAATCAGTTCTCGAAACAACAAACCCACCAGGCCGCCAATAAACAGAAACGGTAATACCGCGGCGAGGTTGGTCGAAGTAGATGCGACAATGGCGCTGTTGACTTCTCGCGCTGCATTTACCGGGGCTTCGAGATCGCTCTCGCCCTGGCGCTGATGGCGGGCGATGTTTTCCAGCATGACGATGGTGTTGTCGACCAGCAGGCCTATACCCAGGGCCAAACCGCCGAGGGTCATAATATTTAAAGTGAGGCCGCCCATGTCCATAATCACAAAGGTCACCAGGATCGCCAGTGGAATGGCAGAGCCGATGATCAGTGTGCGCCGAATGCTACCCAGGAACAGGAAAACCACCAGCATCGCTAGTGACGCACCAGACAATCCCGCCATCGAGGCATTACGTAGTGCATGACGCACGTAGGTAGACTGGTCGCCAACCCGGTCGACATGGATATCCCCGGGTATCAGGTCCTGCTGGCGTAACCATTCGATTCGATCATTGACCGCATTTACTACCGATACGGTATTGGCGGCAGGCTGTTTCTGTATAGAAAGCTTGATGCCGGGGATGCCATTCAGGCGAATGCGTAGCTTTTCATCGCCATGACTGTCCATTACCTGCGCCACGTCGTCCAGGCGCAAACTGGTATCGGGTTGACTGTCCTTCCATAATGGCAGGGCCGCCAGGTCCGACACGCTCTGGAAGCGTCCACTGGTGCGAGCGCTGATTTCCCGGCTGGCGGTTTGCAGGTTACCGCCCGGACTGTCCTGGTTCTCGTTGCTTAATATGGTCGATATATCCTCGATGGTAAAACCGAACGCACTCAGCCTTTCCTGGTCCACTACCACCTGTATTTCGCGTATCAGACCGCCACCAACCTCGGCTGCGGCCACGCCGGGGAGATTCAGAAACCATTTGCCGAAGGTATAGTCTACCCAGCTACGCAGGGCAACCGGATCACGGTCCGTGGAACTAACCACCATCTCCAGTACCGGGATCTGCGAGGGATCGCGTTTGTAGATCACTGGCGGATCAATAGTATCCGGCAGGAATCGCTTGGCGCGGTCCAGCCGGGTGCTGGCATCTCGCAACGCAAAGTCGATATCGCTGCCATAGGGAAAGCTCAGGTCAACCGAGCTACGGCCCTCGGTGGTGTTAGACTGTACCTGGATGGCTCCCTCGGTAATGGCTAACTGTTCTTCCAGTTGCCGTGTAACAAGATCTTCCATGATACGGGCGGGAACACCGGGATCACTGATACGTACGCGCACATCCGGATAAATAAGATCCGGTAACAGGTTGATACCCAGCCTTTGTAACGAGCTCAGCCCCAATACCACTACCGTCAGGGCCAGCATGGACACGCCAATAGGATGATGGATAGACCAGGCTGCCAGACCGCCGCTTCGAAATCGATGTTGCATAGCTTCTATCAACCCGGCCCTGCTGAAAACCTGGCTGATGTTACAGATGCCTGTTCCAGCGGTTTTACCACACGCACCTTTTTGCCGGATTTAAGACCGAGAAAACCCCTGGAAATAATTTGATCGCCGTCATTCACCCCGTCGATAATTTCGATCGACTCACCGATTTGCAGACCAATGGTCACCGCCGTGTGCATTGCCTTCGATTCTTCACTGAGCTGGTAAACGAAGCTGCCATGGCTATCGAATTGCAGCACGTGAAGCGGGATCAACAGCCGCGGGGTTTCTGCGGTTTCCAGGGTAACCCGGCACAACTGGCCGGGGTGTGCGTTGCCTGGAACCGGAATCAGGCGAATCTCCACAGTACCCTGACGGGTCTGGGCGTCGACTACCGGGTGAATACGCAAAATTTTGGCGCTAAAACTCTGATCACCCAGGCTGTCGATACGTACCTTGACCGCATCGCCCACCGACACCCGGCTGTGTAACTGTTCAGGCACCTGAACCGCGGCGGTCATGATGTCCGGATCAATCAGCGTCAGTATGTGTTCATTGATACTAACGATATCGCTGGGTTCCTTGAGTCGTGCGCTTATAACCCCGTTAAATGGCGCCGATATTACCGAACGGGAAAGCAGGGTGCGTTGCAGCGATTCCTCCGCCCGGGCCAATTCTACCGCGGTTCTGGCGCGGTCCAGTTCATCTTCGGTGGCAAGTTTACGGGGTACCAGTTTCTGCAGCCGTTTCAGGTCCACGTCGGACTGCTTACGTGAGACCCTCACCTTGGCAATGACAGCGCGAAGCAAGGTATCGTCGAGTCGAACCAAAACCGCGCCCTTTTTCACCTTATCGCCCTCATAATAAGGCAATTCGATAATCCGTCCGGACTTTTCACTGTGAATATGCACGGTGCGTGGCGCTTCCAGGGTACCGGTCAGGGTTCGCTTGAGCCGGACCGCCTGCCTCGTCACCATCACGGTTTCCACCGCGTGGGCCGGACGTTCAGTACGCTTGTTATCGCTGCCTGGCGGTATTTTTTGATTCTGGCCGGTCAATCGATCACAGGCAACCGGACCCAGCAGCAGTGATACAAAAACAACATACCTGATTAGATTTTTATTCAACAGTTCGCCTGAAAATGAAATCATAGGCATAACTCTATGCCTCGATAATTTTTGCGCAAGTACTTTTTTTTGGCCTTATGCATGGTAGTAATGCAGGAGATTCTGCGGTTAAAACACGTCCCGGAAGTTGGACCTCGGTTGGATGGTAGTTTCCGTTTATTGTGTGCTCGCTGGGGCTGTAAAAAAGAAAACACATATGAGTGCCAACTCAAGGAAGGTTGGTTACCTGTATAGAAAAACTCCCCTGCATGATTTTTTATTACCTTCTATGCATTGGCTCCAGATAATCAGTTAAATAGCTCTGTTCCTGATGGCTCAAGGCCCGAAAATACTCTGCGACCATTTCCTTGTGATCATCGGGTAATTCGGTCGACTCGGAGATTAAAAGCTCAGGGTACTCGGGGTCGTTGAGTTGCTTGCGCAACTTGTACTCCAGCTCCATTAGTGCGCTTAATGCGTTTTCCAGGAGCGCGGCGGTGGCCGATATATTGCGTTCGGTTTGCGCTTGCGTTAATTGTTTTATTTTGTCGAGCACGGGCCCGATGTCGCCCGTTTCGACGCCCTGGCTGATTAACTGTCCTGCGATCTCATTAGCCCGTTCCGCGATGCCTTGCAGTTGCGGGCGTATGGCCTGACTGCCATCGCCAATTGCCTGGCCGGAATTTGTAGCTCCCGAACCCCGATTCGCTCCGGCGTTTGAGGCACGGCCCTGAATATATTGTAATTCGCGTGCCAATGCTCGCATCTGCTCTAATGAACGCTGCAATCCTCGGTTAGTTTCCTCGCCCACACTTTCCAGGGCTGTTTCGATATGCTCGCGTACCCTGGTAATACCATTGTGGATCTCAATTTCGTTGGCGATCGCATGTTCTTTTTGGCCGAGCTGCACCATGTCGCGGGTGCGCCCTATACGATCATGCAGGCGATATTCCCGCGATGTCCGGATGGCTTGCTTCAATGGCTGGCTCGCCTGCGGTTGCTCTTCCCGCGCGGCAGTTGCCAAACTACTGATTTCGCCTTCGAGGTTATCCAGTTCCTCGGTTAATGCCTGCTTGTGATTGTCGAGCTGTTCCAGCTGGGCCCTGAGTGTCTCTCCCCATTTGTCGTCTAACCGGGCCACCTCCTGTTTTATTGCTGCTTGCCTTTTTTCTACCAGTTCCGCGCGCCGCAAGGTTCGTTCGACCTCGTCGCTGAATTGGCGGACCCGGCTTTGATCCAGCAAGCGTTGTGCCTCGCGTAAATTTCGCCCCGCCTGCCTGGCCTGGTCGATTCCACCACCGGTTGCAGTGGCCGCGGCACGTCGCATTGCCGCTGCCGCGTTTTTCATCTGGCTGATGGATTGTTGTAACTGTGGGTTTGGCTGCTTACGCGATAGTCTCTCCAGCTGGCGGGCCATCTCTTCCAGTTCTTCGGCGAGCTCCAGTTGTTTCGAGTTGGCGCCTTTGCCCCGCGACTGGTCCAGGCGCCGTATCTTTCGTTCTAATTCCCGTTGCTGACGTTTCGCCAGTTCGCGCAATCGTTCCAGGGTTTCGTCGATGGCCTGTGCCGGCGATTGTTGCTGCCCGCGTTGCACCGTCTCATACTGGTTGCGCAGTTTGTCCATTTCGAGTCTGAACAGATCGGCCAGCTCCTCGAAACCGGCATTGTTACCCGCACCGCCACCACCCTGATTAGCGAGCGATACGTTGATTTCTCGAAACGCGGCATCCGCTTTTTGTAAGTGGAGTAATGCAACCTGGGCATCCGACAGGGAAGATCCGATTTCAAGTTGATCGAGTTTTTTCTCAACCTCGATCATCGCCTCGGCCGCCAACGGCAGTTCTTTGGTAATAACCTGGAATTTTTGATCCAGTTGTACGATGCCACGATTGTTAAGCCGACGCACAATGGCTTCAACCCGGTCGCGAATACGCGACTGGGCTTTGGCAAGTAGTTGCAGATTATCCTGGTAGGAATCGGCGTCGTATTTATCGCGATCGCGAATCATCTTGAACGTCGCGACGACAAATTGTTTTTGCTGGTCTGCCAGATGGCCTTGCTGCTGACCCCCCTGGGCGCCGCCACCACCGCCACCACCTTGCTGGTCCGAGCGACGAAAAAAGGTATTAAACGGGCGTACCTGGTAAAAGAAGATATCGCTGGTCGCTTTTCTCGACTCCTGGTCCGGGGCCTGGTCTTCGGTTTGCACGTAATAGGAAATCAGGTCTCCTGGGTGCAGATCCAGCTCCTCGAGAAAGATAATATGCTCGGCATCGAACTGGCGATTGGCATCCGGGCTTGGGCCTGGCTGCAATAGTTCTATGCGTTGCTCGGCCCCGCCGTTCACCGATAGCACCAGCGCCAGCTGTGCGATGCCCTGGTCATCGGTGGCCCGAAATTTCATGATGGGCTCTTCGATCATGCTGACCTTCATATCCCTGCCGGGGCTTAGGATCGAAACCGTGGGATGCATATCATCCAGCGCCGTGATGCGAAATTCGGACGAGGCTTCGACCGCTATACCGCTCGCCCGCTTTAGCGCAACCTTGTAACCGTCGTTTTGCTCTACCGTTATCTCGCCAATCCAGTCCTCGCTGTCGCCTTTAACAAGATCGATTCGCTCACCATTGTTGAGCAGCAACGCGCCGCCGGGGATGTTCATCGTGGGTTTTATCTGCACTTCAACACGTGTGCCGCGCAATGCCGATATGTCGCCGGACCCCTCGCTGACCTCGGATTCGAGCATGGTATAGGCCGGGTAGTGATAGCGCAGGCTGATCTTCGAAATGGCCGGAATATCAACTACGTCGATGCGATAAGCCTTGCTTTGTTGGCCTGCCCCGCTAACGTAATAGTCCACGGCGTGGTCCAGGTCGAACAGGAAGGATTCATACAGCCCCGCGTTGTCCGACGATAACATGCGGACCTGTTGCCATGATTGACCCGCGTCATCGGAGCTGAACAGCAGCACGTCGTCGCCGTCGAAGCCGACGATGTCGGCGCTGATCAGTTGATCGCCACCGCGCGCAATTTCGATGTTGCCGGGCGCAAGTTCGATACGGTAAGGCGAATACTGGCTGGCGTTGGTCCAGGGCATTAACAATGCCGCAGCGCCGTGACGCAAAAAATCGGGCGGTGCGGCAGCCAGGCCGACGACAACCAGCAAAACAATTCCCAGCTTTGATGCCGCCTGGCGCAACTTCTGCTGCTCGACGGCCTGCCCGAACTGAACTCGCGCGCAGGCATCGAGCGCCTGCTCGACGAGACCCGTCACCAGCTGGGGCGAGGTATTTTGCGCCGACGAATGCCTGGCGTCGACCGCACTGACGATGATCGATCTTAAGGATGGCTCGTGTTCTTCCAGGTAGAGCGCAACCCTGGCGTCACTCACCTGGCGCCGCAACGGTTTTATGCAAAACTGTAGCAGCAGGCAGATCAGGCTTAAGATCGTGACAAAGCGAAAAAACCAGACCGCGTTGCTGGCGAAATGCCAATGATCTAACGACCAGGCCGACACCAGGAATAGCGCAATCATGATTGCGAGGGTTATAAACAGGCCGTCGAGTAACAGGCGCAGTCGCCAGCGTTGCCTGAGCCGGTCGATTAGCGGGGATAGATCGTGGGAGGGCCCGGGCCGAGCG
>PVMK01142803.1_pt1 | contig 20285 bp, 28 predicted proteins | sample 1853481 | NCBI WGS metagenome assembly PVMK01 (sample SAMN08533507, study PRJNA380276) | Marine sediment metagenome, whole genome shotgun sequencing project. | reverse complement strand
GCAATAGCCTCGCTGCATTACTTGGGGCGGTAATTATAATCATGCCTACCCCCATATTAAAGACGCGGTACATCTCCTGTTCATCAATGTTGCCCTGCCTTTGGATCAAAGAAAAGATGGGGAGGTCTTCCCAAGCCCCCCGATTTACTTTAGCTGCAAGTCCCTGGGGAAGGATGCGGGGAAGGTTACCCGGTATGCCTCCTCCTGTGATATGGGCCATGCCTTTAATCTCAGGTAGGAATGGCTTTAGCGCGGGATAGTAGCAGCGGTGGGGTTTCAGTAACTCCTCTCCCAGGGTGCGTCCGAGTTCGGGATAGAATACATTAAATTCAGACCGTTCGATGTCAAATATCTTGCGCACTAGAGAGTATCCATTGGTGTGAAGACCGCTTGACGGTAGCCCGATAATGGGATCGCCAGCTTTAATCGAACTTCCATTGATAATGCTGCTCTTCTCCACTGCTCCGACAATGAAACCGACCAGGTCGTATTCGTCCTCGGGGTAAAGCCCGGGCATCTCAGCGGTCTCTCCGCCAATGAGGGCGCAGCCTACCCCGGTCAATGCATGAACCATGCCTTCGATAATGCTTTCCAGGGTTTGTGGAACCAGCTTTGACATGGCTATGTAGTCCTGGAAGAAGAGGGGAGAAGCACCGCAGGTAAGGATATCGTTTACACAGTGGTTTACCAGGTCAGCTCCTATAGTGTCATGTTTATCCAGTGCACAGGCAATCTTCAGCTTGGTGCCCACCCCGTCGGTGCTGGAGACGATGACGGGCTCTTTATAACCCTTCAGCTCAAAGAGACCACCAAAAAAACCGAGGTCGCCAAGGACCCCGGTTGTGAAGGTAGAACGCGCCTGTTTGCGTACCGACTTTATTATTTTATCGGCAGCAGCAATGTCCACACCTGCGTCACGATAGGTTTCTCTCTTTGCATCCAAGAATTACCCCTTGAGTGACTCCAAAGCTAGTTTGCCCATACCCAGCTGTACCGGCACTGGATAATCACCGGTGAAACAGGCGAGGCAAAATAGCTCTTTGGGGAGAGCTACCGCTTCTATGAGCCCTTCTATACTCATATAGCCCAGGGTGTCAGCACCGATGAAGCGTGCAACCTCGGGGACGTCTTTATCGGCAGCGATGAGTTCCCAGCTACTGGCCATATCTACGCCAAGAAAGCAAGGATAGCGAATTGGAGGGGCGCAGATACGCATGTGCACTTCTTTGACACCACCCCGCCTGAGCAGAGCAATCACTCGTGGTGTGGTAGTCCCACGGACGATGCTATCATCAACAAGAACTACACTCTTCCCTTCCAGCCTTTCTGGCATTGGATTAAACTTTAACTGGACGCCAAGCTCTCTGATTCGCTGGTCGGGCTCGATGAAGGTACGCCCAACATATCGATTCTTTAACAGCCCCTCGGTGAAGGGTATGCCTGACTCCTGAGAATAGCCAATGCCGGCGGTAGTCGCCGAGTCAGGAACGCCAATAACGATATCAGCATCTACCGGATGCTCCCGGGCAAGCCTGGCCCCCATCGCTTCTCTTGCCGAATAGATACGGCGCCCCGCAATTATGCTATCGGGACGAGCGAAGTATATATATTCGAATATACACAGTGCTCGCTTCGTAATGTTGCGCCTATCCTTGTAGCTTCTCATTCCTTTGCTATCGATGGTCACTATCTCGCCGGGCTCAACATCACGCAGGAATTGAGCTCCTATATGGTCTAGGGCACAGCTTTCCGAAGCGAGCACCCAACCGCCATCGAGCCTGCCCAGGCAGAGGGGACGAACTCCCAGCGGATCACGCACTCCATAAAGGGTATCCTCGGTCATGAGCACAAGCGAATAGGCGCCCACGAGCCTACTCATTGCATATTGGATCCGCTCACTCCATGTCTTGCTTGTCGAGGAGAGGATTAGGTAGGCGATGATCTCTGAGTCTGTGGTAGTAGCGAAACTATAGCCCTGTTCCTCAAGCTGCTGGCGTAGTTCTTTGGCGTTTACGATATTACCATTGTGCCCCAGGGCTAGCTTGCCGGATGGGCCATCGACAATAATAGGCTGGGCGTTGCCGGCGCGACTGGAGCCTGTGGTGGAATATCGGTTGTGTCCGATAGCTATATCACCACAGAGCTGGCTCAGCACATCTTCATCAAACGCCTGGGCAACCAGCCCCATCTTCGAGTGTACGCGGATATGCTCCCCATCAGAGGTTGCTATACCAGAACTCTCCTGACCTCGGTGTTGAAGCGAGAAGAGGCCAAAGAAGGTAAGTCTGGATACATCTTCGCCCGGGGCGTAAACTCCAAAAAGGGCACAGCATTCTTGCATGCGTTTTATTGTGGTCCCCTACACATCTATTATATGTCTTTAACTAACACAGGGTCAATCTCGAAATAATCGCGAAACATTAAGATACTTGGCCGGTCAGCCAGTTGATAGCACCATCCATTGCCTGTTCCTCAAGGCGAAGCCTATGCCCGCCCCCCTCTATGAGCAGGATCTCCTTGGGTTCCCCCGCTCGCTCATGTAGCGCCAAGGCGCTTTGCAGATCTACCACGTCATCATTCGTGCCCTGGATGATTAGTAGAGGCCTTGGAGAAATATTTTCGATCCACGCGATAGGCTTCACCTCGTTGAAGCCAGCCATCCAATCGGCAACCGATGTCGGAAAATCTTTTTCCCTGATTATACCTATGTCGCGAAATTGTGCGATGGCAGACTCAGCGCTCTCGTGGTTGGTTGCGAAGTGAAACTGCGTGGGGCAGGCGCATATGATGAGTGATGAAACCCTGGAGTCTTGAGAAGCAATATAGACGGAGACAGCTGCACCGGCGCTAAAGCCCATGACTGAGATTTTGTGCCTGTCTACCTCGTTCATATTGTATAGATAATCCAGGACTACCACTAAGTCCCTGGTCCAGCCTGCAATATCGAAGTTACCCTCGCTATCCCCCGTCCCCCTGAAGTTGAAGATTGCAGTTATGAATCCGGCCTGAGAGAATCTCTCGGCAAGCGCTGGATAGCCTGGGTCGCTGGGATCAGGCGGGCCACCACCGGGAATACCGTGGCATAGGCAGAGAGCGGGGGAAGGTTTCCAATCTTGCGAATATGGGAAATAAACCTCGCCCTTTAATTCAATGCCTTCCGATTGTAATGAGATATCAGTCTTCGCCATCGCTACACATTTAATATTACGAAAAACTCGCGATTTCCAGAGGCACCGAGAATGGGCGAAGGGGTGACCCCGCTGAGCCTGTACCCTCTTTCTACAGCCCAGGAGATAAACCGGCCCAGGACGCGGGCGTGAAGAAAGGGATCCTTGACCAGTCCTCCTTTACCAACTTGAGCCCGCCCTACCTCAAATTGAGGCTTCACCAGGCAGACCAACTGTCCCTCAGGCTTTACCAGTTTTGACACATTTGGCACAACCTTCTCCAGCGAGATAAAGGAAAGATCAATGGTAGCTAGATCAACCGGCTCGGGCAATGAGAAGGGGTAGTGGGCGTTCACCCGCTCCATGACAACTACGCGGGGTTCCACCCTCAATCTATAGTCCAATTGTCCATAGCCGACATCGACAGCGTATACCCTGCTTGCCCCCCGTTTGAGCAGGCAATCGGTAAATCCCCCGGTTGAAGCGCCGACATCTAGGGCTACCAGTGAACCGACATCAATATTATACTGATCCAGGACGTGGGATAACTTTATGCCTCCTCTACTCACAAAGGGTGGTTTTTGTCGCAGACGGATCGGTACGTCCGTATTTACCTGAATGGCTGGTTTAATTATTACCCTTTCCTCAACGAGAACCTCGCCTGCCATAATTAGAGCATGTGCCTTCACCCGGCTCTCTACCAGCCCACGTTCCATCAGAAGAAGATCGAGGCGTCGCTTCATTATGTTTAGCATAAGCCTGACTTAGGAAAATAGTCAAGGAGATTCTGCCAGCAGTAGCTGTAATGCACTCTTTTTAGTTGAGTGGTGGGGTAATTATCCGTACCATAAAAAACCGCACATAATACGCTTGACACAGCAATCGAATAGTGGTAAATTAAACCGTAGTGCGGGGAAGCTAGCCTGACAGAGGTCGGAAGGTCGGTTGGGCCGGGCCAGAAAGGCAGTTCAGCTCTAAGGCTTTCGGCCTTTAACTTTGTTCTGGAGGTGTAAGTGCCAACTGTAAACCAACTGGTGAGAAAAGGGCGCGTAAAGGCGAAGAAAAAATCCAAGACGCCGGCATTGCATTATACGTATAATGCATTGAAGGGACGGATGTCGCAGATAAAAGGCGCTCCTCAGAGACGCGGTGTGTGTACTCAGGTTAAGACGGTGACCCCGAAGAAGCCAAACTCCGCGTTGCGTAAGGTTGCACGTGTCAGGCTTACAAACGGTATGGAAGTGACTGCGTATATACCTGGAGAAGGACATAACCTTCAGGAACACTCTACAGTCCTGCTGCGGGGTGGTCGTGTAAAGGATCTGCCTGGTGTCAGGTATCATATTATTCGGGGTGCTCTGGATACGGCAGGTGTGGAGGGTCGACAGCAGGGCCGTAGCAAGTATGGGGCGAAGCGGACCAAGCGCTCCAGTGGAGGCTAGAATGCCGAGAAGAGCAAGGATTACCAAAAGGAAGATAGCACCTGATGTACGGTACCAAAATGTTACCATATCCAGGTTAATCAATAGGATAATGACCTGCGGGAAAAAGAGTACCGCGGAGCGGATCGTATATGACGCCCTCGATATTGTTGCGGAGCAGGTGAAAGGGGACCCTCTGGCTACCCTGGAACTGGCGATTAGAAATGCAACACCGATTCTTGAGGTTAAGCCGCGTCGTGTTGGTGGTGCAACATATCAGGTGCCTATAGAGGTGAGACAGGGGCGTGGTATAGCCCTGGCTATACGCTGGCTTCTAAAAGCGACGAAGGCCCGTGGGGGCAAGTCCATGGCGGAGAAGCTAGCAGCGGAAATTTTGGATGCCTCCCAAAGGCAGGGGGCCACTGTTAAGAAACGAGATGATACACATAGGATGGCAGAGGCAAATCGTGCCTTCGCTCACTATCGGTGGTAAAGACGATGACTAGGTCATTCCCTTTGGAACGAATAAGAAATATAGGCATCATCGCACATATCGATGCAGGTAAAACAACGCTTACCGAGAGGATACTTTACTATACTGGTCGCACCTATAAGCTGGGCGATGTGGATGATGGTACTACGGTAATGGATTGGATGGAGCAGGAAAAGGAGCGGGGGATCACGATTACGTCTGCAGCAACTACGTGTGAGTGGTCAGACCATCGTGTCAATATTATCGATACACCAGGGCATGTGGACTTCACTGCTGAGGTAGAGAGGAGTCTTCGGGTTCTCGATGGTGGTGTCGTGGTTTTCGATGCGGTTGCTGGCGTTGAACCTCAGTCGGAGACGGTCTGGAGGCAAGCGGACCGATATGGTGTTCCCAAGATTTGTTTCGTTAATAAGATGGACCGCGTAGGGGCCGATTTCTATCGTACCGTAGATATGATTAAGGAACGACTGGGCGCAGTTGCCGTGCCCATACAATTGCCCTTAGGAACCGAGAAAGCCTTTAATGGTGTTATAGATGTAATAGAGCAAAGGGCATGGGTTTACAGTGATGACCCCGATAAAGTCCCCGTGGAAGTAGCTATACCCCAAGATTACGTTGAGATCACTAGCAGGCATAGAGAGACGATGATCGAGAGGCTGGCAGAAAACGATGATCACTTAATGACTCTCTATTTAGAAGGGGAAGCCATCGATGCCTCCACTATTAAAGAGGCTCTAAGACGGGCTACCATCGCAAATCGATTGGTGCCAGTTCTTTGCGGCAGTGCCCTGCGGAACAAAGGCGTAGAGTACGTCCTCGATGCCATTATATCCTATCTTCCTTCACCTAATGATGTGCCTCCGGTGGTAGGCATTGATCCACGTAGTGGCAAAGAGCTTCAGCGCTCCCCTATTGACGGAGAGCCTTTTTCCGCCCTGGCCTTTAAGATAGTTTCAGACCCGTTTATCGGCAGGCTGGTCTATTTCAGGGTTTATTCAGGAAAAGTGGAGGCTGGCGCTCAGGTGTATAACTCCATAAGGGAGCAACGGGTAAAAATCGGACGACTGCTTCAGATGCATGCGAATCGCCGTGAGGAGGTCAAGCAGGTTGAGGCCGGCGATATCGCTGCTGCTTTAGGTTTAAAAGATACCTTCACCGGCGATACGCTGTGTAGTGTAAATGCGCCCGTGGTGCTGGAAGCGATTCGTTTTCCCCACCCGGTGCTATCGTTAACTATCGAGCCCAAGTCACGGGCTGATCAGGATCGACTGGATGATGCCCTGGCCAAATTGGCACATGAGGACCCTACCTTCACTGCCCGTAATGATGATGAAATGGGGCAAACGATCATTTCAGGTATGGGCGAGCTGCATCTTGAGGTCATCGTGGAGCGGATGCGACGTGAGTTTCAAGTTGGGGCAAGAATTGGCAAGCCCCGGGTTGCTTACAGGGAGACCATAACTGTGCCCGTAAAGGTTGAGGGGAGATTCATCAAACAGAGTGGGGGCCGAGGGCAATATGGACACGTCTGGATTGAGCTCCAACCGGGGGAACGGGGAAGCGGCTTTGAGTTTGTAAACGGGATTAAAGGCGGTACTATTCCCAGACAATATATCCCCTCAGTGGAAAAAGGCATCAGGGAAGCTATGGAGGGTGGTGTTGTGGGTGGTTACCCCCTGATAGATATTAAGGTTACACTGTATGATGGGAGTTTCCATGAAGTTGATTCCTCTGATGTCGCTTTCAAGATCGCTGGTGCTATGGCGCTGAAGGACGGGGTAAAAAGGGCTAAGCCCATTGTACTTGAGCCAGTCATGAAGATGGAGATAATCAGTCCTGAGATATCCATGGGTGACATAATTGGAGACCTCAACTCGAGGAGGAGCCAAATACAGAGCATCGACAGTCGTGGGAACACGAAGATAATTAACTGCCTTATTCCCTTAGCAGGGACATTCGGCTATGCTACTGATCTCAGGTCCATGAGCCAGGGGAGGGCAAACTTTGCAATGGAATTTCATCGCTATGAGGGGATGCCCCAAGATTTAACTGAGCAGATTATAGTCAAAGTGGGAGGAGTGGCATAATGCCAAAGCAGAAGATTCGTATAAAACTAAAGGCCTTTGACCATCGGATATTGGATCAATCGGCAGGGCAGATCGTGGAGGCTGCGGAGCAGACCGGAGCCAAAGTGGTGGGGCCAGTCCCTATGCCTACAAAGATTAAGAAGCACTGTGTTAACCGTTCCCCCTTCGTGGACAAGAACTCCAGGGAGCAGTTTGAAATTCGCACCCACAAGCGCCTGATCGATATCCTGGAGCCCTCCTCAAGGACCGTAGATGTCCTGACACGGCTGGATTTACCGGCAGGGGTTGACATAGAGATAAAGCTTTAACATAACCAGTTAGAAATCCAATAGAGATATGCTTAGCTTAGGCAATGTCACAGAGGTATAGTTGAAAAATGATTCAAGGAATTATAGGACGCAAGATTGGGATGACCCAGGTTTTTCAGGATGATAGAACTGTAGCGCAGGTTACTGCCATATCTGCCGGGCCATGTATCGTGACCCAGATTAAAAAGACGGGAAAAGAGGGCTATGATGCAATTCAGCTTGGCTTTGGCGAGGCAAAGCGTCTCAATTCTCCGCAGAAAGGGCATCTCAAAAAGGTAGGTATGTTCAAGCACCTCAGGGAATTTGCAGTAGATGATATCGAATCCGTTCAAATTGGGCAGGTAATAGATGTCAGCATCTTCAAGCCCGGCGATTTTGTTGATGTCACCGGTATCTCTAAAGGGAAGGGTTTCGCTGGAGTGGTCAAGCGCCACGGATTCGCCGGTGGGCCCAAGACCCACGGTCAATCGGACCGCCATCGTGCCCCGGGCTCAATAGGTGCAACCACAAGTCCGGCTAGGGTATTTAAAGGGAAGAAGATGGCGGGTCATATGGGAAATGAGCGAGTGACAGTGCGTCGCCTAAAGGTTGTCGAGGCGGATGCGGAGCGTAACCTGCTCCTCGTTCGAGGATCTGTGCCTGGCGCAAAAAACAGGCTTGTCACTGTTAGAAAATCGTTTGGCCAAGAGGAAGTTATTGTTTAGATTCGCTGTATCCAACGCCTTCAGAAGAAAGGGAATCGCCATTTTCGCCATCCTTGGGGCTGCGCTTGGTATCGCACTCATGACGGTATTGCTTAGCATCTCCCAGGGAATGGATAAGCAAATGAATAACATGATGGAAGAAATGGCGGCGGGTGTCGCTGTTTATCCGGCAGCCGATCCCCTGGGTTTTATGATGCCCAGCAGCATAGGTATGCCGATTGAATATGCAGATGAAATAAGTGAGATAAAAATAGGAAGTGAGGAGGCTGTTAGTAGAGTACGCCCGCAGGTGACATATTTTGTCGCAACCGAGGATTACAGTTTCGGCGATCCGATGGGTGTACTCATGAGGGGTGTGGATTTAGAGGGCGATGTACAGCCAGACGATCCAGTTTACGCAGGCAATATCATAGAGGGCCGATCCTTAACTCCCGGCAATGTAGATGAAGTCATCATTGGTGTATTAGCTCAGAAAGCCGCAAGGGGAGGAGACTACGCTCAAGTGGGCGGCACGATGGAGTTGCCTGTAAGAGGTGGTAATGTCCCCAGTAACACCGTAACCGTAGTTGGTATTTTCGAGTCCGGCAATACCTTATACGATTTCGGCCTCTATACTGACCTGAGTACTACTCATACACTGATGCCGATTATCGCCACCGATGAGGTAAATTTCATTGGGGTCGAGGCCGCTGATTTGAGCTACGTAACCTATGTCTCTGATACCATAGTTGAAATGTTTCAGGATAGAGCGGTTCCAGTCAGTGCCGCAATAGCCACGGAAATGGTAGAGAGTTTCCAGGAAATGATGGGTACAATTGATAGTTTCCTATGGATCGTGTCCTTAGTTGCAGCGATAGCTGGGGGGATATCCATATTCATCGTTATGCTTCTCTCGGTCATAGAGAGGACAAAGGAATTCGGTATCGTCAAGGCATCGGGCTGGTCCAATAGGAATATCATTACATCAGTGGTTGTTCAATCGATCACCATAAGCATTCTTGCAGCTGCAATAGGGCTCGCTATCGGATACTTGGGGGGACTAGGCATCGATGCTTATATTGCAATGGATGTCGCAGCTATTACATGGAAGTTGATACTTTTCATTTCCGTCTTCGGAATCATTGCGGGAGTGGTAGGTGGGCTGTACCCTGCATTACGAGCGGCGAGGGTAAGCCCCATAGAGAGCTTGAGGGCCTTGTAAGTGAACGTCATGGTTGAGCATAAGGCGAAAAGTGAAAACTATGCTGGGACTGAGATAGTTGATGGTCTGGAGCATGGGTTGTGGTTGCTAAAAATATAACTAAAATCTATGGAAGCGGAACAAATAGGGTAGAGGCATTGAAAGGGGTGAATCTGAATGTACAGCAGGGTGAGTTTATTGCTGTGTTGGGGCCGTCGGGAAGCGGCAAGACAACCCTCCTCAATATGCTTGGTGCCCTGGATCGACCTACTAGGGGACAGGTGTTTATAGACAATGTGGAGACGAGCAGGGTAGCGGAGCGTAATCTGTACAGGATACGCCGCGGGAAACTTGGGTTCATTTTTCAAACCTATTATCTGGTACCGACCTTGAATGCTATGCAGAACGTGCTTATGCCTGTGTTGCCGATAAGAGGGAACAAACGCTACGAGAAAAGGGCACAGAGACTTCTGGACATCGTTGGACTCAAGGACCGCACACATCATAAGCCAGGTGAGCTCTCAGGAGGCGAGCAGCAGCGCGTAGCCATCGCCCGTGCACTTATCCTGAACCCCCCCGTTGTCCTCGCAGATGAGCCAACTGGAAATCTTGATACTAAGACTGGTGCTGAGATTATCGATTTGATGAAGCGGCTAAATAAAGAGAGAGGAAAAACATTTATTATCGTGACCCACGACCGTCGCATTGCTGATATAGCGGAGAGGGCGTTATATTTGTTGGATGGTGAGTTATCCGATCATCTGCCCGAGGAATATTAAAATGGTAAATGTACCTGTTCATAATATACAAGGTGTGGTTATTGATAACATTACACTGAATGATGAGGTTTTTGGAGTACCACTGAACCGGGCGGTGGTACATCAAGCGCTGGTAAGGCAGCTGGCTAATGCCCGTCAGGGTACGGCGAACACGAAGACGCGAGCACAGGTTGCTGGTGGCGGGCGGAAGCCCTTTCGCCAGAAAGGAACAGGGCGAGCACGGCAAGGAAGTACGACATCACCGCTGTTGCGCGGTGGCGGTGTAACCTTTGGACCTCAAACCAGGAGCTATCGCCAGGCAATGCCTAAGAAGATGCGTCGCCTCGCCTTGAGATGCGTTCTCTCGGCGAAGTTGTCTGATGGTGAAATTATTGTGGTGGATGATATCGTCTTGACTGGACCTGTGACAAAGGAAATAGCTCGCATCTTTTCGGCATTGGGGGTGAAAACTCCTGTCCTGATTGTCACCGCTGAGCCCGACCCGAATATATATAAATCGGCGCGTAACATTGAGAGGACAAAGGTACTACCCGCAGATATGCTAAATGTCGGCGATTTACTATCGCACCGGATATTAATGCTCACTGTGGCAGCGGTGAGGAGGATAGAGGAGATGGGTACGCCGCAGACGAAAAAGCTGGTGAATATCTAAGCAAGAAAAGTGGGATGTATAGTTGGCGGGGAAATAAATATAGTTAACGAGATTTTATTTAGAGAAGAGTGAAAAGGATAAAAAGCGAGAAATGCAGATCCTGGAAGTATTACGCCGCCCTATAATATCGGAGAAGAGTACTGCCCTTCAGCAGGCGGATAAATATACCTTTGAAGTGGCACTAAATGCCACTAAACATCAAATTAAGCAGGCTGTAGAGGTGGCGTTCAAGGTCAAAGTAGAGCGAGTGAATGTAATGACTGTACCTCCCAAGTGGCGGGGTCCTGGTAGAAGAAGGGGCCAAACATCTCCTTGGAAGAAGGCGGTAATTACACTTAAAGCCGGGCAAAAGATTGAGTTCTTCGAGGGATTATAAAGAGATGGTTACCTTTATTCTTTTGATAGGTAATGGGGGCAACGTAATTGTATAAGTTAAAGAATGAGCTAAGGAAAGGTACAAGAGATGCCTCTTAAAGTATATAAACCGACGTCGCCGGGTCGGAGGGGGATGACCGGTGCCTCCTTTGAGGAAATAACGAAGAAGAAACCTGAAAAATCGCTCCTCAAGCCCCTAAAAAAGAAGGCTGGTAGAAACAATCAGGGGCGGATCACGGTACGCCATAGGGGTGGTGGTGCCAAAAGGATGTATCGCGTTATAGACTTCAAGCGGGATAAACTGGGCATCCATGGTGAGGTAGCGGCTATCGAATATGATCCGAATCGATCAGCGCGCCTCGCGCTTGTCAACTACGCCGATGGTGAGAAGCGCTACATTCTTGCTCCACTTGGAATCAAGGTGGGGGATACTATTTTAGCGGGCAGCGATGCTGAAATAAAGATAGGTAATGCCCTGCCGCTCAAATCTATCCCCACAGGAACCGCGATTCACAATATTGAGCTTCACCGTGGCAAAGGGGGGCAGATGGTTAAGAGCGCTGGTGGAGTGGCTCAGCTTATGGCTAAAGAGGGTAGCTATGCACTGTTGAGGATGCCCTCCGGCGAGTTAAGGCGGGTTCATATAGAGTGTTTTGCCACTATCGGTCAGGTGGGTAATGTTGATCATCAACACATTAATCTTGGTAAGGCGGGTCGAAAAAGGCATATAGGGATACGTCCTACAGTGCGCGGTTCAGCAATGAGTCCCCGCGATCATCCCCATGGTGGCGGTGAAGGGAGATCCCCAATAGGTATGCCAGGACCTAAGACTCCATGGGGAAAGCCGGCACTGGGCTATGTTACCCGTAATAAAAAGCTAACCGATAACATGATAGTAAGACGGGGAAAAAAGCGTTAGTTGTATAGTTAACAGGACCATTTATTATATAAAGTAGATTGCAATGCAGGTGAGAGGTCGGGAAAATGTCTAGATCGGCAAAAAAGGGACCCTTTATCAGCTCAAAACTGCTAAAGAAGGTAGAGGCGATTAATCAATCAGGACAGAAGGCAGTGATCAAAACATGGTCGCGTGCCTCGACCATTCTTCCAGAGATGATCGGGCATACCATTGGAGTGCATGATGGCAGGCGACACGTCCCCATTTTCATTACCGAGAATATGGTGGGGCATAAGTTAGGAGAGTTTGCCTCCACCAGGACCTTCAGGGGACACTCCGCCAAATCGGAAAGGGTTGCCACGTTTAAGAAGAAGACAAAGAAGTAGGAACGATGGACATACAAGCTACCGCAAAATATGTCAGGATCTCGCCTCGCAAACTGCGTCCTATTGTGGATGTAGTGCGGGGTAAGAAGGTTGAGGAGGCATTGGTTATACTCAGCTTGCTGCCCTCACCTTCAGCTCGTACTCTTGCTAAGGTGGTGAAGTCAGCAGCTGCCAATGCGGAGAACAACTTCGAGATGACGCCGTCTGAATTAAGGATTGTTAGAATTTATGTAAATGGAGGGCGGAGCATGAAGCGCTTTCGCGCCGGAGCGAGAGGAAGGGCAAAGCCAATCATTAAACGCTCTAGCCATATAACAGTAACAGTTAAAGAGGAGGGATGAGTGGGGCAGAAGGTTCACCCGGTAGGATTTAGGCTCGGTATAAGCAAGGATTGGCAGGCAAAGTGGTATGCCGATAGGAACTATACCGAACTATTACAGGAAGATCTGAAAATCCGAAAAGCAATCGCGTTGAATTATTCAGCGGATGATGTAGCGCGTGTTGAGATCGAGCGCGCTGCAACTCAGGTTACAGTAACCGTATATACGGCAAGGCCAGGGATTGTTATTGGAAGGGGAGGACAGCGGGTCGATGAGATGAGGGTCATTTTAGAGAAGGTTGCCGGAAAACGAGTACGCCTGAATATTATGGAAGTAGCACGGCCCGAACAGGATGCTTTTCTTGTAGCGAGAAGCATTGCACAGCAGATTCAGCGGCGAATTTCTCATCGACGTGCCATGAAGCAGGCAATCTCCCGGGCTATGGAAAGTGGTGCACAGGGAATAAAGGTCACCTGCTCGGGTAGGCTTACTGGCTCTGAATATTCGAGGAGGGAGACACTGTTTAAGGGGAGAGTGCCCCTGCATACCCTGCGTGCCGATATAGATTATGGCCTAGCTGTGTCACATACAACTCTGGGCTGTACTGGAGTTAAGGTTTGGATCTACAAAGGAGATATCATCCCCGAGTCGGAAAGGCGCAGAAAAGAAACTCCTCTGGTGGCACCAACTATGGAACGGGAGGGGGGTAGATGAGGAAGTTAAGGTAGAGGATGAGGTCAGGGTTGAGGCGGAAGCTAAGATAGAGGAAGCGGTTGAGGTAGATGGTGAAGCTAAGATAGAGGTAGAGGTTGGGGTAGGGGAGGAAACTAAGGAAATACAGAAGCCCGAGGCGACAGAGAAGCCCGAGGCGACAGAGAAGCCCAGGGCGGCAGAGAAGCCCAGGGCGGCAGAGAAGCCCAGGGCGGCAGAGAAGCCCAAGACGGCAGAGAAGCCCAGGGCAGCAGAGAAGCCCAAGACGGCAGAGAAGCCCAGGGCAGCAGAGAAGCCCAAGGCAGCAGAGAAGCCCAGGGCAGCAGAGAAGCCCAAGGCAGCAGAGAAGCCCAAGGCAGCAGAGAAGCCCAGGGCGAAGAAAAAAGCTGATTCAGAAGTAGCTGAGGAGAATTAGGAATAGCGTGCTGATTAAGAGGTAATATCGTGTTACAGCCGAGTAGAGTAAAGTATCGAAAACATCATCGCGGTCGTCGCCGGGGAGTGGCTCAGGCAGGCAATACGCTGTTATTTGGCGAGTTTGGGCTACAAGCCCAGGGGGCTTGCTGGCTCACATCGAGGCAGATCGAAGCGGCTCGACGCGCTATTATTCGACATGTGAGGCGTGGTGGAAAGGTTTGGATCCGTGTCTTTCCCGATAAACCGGTAACCTCAAAACCAGCAGAGACGCGCATGGGTAAGGGAAAGGGAGCGGTGGACCATTGGGTTTGTGTAACCAGACCGGGAAGGATTATCTTCGAGATCGCTGGAGTAAGCGAGGAGGCGGCACGTGAAGCTATGCGATTGGCTTCCCATAAGCTTCCCATACCAACCAAATTCTTATATCGGGATTCAGGGCCCCAATACAGGGAGGATTCATAATTGAGAATCCAAGAGATTCGCACCTTTAGTTCCATGGAGCTGGAGAACAAGCTTAACGAGTCGTATCGTGAGCTATTTAATCTTCGATTTCGCCTGTCCACCAGACAGCTGGTGAATTATCACGAAATCGGTAAAGTGAAAAAGAGGATCGCCCGGATAAAGACTGTCATAAGGGAAATAGAACTCTCCACAGAGGAGTAATATGGTTATATTAGCTAAAGAGGATAACAAAAGAAAAACAAGAGTGGGCCGTGTTGTCAGTGATAAGATGAATAAGACTGTGGTGGTGGCGGTAGAATTTTCCAGACCACACCGGTTATATAAAAAGCGTGTAAGGCGCATCAGTAAATTCAAGGCCCACGACGAGCAAAATACCTGTCATATGGGAGATGTAGTGCGGATTGAGGAAACGCGCCCACTTTCCAAGGATAAACGATGGAAAGTGGTGGATATATTATCTAAAGGTGAATTAGTATGATTCAGCACATGACGAGGGTGAGGGTAGCCGATAACACCGGGGCCAAGAGCATCATGTGCATAAATGTTCCTGGTGGAACTGGAAAGAGATATGCTCGTGTTGGCGATATTATCATAGCCTCTGTTAAGGAGGCGACGCCGGGGGGAGCGGTAAAAAGAGGTGAAGTGGTGCGGGCTGTAATCGTACGTACAGCAAAACCCTATCGGCGGCGCGATGGGTCGTATATCAAATTCGATGAAAACGCTGCGGTAATCCTTACCGATAAGAATAATCCTCAAGGAACGCGCATCTTCGGTCCGGTGGCATATGAGTTAAGGCGAAAGAATTTCATGAAGATCCTCTCTCTGGCTCCAGAGGTGCTATAAGGTGCTCTAAGATGAAGATAAAAAAAGATGATATTGTAGTCGTTATTACCGGTAAAGATAAAGGGAAGAAGGGGAAGGTGCACCAATCCCTGCATAGTAAGCAATGTGTAATGGTAGAGGGTGTTAATATGGTGAAGCGCCACACCAAGCCACGAGGAACAGTAAGACAAGCAGGTATCATTGAGCGAGAGGCCCCGATAAGTATTTCTAACGTAATGCTTCAGTGTCCTAAATGTAATCGTCCTACGCGACTAAGCTCTCGAATTATGGAGGATGGCAAGAAGGCAAGGGTGTGCCGTCGATGCCACGAGGTAATAGGTTAATGGCCCGATTGAAGGAAAAGTATAAAGAAGAAGTTATCCCTACTATGATGAGAGATTACGGCTATAAGAGTGTAATGCAGGTACCTCGGCTGAAAAAGATTGTTGTTAATATTGGCCTTGGGGAGGCGATACAACAAGCCAATATCATAGAGGCGGCGGAGCGTGACCTGGCTGACATAACGGGACAGCACCCGGTGATCACCAGGGCGAAGCGACCTATCGCCGGTTTTAAATTACGCAAGGGAATGCCTATCGGAGTTATGGTAACAATGCGCGGAGATCGGATGTATGATTTCTTCGATAAGCTGGTTAGTATTTCCTTGCCACGCCTTCGAGATTTCCAGGGTGTATCTAGAAACTCTTTCGATGGCCGAGGTAATTATACGCTGGGACTAAAGGAGCAGCTAATCTTCCCTGAGATCGAGTATGATAAGGTGGACAAGGTTCGAGGGATGGAGATTACAGTCGTCACTACGGCTCGCAACAATGATGAAGGCAGCAGGTTTCTTGAACTCATGGGAATGCCGTTCTCACGGGAATCAAGAGCTGATGAATAATTAGGGGCTATCGATCAAGCAGCTATGTTCTCTTCGGAGACTGGCAATAAAAGTGAAAAGAGTGAAAAAATGGCGAAGGTATCTAGCATTGTAAAGGCGCAACGAACACCAAAGTATAAAGTGCAGAAAAGGAATCGCTGTAGCCGTTGTGGCAGACCACGAGCCTATATCCGTCAGTTTGGGCTGTGCCGCATATGCTTCAGGGAGCTCGCTCTACAGGGACAAATCCCGGGGGTGAGGAAGTCTAGCTGGTAAGAGGTGAAGCGATGGTAACCGATCCAATTGCCGATATGCTAACCAGAATAAGGAACGCTGTTCTTGCTAGGCACGAATTTACCCTCGTACCTTCCTCAAGAATGAAGCTCTCTATTGCTAAAATCCTCAGAGAGGAAGGCTTCATCAGGGATTACGAGGTTTTAAAAGGCCAGCAACAAAGGGTAATTAAGATATATCTAAAATATGCGGAGAAGGAGCCTGTGATCTGCGGGCTTAAACGAGTATCCAAGCCCGGGCTAAGGATATACGTTCAGCGGAAAGAGATTCCGAGGGTATATGGGGGAACCGGTATAGCCATTATCTCCACTCCAAAAGGGGTGATGATAGGCCAGCAGGCATGGCGCCAGGGATTAGGTGGCGAAATGCTTTGCTATGTATGGTAACGGAGGAATTGATGTCTCGTATTGGAAATATGCCTATTCCATTACCTCCACAGGTTGAGGTTGACATAAAAGAAAACGCTGTACGGGTGAAGGGTCCTAATGGGGAACTTTTCCGCTCGTTTGACCCGGCGATCGATATTACATTAAACGAAGGTGTGCTTACTGTCTCTCGACATAGCGATAACCGGATTCACCGCTCACTTCACGGGCTGACCCGAAGCCTGCTAGCCAATATGGTGGAGGGGGTGAGTAAGGGGTTTCAGAAGGATCTAGAGATTGTTGGCGTCGGATATCGCGCCCAGAAAGTCGGGGAGAAAGTTGTGCTTCAGGTAGGATATTCACATCAGGTAGAGATTGTCGCTCCTGCCGGGGTATCTGTTGTCGTGCCGGAGGCGCAACGGATAAGCGTTCATGGTATTGATAAGCAAATGGTAGGGGATGTAGCAGCGAAAATTCGTGCTGTAAGACCCCCAGATCACTATAAAGGCAAGGGAATAAGATATGCCGGTGAGAAGGTTCGTATCAAGCCGGGTAAATCAGGGAAGGTTGGTGCCAGGTAATGCGCAGAAAAGACACCAAAACAACTCGACAAAGATTACATGCCCGGGTGAGAAGGAAGGTTTCAGGCACAGCGGAACGCCCACGACTATGTGTTTATCGTAGCCTGAGCCATATTTATGCCCAGGTGGTGGATGATAACCTGGGTCGCACTATAATCTCAGCGTCGACCCTCGAGCCAGGTGTGAGATCTGAGGTGAAGGGTGAGAAGAAAGTGGCAGCTGCAGCGCTCATAGGAAAGATAGTAGCCAGTCGGGCAATAGAGAGGGGAATAGCAGGGGTAGTGTTTGACAGAGGCGGATACAAGTATCATGGTCGAGTAAAAGCTTTGGCAGAAGCTGCCAGAGAGGGAGGCTTGGTTTTTTAGATGGAGAGGACCGATTACGGCGAGTTAACCCTGAACGAGAAACTTATTGATATTAGGCGTGTAGCCAAGGTGGTAAAAGGAGGGAGGCGCTTCAGTTTCACCGCTCTAGTGGTCGTAGGTGATGGTAATGGGCGTGTGGGTGCTGGATTGGGAAGAGCCAAGGAGATACCGGAAGCCATTCGAAAGGGAGGAGCTATCGCCCGCAAGCAACTAGTAAGCGTGTATATAAAGGATGGCACCATACCTTATAAGTTTGTCGCTAGATCGGGGGCTGCGAAGGTGCTACTAAAGCCAGCAGCGCCAGGAACAGGATTGATCGCTGGTGGTGGGGTACGTGTGGTATTAGAGCTTGCCGGTATAACTGATATCCTCACCAAAAGCCAGGGGACCGATAATAAGATAAACGTGGTGCGAGCGACCATACTGGGATTAAGTCAGATAAGGGATCCTCAGCAAGTTCTGGCCAGGCGGAAGTCAAAGCCACTGGGGGAGGAAACTATTGGATAAGCTGATAGTCACCTGGGTTAGAAGCGGCATTGGTCACCCTCAGGATCAGAAGCGAACGCTTCAGGCCCTGGGGTTTCGTCGACTAAACCAGACTGTTGAGCATAATGATTCGCCATCGATTCGAGGCATGATTATGAAGGTAAAGCATCTAGTAACCGTGGAGGAGAACGGTGAAGCAGCATGAACTAGCCCCATCAGCAGGGGCAAGGCATAAACGAAAGCGAATAGGACGGGGCCTGGGAAGCGGTCATGGCAGGACTGCAGGAAAAGGTAGCAAAGGGCAGAAGGCGCGCTCCGGGTGCAAAATTCGTCCTGGTTTTGAGGGTGGCCAAAACCCTTTGGTCAAGCGTTTGCCTGAGAAGCGGGGCTTCACCAATATCTTCAGAGTAGAGTATGCCACCATTAATATTACAGTCCTTAATCGATTTGAGGCGGATAGCGAGGTAGCACCACAGCAGTTTATGGAGAAGGGGCTGGTAAAATCATTAAAGAAACCGATAAAGATTCTGGGCGATGGTGAACTTTTAAAACCCCTTACGGTGAGTGCGCATAAATTTACGCAAACAGCAAGGAGTAAGATAGAGGCAGCCGGGGGAATAGTAGAGGAAATTAGTAGTGAGTCAGGAACGAAGAGACACTAGACCTAAGTTGCTTCAGGCAATGATCGATGCCTTTGGTCAGGCTGACCTGAGGAAGAAGATACTGATCACCCTGGGTCTGCTGGTCATTTTCCGGTTCGTTGCCCACGTCCCTGTACCGGGTGCGGATGTTGAGGCCATGCGCGAATTCCTTGCAGGAGGCAGTAGTGCAGGATCGCTGGTGGGGATGTTGGATCTCTTTAGCGGTGGGGCGATGAGGAACATGAGTATAGCTGCTCTCGGGGTTTATCCATATATAACTGCACTTATTCTCATGCAGCTACTGGTGCCGATAATCCCTCGTCTTCAGGCAATTGCCCGGGAAGGTGATGCTGGGAGAGCGAGAATTAACCAGTACACCCACTGGCTAACCGTGCCCTTAGCGGTTCTACAGGGTTACGCCCAGATGATATTGCTACAGAGTCAGGGCATCTTTCCCCCCGGTAGTATCGGTCTATCCGGTGATGCACTTCTTCCAACTGTTACGATGATATTGGCGATGACCGTAGGGACGATGTTCCTTGTATGGCTTGGGGAATTGATTACCGAGTATGGTATCGGTAATGGCATATCGCTGATAATTTTTGCCGGCATCGTCAGTACCCTGCCAGTGATGATACAGCAAGGCTATCTGGCCCAAGGAGCCGGGGACCTGTGGGGATTAGCCATTTTCATCGCCCTAGCACTGGCTATTCTAGTTACAATAGTTATCTTTACAGAGGCTCATCGACGCATTCCGGTGCAGTATGCCAAGAGCCTGTATCGCGGTGGGAAAATGTACCGGCAATCCGGTGGCACACACATACCAATGAGGGTAAACTCGGCAGGAATGATCCCAGTGATCTTCGCTATGGCGATGCTGATCTTCCCTGGGGTCGTAGCTAGCTATTTTGCAGCTCCACCCGGTAGTGATCCTAATTTCGCTAACACTATCCAGAATCTGTTCTCATCGACCAGCGGGTTTTACTGGACAATGTACTTTTTCATGGTGATGGGTTTCACCTTCTTCTATGCCATGATAGTCTTTCAACAACAGAATTTGGGGGAAACCCTGCAGAGGCAGGGAGCTTTCGTGCCCGGAATTCGTCCTGGCAAGACTACGCAGCAATACCTTAACCGGGTAATTACCAGGATAACTTGGGGAGGCGCATTGTTCCTGGCTTTTGTAGCCATCTCGCCATTCCTTGTTCAAAATATAACTGGCGTTGCAGTTCTGACCTTACCGGCCATCGGTATGCTTATTGTGGTCGGTGTAGCACTGGATACGATGAGGCAACTGGAGGCTCAACTAATGATGCGCCGCTATGAAGGTTTTCTCAAGTAGTAAGGAGTGGTTTATATGCGTTCTGTACTTCTAGGTGCACCGGGCTCTGGGAAGGGGACTCAAGCAGGACTAATTTCTGGAAGGATGGGCATTTCTCATATCGCCTCCGGCGATCTATTTCGGGAGGCGGCAAGCAGGGGGGATGAGGT
>PVMK01146228.1_pt1 | contig 20290 bp, 21 predicted proteins | sample 1853481 | NCBI WGS metagenome assembly PVMK01 (sample SAMN08533507, study PRJNA380276) | Marine sediment metagenome, whole genome shotgun sequencing project. | reverse complement strand
GGAGGGATTCTGGGGGCAAAGGCACTGATCGTGCTGAGGTTTTCGATCATTAGAATGCTGAAGGATTCGTCGTCGAAAATAAACGGAAGGCGCTCAGAAACAGGGTCAGATCTCTTACCTGGCCGTCGATTGCTATTTCAAAATGAGTACTGACCTTTTGGTTCTGATTGGTATCCAGGGCCTTAACCGCCAGCTTTTGAACTTCACAGTAATGGCAACATTCTGCAAAGCCGCATCCCTTGGGATGATCAGACACGTGCAGACAGCCCAGTACATTCCCGGTCCCTTTTCCGATAACGGTCTGCTGGTTAATCATCAAAACGCGTTCGGAAATGTTGTTTACCGCCCGGACATGGCCGTTTCGATCAACCACGACCAAACCGCAGGGAAGGGAGTTCACCAGTGTACTGGCAAAACTGTTATCAAGTAGTAAATTGTCGATCAATTTAGCACTCAAACTTCAGTATAAATTAATTGAATAAAAAAACCCGGCTCAGCTAGCAGGCAGCGGTATGTGGTCAGCAAAAATCGAGATGGATTACCACTTGAGGAGCAACTCTGGAAGAAATCGAATTTTGAATAATTTTTGGATCCAATTGAAAACTACTTCTTTATGCCACACAGTAGTATAAGTTGTCAAGATAATAATAACCCTAAAAAAGCATTAGATAAAGAACGGGGTTAGGAGAGTGGGGTTTGAGGGAGGCGATGAAAGATCCGTATTATTATGGTCGAAAACCCTATTCCTTTTTCGCATTTAAATTATTCTGCGGCCAATAAAAATCCTTCTCATTTTGCTATAGATGAATTAGGGTGGTAAATATTCCGTAACTAAGACAAATAAAAAGAGCGGTTTATGGTTGCTAATAGTTCTGGAAGGTCTCGATCATGTAATGATTGTGTATCGGGGTATTGAGCGTAATCCAGATCGGGGTGATTAAACTGCGATTTGGACCATAGGAGGCGATTATGGGAAACATAACTCCTTTCAACCAACAAAATCCGGAGCAGTGGCGACAGCAAAACGAAGAGGTTCTCAATAAAATTCATGATGAGGCCCTAAAGGCAATAATTAATGGCGTATTGAATTTGCACGAACTCGAGCAAACCGGCGAGTGGAAACACTCGGGCCGAAGGCTTGATTACTCTAATTCAACGTTTGAAGTATATCTTCACCATCATACCACCTGGTCCCTTAAAGATTTTAGATTGCTTGAAGAGGCTGTATTTGAGCACTTTGAGGCGTTAAAAAGAGAAGGGTTGGCGAGTGTGTTAAAGAGGCTGAAGAGGCTGAAAAAGGAATCAAATCCCTTACTGGAGCGGAGATTGAAACGCAGAAAGTAGGAAAGATTGTTGGCTGGAAAACTAGCAATAAGTCAACTCCGTCAACACTAAAATCATGGGGTTATTTTGCCGACCTAAAGCATCGGACCGATAAAACAATATTTTAATGCTAGCAATTCTGGGGAAATGATCAAGAAAAAATTCCAGCTTTTACAGTGTTTTACAGCTAACAGTAAAAAAACCCTTGCGGCCGAGGGAGGAAGATGAAATATCGGCCACAGCACTGGAACTGTGTTTCACACTTAAGAAAATCCGGTATATTGCCGATAACTTAAATACCAAACAGGCGTTGAGGTTTAAAGAGAATTCAGGGTCGCTTTTATGGTTCCCAAACGAAAATTGAAGCGTCGCAATGATGACGATCGCCGCCAGGACCCCCCGGACCGAAGAAATGGTTCGGATCGGCGCTTAAACGGTGTCCAGGCCCCGGTGGATAAAAATTTGATTCTCAACACCAAAGAGGCCTGCGATTACCTCAAAATCTCCCGCCCCACGTTCCTCAAATACATCGCCGCCGGTAAAATCAAAGCCCAGAAAATCGGCAATGGACGGAAGGTGTTCAAGGCCGAGCTCAACCAATTCGTGCGGGGAGACTGAAAATGACTGCTATAAAACTACCCCGAATGAACTGTGATACGGTCAGCCGGGAAATCGGCGATTTTGTCATCGACAGCGTTCTCGAGTTGGGCGCCACCGGCTGCGTGGTGGGTCTGTCCGGCGGTGTTGATTCGAGCACAACGGCAGCCCTGATCAACAGGGCCTTTGTAAGATATAATACGAAAAAAAATAAAAAACTTGCGTTGGTGGGATATATACTGCCGACCCGTATCAACAAAAAGGCAGACGTCCAGGACGCGGAGGCCCTGGTAAAGGCACTGGCTATCCGCTACGAGATCCACAGCATTGAAAAACTGGTGGATGCCTTTAAAATTACCAACCCGAAAGCATTTGAAGCAAACTACCACCGGGGCAATTTGATATCCAGGGTCAGGGCCAACGTTCTGTCAACCAAGGCGGCCACCGAGCATAAAATCCTGGCCGGCACCGGCAACCGCGATGAAGATTTCGGTATCGGCTATTACACCCTGTTTGGCGACGGCGCGGTTCACCTCAGTCCCATCGCCGGTTTGTCAAAACGGCTGATCCGGGAAATGGCATTATTTCTGGGGGTGGATGAAACCATTGTCAATCGTGTGCCCAGCGCCGGACTCGAACCCGGTCAAAGCGATTTTAAGGACCTGGGATATGATTATGACGTGGTGGAACTGGTCACAGAGGGTTTGGAGCAGGGATTTACCAGCAAGCAACTGGCAACCCACGACCAGGTGGCCTCTCTGGTGGAAGAGCAGATCGTACACTACCAGTCGGCATACGGTGAACCGCAGTTGGACTCCGTTGAAAAAATCATCACCGATATTCACAGACGACACCTAACGGCAATGGGCAAGGTTAAAATCGTCCACCCGCCTACCCCGCAAATTACGTTAACCTATGACTAGCTCCCCGACGATGGGTTTTACTTCCAGGATCCAGCCGAACGATCGGTCGATGCTTTTCTATCCAGGTCAGCTGATTGCGATTTATAGTGCAAGGTCCCGCCGCTGACATCCGGTACCGGATTCCAGCTATATCCACGACCGGTGTTTTTATCAACCGCATCAAAGACCTCATCATCATCTGACCAGCCGTCATCGGACAGTTTTATTTGGGTCCACACCAGGGCCTCTCGCGTGTTGATTTCTCTGACACCTACTTTCAGGGCAGTAAGGCTGGCGGTATCAGACAGTATCTCAAATTTTTTTACGGATACCGAAACCACGGTGCCCATGATGACCAGAACCGCCATTATCTCAAGCAGAGTAAAACCTTTTTTATTGTTCAATTCGTGTTGTTTGAATATGCCTGGCAGCCAGCAGTCCGATCTACCTCCCTTTTTCCGATTAAATCCAAGCACTTAAATACTCTCCCTATTATGTTACGGTAATTTTCCCCAACAAAAAAACCGAGTTGACCTCATGTTGGAGGTAACCCGGTTTTCGGCTTATTGCCCAGGTAACCCGGCTATCTCATTGAGATCCGTAGCTTTCCGTCCCCACCTCGCAGTGGGTTTGGCTTTATCGTGGGAAAAGTTTTCTTATAAATTAGTTAAATAAATAATTCATTTTCGGTTCAATGTCAATGTATTAATTGGTCGATCAAATAAACACATAATTTTTTTTACGTGATAATATTTCGCCTGGATTGTCAGCTGGCAGCTATTTATAATAAACCATGACTGGGCAAGTCAACGTAAACAGGGCTATTTGGGTGCACCTGTACCGACAGCACCGGCGCTACCGGTACCACCGCTGCTGCCACCACTGCTGCCACCACTGCTGCCACCACTACTGCCGCCGCTGGCTCCACCATCTCCGATACCTGCAGAATCTCCGGGCCCTCCTGCATCCGTCCCAGAATTTTGCTGATAGCTATTTTTTTTGAAGAGCTTAAGCATTAAAAAAGACTTTTTTTCAGGTTGAACCAGGATTTCGACCGGGCCTTCATGCTCCCCGGCATATTGGGGTGGAATTAATAAAACAAATCTTCCGGCCGGCAGCGAAATTAGCTTCAAGGGTGTGGTTCCCAGAAAAAATTGATCTGCTGAACATTCATCTTTATGCGATTTTACAAGCCCTAAAAACGAACGAACCGTTTTGCGGTTAAAATTGTCTTGCGGGCATAAATACAGATCAACATCAGAAAGATTGCATTCAAGCTCAAGATACCCTTGGGCAGCGCTGCCAGACTGATCCGAATTGGCCGGTAGGGTCACGACATAAAAAGCAGCCATAACGATAGTGGTAAAAACAAGCCCTTTAACCTTCATGCTTTTTCTCCCTGTGATTTAAAGCCGGTTCTTGCCAAAGCTCTGACGCTGTCGCCCTTTTTTTACCCGCACCTTTAGCTTACTAATGCGGCCATAATTTATTAGACATAGATTTGTGCAGCTGAAATAATATTAACCGCAGAGACCACAGAGTCAAACAAAATAATTATTGCTTTTTTTCTCAGCGTGCTCTGCGATCTCTGCGGTGAAACAACCCTCTGAATAAGGACCTTATGTCTAAATAATAATGACTTTATTAGTAACCATCGACAACAAGTTTTCTTAAAGCAAAAAGTATGATAAAAATCAAGGCCGCAAAGACAAAGTTGGCCAGTCCGAAAAGAACAGGCAATATTGCCAATAGTGTGATCACCGCAGCGGCTGAAATGCCCATCAGCAAAGAGGCAATTTTAACGCCGGCTTTTTTTTTCACCGCTGATTGAACGGCATGCAACATCAAACAGATAGCGAAGGTTTCAGCCAGAAGCAAGAACAAATGCTTCAGGTTTACCAGCGAAAACAAGCCGTCCACTCTAAACCATGACCATTCGTCATGAATTTCAGGATAATAATACCCATTTAATACCTGGTTGATGGCGTGGGCAAAAAGAAACACCCCCGGCATCCCGACAGGATCATCTTTGTCATTCGAAGTAAAATCGGTCGGACTGTACGGAACCTGGAAGTAATCCACGTTCCGTTGGGCCAGACCGATTAACACAACCCGTCCCGAAATCAGATCGGGATCTGCCCATCCATTGTACACTTCATGATAGGGAACTGTTGCAAAGGGTGTTTCAGAAAAAGCTAACCACAGACGCTTGGGGATTGGTTTGCCGATCAGACGCACACCGTCGCCTTCGATCGCGGGGGTTAAACGCAGTTTTTTTCGCAAGCACCTTTACAAATAAGCTGGTTTCTTCCACCGCAACTCCGGCCTGGTCCATAGTATCCCAGGAATACAAATACATGACCTGTTTTATCCAGTTTATATCCCTGGAAAGAGAGATATAGCCCCAGTCAGCTTGACCATAGATTCTGGAATCCTGGAGATTTTGCGCTTGTCCCAGGATCACTGGAAAATTGTTCTGCCTGGACCACTTCAGGCCTTTCTCAAATTTTAGGGTGGCCTGCTGGACGGCCGCGTCATAGGCCGGTGGAAACCAGAAATCAAATCCGACAGCCTCCGCACCCAGTTGGTGAAGGTTTTTGATGACGGTCGGATGATATTGACGCCATAATTTAGGATTGGAGAGGTAGGCTGGCGGTTTGTTCACCCCTTTTTCAGTGTTCATCTTCTTGTGTTCATCAGGCGATATTGTGACGACAACCACTTTTTGGGCATTCGGTACCAGGATAAGTCCGCATTGCCAGATCTTGGTTAACAAATTCAGGTCAAAATAATTTACCAAGGGCATGCCCAGAATTATAATTACACAGGTTATCAGCACGTTGCTGTAAAAGGGGCTTTTGGAGGTCTTAAAAATTAATGATCGGCCGAACCTTTTGTTTTTTCTGGATTTTGCAGCGACTTCTTCTTCGCGCCAGATGACGCGATAGACCCTGATCGGTTCGTCTATATTCTTGACGATCTGCTCGCCAATATAATCAAAGCTGAATGGAAGTTTATTTCTAATCTGATCATATACGGTTCCGGAAATATATACACCTCCGGCTTCAGCCAACCCCTGCACCCGTGCTGCAATGTTAATTCCATCGCCGTAAATCCGGTCGCCATCTTCAATAACATCACCGAGGTTGATTCCGATACGAAATACCATTTTTCGGTTATCTGCCAATTTGGCGTTTAATCCTTCAAGCGCATCCTGAATAGCTGCCGCACACTGGGCGGCATCTATAACACTGGTGAATTCAGCCAGAAGGTTATCGCCGATATCGTCCACCACACGACCGCGCTGGGTCTGAATCAGGGAGGCCATAACCTCGCGGTATTCCTTGAGGGTTTTGACAGTTCCTGCTTCGTCATCAGCCATCAGGCGGCTGTACCCTTTGACATCTGCGCTGAGGATGGCACTGAGTTTACGTCTAACGCCGGAATTGGTCATAAACAGCTCTTTTTAACAACGGCCAAAGAAACATAGGGTTTCGGTATCCAGCCAGAAAATATATCCTGGCGATAAAAAATATCAACATATTTCAATGGATTATATTATATTACGTTAATGCGGGTCAAATCCTATTAAATAAAATGGAGAAAAAAATGCTTTGCTTAAAAATTTTTGTAAACCCTTTGGGACTGCCGCTCGTCTAAACAAACAAATTCCAACAAAGGAGGCCAAACAATGAAAACGAAACTTTTGAAAATCAGTATGATGATGGCAGCGTTGATTTTTGTATTCACGGGTGCTTCCTGGGCGGACAGCGGGAAAATCCGGCACCGTAATAATGGGCCCGAAAGGCGCATAGAGTCGAAGCACCACGGAGGCGGTTCCTATCACCGGCCGGTTCATTATAAGCCCCAAATCAACAGGCACCACAAACGTTTATATAAAAAACATCTTTACCGCCATCGACCGGCGCAACGTTACCGGTATCATAAATCCTACCGCCGTCACAAATGGATTCGCAAACATCGTCACCACTCTCGGTACGGCAGGTACACTAGCGAAAATTCCTATGACAACGATGGGTCCTATAATGAATTTTCCATAGCCGCAACGATCAGCGAACCGGGGAAGGAATTCAGCATCGAAACCAAAAGAAGGTGGTAGGTTCAGACCTTGTCATTAACTCTAAAAATGATTCAATTTTTTGGACACTATTTATATTTATTAACGCCGAATTGGGGAATTTAGGGATTGAGGGATTAAAGGATAAAATCAATCGATTAAAATAGATAGAATTCATTCAATTCCTAAATTCCTAAATCCTTTAATTCCTCAATCAGACCCGGGTCCAATTTTCATGCAATCCCACGACAGTTAAAGAGTCACAGCCATTTTTACAGGCTGAATAACGAGGTCTGAAGTTGCTATCCATCACCGGAAGATATATCATTAAACAGGCAGACAGCCCGGATAGGTAGAAGCTATCCGGGCTGTGCTCCCGTTGGTGATGGTGGGCTAATGAATAGATGGGATGGTAAAGGTCAAACGTGTGTCTAATAAGCGATTAAACCTGGCAAAGCAAAACTCGTCCGCGATTGACGATGTATCGAACGAAACACATTCGTCGGGTCCGGTTTACGCCGACGATGAACTGGTCCGCCGTGCCCAAAAGGACGACCCCTGGGCCATTGAGCAACTGGTTTTGCGGTACCAGAAAAAAGTTTATGCCATTGCCTATCAGATGCTCTCCGGTGATGCCGAAGAGGCCCGGGACCGGACCCAGGATGCATTTTTGCAGGCTTTTCGAAAAATCAAGCAGTTTAGAGGAAAATCTTCGTTCTATACCTGGCTGTATCGCATCGTGATCAACACCTGCATTGATGCGCGAAGACGCCGACAAAGATGGCAAGAGATATTTTTTCCCTGGCGTTTTGAGAAAAATAAAGCGGCGGCACCGGAGACTTCGCTGGAGGAATTTCCGGACACCGACCGGAATTCCGATCCCCTGGCAGCCGCAAGCCACCGGCAGCTGGAAGATGATGTGAAAAGCGCTTTGAATAAATTATCTGAAAGACAGCGGACCATATTTCAATTGAAAGTTTTTCAGGAAATGAGTATATCAGAAATAGCCGAATCAATGGGCCTGGCGGAAGGGACCGTCAAAACCCATCTTTTTCGAGCCACCCAGGTCGTCCAAAAGCAACTTAAAGGATGGGCCGATGTTTAAGGAGGTGCCGGCATGCAAGCATGTGAACACCTGAAAGAGAATTTAACTTTATATGTATACGGTGAACTGGGTCCTGTCACCGGCCGCAAGGTCGAAAACCACCTGGAAAATTGTGAAGGCTGCAGCCAGGAGCACCGGCGTCTGTTATCAATGCTGGAAAAGGTCAAAGAAACCAAAGAGGCGCCGGGATTATCACCCCGGGAAGTCAAGGTACTGGTCGCCGATATCAGCCGGAAGTTAAACATCCAACAAACGCAGCCCTGGTGGCGGCAGTACCTGAATTTCAGATCCCCGCGGTTGATACCGGCCGTTGCAACAGCGAGCATTCTGATTATTACGGCCGCCATCATTAGCTATGTAAACCTTAATGAGACAAACGGAATAGCGCCGGTTTCCCTGAATCAAAATGAAGAATTGATGCTAAGTGACAAAGACCTGGAACTCCTGGATAATCTGGAATTATTAAGAGAGATGGATGCGATTCAAAAACTATCCCGGGTTGTTGATCCCAATGGTGAAAGCGATTCTCAACGGGAAATAGACCGCGATACAAGGGGAATGCGACAGAATGCGTATCGTCAATTTTTGGTATAAAGTCCTCCCTGTTCGATTGGGTTATACGGCAGCAGCAGTCGGTCTAATCGTACTGCTTTATTGCTGGCCGTCGTGGGGGTATGGTTCCAAATCTCATCACGAAACCGTCTCAATCTTTCTCCCGAACCAGATTGAAGATTCCCTGCCGGCCGATCAGATTTTATCCAAAAAAGGTAAGAAGTGGCAGGATCTGTCCCCGGAAGAAAAGAAAAAAGTTCGTCGGAAATATAAAGAATGGCAATCGCTTTCCCCGCAAGAAAAAGCAACCATGCGCCGGCGAATGAATCGCCTCAAACACATGTCTCCCGAAGAACGCAGAACCTACAAGCAGTTGCACAAGAAATGGCGCCACTTGCCGCCGCAGGAGCGCCAACAGCTTCAGAACGAACTGGACAATTGGGAAAACCTTTCCCCCCAGCAGCAGGAAGCAATTCGGCGTCGTTTCATGAAGTAGAAAAAATACACATTTTATATTAGAAAAATAGGGTGTTGACCCTATTGAATTCGTGATTTATTTTGCTAAGAGTTTCATATGAGGGGGGGCTACTGGACATCGACCTCTCTTCCTCTCCTTTTTTGGGGGTGGTTCGTTCTGAACCACCCCTTTTGTTTGTGTCGTTGGACAAATTCCCCCGGTAAAAAACACGCCCGACACCACCCACTCGATGGTGTTCGACAATTTAACGAACACCTAATACAAACGATCTAGAGCGTTTGTCAGAATAGCGTTCCGATATCTGGCAAACGGAACATATTTATGACAACCGCTATAAACTATCATAACGGTTCTACGAACAAGAGCATCCGCCCCCCACAAACATCTCCCCCCCTGGTGCCCAGATCATCTAACAGGCTTACCTCCAGCAGTTCAGGGGTTTTGGTAGTAAGCAGACAACGAAGGGCGGCACTGCGGACCTCATTTTCACCGCATCCGCCGCCCACGGAGCCATAAATAGTTCCATCGGCACATATTATCATTTTGGCCCCGACTTCACGCGGGGTGGAACCGGAGGTTTCAACGATGGTGGCAAGGGCAGCATCAATACTCTGACCTTTAAGTTCAGCAAGCTTTTGAAATATTTCTCGATCGATCATAATTCAATACCTACGACTGCTCTAAGAGCATGCGCCTGAGCGTTGCCTTTGCGGCGAACACACACCAGCTCTGAAACGATAGAAAGCGCAATTTCCTCCGGTGATTCCGCACCAATGGGAATGCCAATGGGTGTAAATACCCTTTTTAGGCGTTTGCTGGAAAAACCCTTTTCCTCCAGCCATTGCAGTACAAAGCCCACCCGGCGGCGACTGCCGATTAATCCCACATAGGCGGTTTCCTTGGGTAATATCTCTATCAGGCAATCCACATCATGCTCATGACCCCGGGTGATAATGACCACATAGGCAGATGGGCCCAGCGGCATATCCCGCAAGGCCATGGTAAAATTTTCGGCGATGGTGGTGCCGGCAGGAAAACGGGAGGGTTGGGCAAAATCAGAGCGGTCATCGAGGATGGTGACACTGAACCCGACATCATTGGCAAAACGCGCAAGGGGTATGGCGATGTGACCCGCACCGCAGATTAGCAACCGGGCCTCAGAGCAAAGCACATTAAAAAAGACCCGTACCCCGGTTTTTATTTCAGCGCTGCAGCTTTTTCGGTTGTCAATAGCCGACAGGGCTTGATCCCGTAAAGTCACATTCAAAGACTGGGACTTAAGGCCGCCTTCCAGAGTGCCATCACCCAGGACAAGCACTTTCCTGCCGGCGGGAATTTCAGCTGAATCCGAGGCGATAACCGTCGCCAGGCAAAAGGGGATTTCGTTTCCCAGTAATTCGTTTGCTCTTGCAATCACGTCCATAATTGTTACGGCTCGCACGGGCTGTTTCCGGGGCGGACAGCCGATGTTTAAAAACTCCCCAACTCCTCATTCTTTCAGACATCTCAATTTGGCCAGATCCTCGGCATACCCGTATAGATGAAGTCCCTTGCTTTCCACAACCATCTCACCGTCTTTGACAGCCAGTTCAGCGGCCATGTATTCTTTTAAATTTTGAATGGCCGCCAGGTTGGCCGGAAATCCATTCCAGAGATCCCAGGACCGGAAATATACAAAAAAATGCAGGGCATCATTTTGAATACGGGTGTCGATGGATCGCAGACAAGGGGGATCCAGCAAGGTCAGATCCGAAGGGTGGGCCACCTGCAGCACCAGCTGGTTGTTGCGCTGGCCAAATTTTTTGTACGTATCGATGACCCATTCAATCTGGTTCAGGTATCGTTGACCGTCTTCCTCAAAAACAGCATTGCCGTCCACTTCGCGTTTGTCGATGATTTCAGCATTGTTTTCTTCCCACCAGGCCAATTTGTCTCCAGTCAAGGGAACTTTCGTCAGGCGTTCGCCATAGGTGTAAGATTCACCGGGTTCTTTGCGGGCGGACATTAAATATTCAATATAAGCCCGGTCATATCCGGGACCGCCATAAATATAATCGTGCTCAACCGGATTGGGAATGCCGCAGGCCGGCGGGATATCCGGTATCAACGGCTGGGTGCCGGGATACTTCACATGGCCCATAAAATAATCATATTCCAAACGGGTTTGACCGGCATAGGAACCACGATCGATTTCAAACCGGTTGCCATGATCAAGAATATCGTTGACCGCCATGAACCACAAATCCGGCAAATCCCGCGCTTTTATTTGGTGAATATACACAATAAGCCTCGTTGAATGGTTGAAAGGTCTATTGGTTTAACAACTAGGATTACGGTGGGTATGTCCTCTGGGGTATCAGGTTCAAGGGCTTCAAAGGTTCAGGGTTAAAGGCACATGCTTAACGGTATGGGGTATAGGGTGTCAGGATCCCTAATCTCAAATCCCAAATCGAAAGACCCGTAACGCGTCTATATGTCAAGTGTATTGACTTCTAAAGCATTATTCTGGATAAACTCCCGGCGTGGCTCAACCTCCTCACCCATTAGAATGGTGAATATTTCATCCGTATCCACCATATCTTCAACTTTGACCTGGAGCAGGGTTCGCTTTTCCGGATTCATGGTGGTATGCCACAACTGATCGGGGTTCATCTCCCCAAGACCTTTGTAGCGCTGGATGCTAATGCCTTTTTTGGCTTCCTTTAAAAGCAACTCCATCAGCTCGTATTTGTCGTTGGCCGTATCGGCCAAGGTATCTTTTTCAATAGAGAAAATATTAAAGGGTGGTAAATCATGCTTTTTAATGTTGGTTCCGGTCAGCAAACATTTTTGATAATCAGAAGAATAAATCAACCCTCGTCCGATTTTTACCGGTACAAAAGACTTGTCGCCGATTAATGCTTTCTCCAATTCAGTATCATAACCCTCAATTAATAACTCAAAAACATCCCTTTCTTCATTCCAGTTCAACTCATTGACCTGATACCCGGATTGAACCAGGAGGTCTCTGATGGCGGTCATCCTGGTTTCATCCTGTAAAAAGTTTTTATCTCCAACGCCCTGGTTGATCAGCAGTTCCACCAGGTTGGGCGGAATGCGGCGTTTATCCAGCTTTGAGAGCCCCAAATAATATTCGTTCAGATCGCAAACAAAAAGGTAAAGTTGATGGCCGGATAGCTTTTGGCCATTGTTGCCACTGGTAATATATTTTTTTTCGCAGAGCTTTTTCAATATCCAGTCGTTGAAATCAGTTTCATCTTTTAGATATTTTTCATTTTTACCCTTGCCGATCTTAAATAACGGCGGTTGCGCAATGTACAAATATCCCCTGTCCACAACTTCTTTCATCTGCCGATAAAAGAAAGTCAAAAGAAGGGTGCGAATGTGGGAACCGTCCACATCGGCATCGGTCATGATGATGACTTTGTGATATTTGATTTTTTCTATATCATATTCTTCCTTGCCCACGCCGGTTCCAAGCACCGTAATGATATTTTTTATTTCTTCGCTGCGCAATATTTTATCAAAGCGCGCTTTTTCAACATTTAATATTTTACCCTTCAGTGGTAAAATAGCCTGAAATTTTCGATCCCTTCCCTGTTTGGCAGAACCGCCGGCCGAGTCACCTTCGACAATAAATAACTCCCTTAATGCCGGATCAGAAACCTGGCATTCGGCCAGTTTTCCCGGAAGGGTGGCATCAAACAGGGCGCCTTTGCTTCTGGCAATGTCACGCGCTCGTTTGGCCGCATCCCGCGCCCGCGCGGCATCGACATTTTTGGCAATGATTTTTTTTGCAACCGCTGGGTTTTCTTCAAAAAAAACTACTTAACTTTTCATTGACCAGAGACTCTACCAAACCTTTGACTTCGCTGTTGCCGAGTTTTGTCTTGGTTTGTCCTTCAAATTGGGGTTGGGGTATGCGCACACTGATAACGGCGGTGAGACCCTCTCTGACATCGTCACCGGTGATTTTGGCCTGCATATTTTTGGGCAGGTTACCGTTTGTGGCGTATTGATTAATAGAGCGCGTCAGACCGGCTTTAAAACCGATCAAATGAAAACCACCCTCTATAGTGTTGATATTGTTGGCAAAAGATAAAAGTTTTTCCGTATAGGTATCGTTGTACTGGATGGCAATTTCTATCTGAACATCATTTTTGATTCCCTCCATAAATATGGGTTTATGCAGGCCCGTATTTCTGCGGTTGATGTACTCCACAAATTGATTGATGCCACCTTCAAAAAAGAATTCTTCCTTGGCATCCGAACGTTCATCTTCGATGGTTATTTTGACACCCTTGTTCAAATAGGCAAGTTCCCGCAAACGCCTAACAAGAATATCATAGCTGAACTCGGTGGTGGTGAAAATCTGGTCATCGGGAACAAAATGCACTTTGGTGCCGTGTTCGCGGGACGCACCGATCACCGACAGTTCACTGGCTTTAATACCTCTTTCGTAGGTCTGATAATGGATCTTTCCTTCAAAATAAATTTCCACTTCTAAAAAACTGGAAAGCGCATTAACCACGGAAACACCCACACCGTGCAGACCACCGGAAACTTTGTAGGAATGAGTATCAAATTTTCCGCCTGCATGCAGCTTGGTCATAACCACTTCGAGGGCCGGTATTTTTTCTTTTTTGTGTATACCAACCGGAATACCGCGTCCGTTATCCGTTACGCTGATGCTGTTATCGGTATGAATGACCACCTGAATCAGGTCGCAGTACCCGGCCATGGCTTCATCAATACTGTTGTCCACAACTTCGTAAACCAGATGGTGGAGTCCGGCAACATCTATATTACCAATATACATGGCCGGTCTAAGACGTACAGCTTCCAGACCTTCCAGTACTTTAATATCGTCTTCGGTATAATTATTTGTTTTTGTTTCTTCTTTCATATTCTCATCGGCATGATTACGCTTAAATAGGATTTATCGTTTTCGCTCTCTATTTTGCAGGGTTTTTGATCATCGACCAAGTTCAGTACAATTTTATCCTCGTCAATCACTCCCAGGGTGTCGATAAAAAATCTGGGATTATACATCACCTCCACCGGGTCCCCTTTGTAAGCAATCTCCATATCCTCTTTAGACTCCCCGATGTCGGGATTGGTGGAATTTATTACTAGTTTATCCTGGGTGAAATGAAAAATAACCCCTTTATATTCATCTGAGGATAAAATGGACATGCGTTTAAGCATCATTAGAAACAATTGACGATCCAGTAGAATATCATTCCCATCGGTTTTGACAACGATATCGCCGTATTCCGGAAAATCTCCCTCAAGCAATCGGATGATCAGGGTTTCTTTGTCTTTTTTGACAATAAAATTACTGTCTTTAATACCGATTTTTACCGATCCCTCCGAATCAAGAAATTTAGCAACTTCCACCAGTCCCTTTTTAGGGATCAATACATTGCCGCCGGAGGGTAAATCAAAATCTTTATCAAAGATAAAATCTGCTTTTGACAGTCGACTACCATCGGTGGAAACCATTCTGAATATCTTTTGATTATCCTCCTGGATGCGTTCGGCATAAATACCAATGATATGGGCTCGGTTATCATCGGAAGCACCACCTATAATAACGGCTTTTTCAATCATTTTATGAAACGCCGTTGAATCTATTTCAAAAAAATCAACCGCCTCTATTTTCGGGATTTCCGGAAAATCATCCGGATTCAAGCCTACAATATGATATTCGACATTCTGGTTTCCGATTTTGATCCAATGATTTTCAACTTCGTTGACGTAAATATCCTCACTGGGAAAGTCTCGGACAATTTCGTATAATTTTCTGGCATTAATGGCTATTACGCCCTGGGTATCAACATTGGCAGGATAAAGGCCTTCGAAACCGGTTTCAAGATCGGTTGCGGTAATTAATATCCCTGATTCAGTGGTCTGAATCAAAACATTGGTTGTAATTGCAAGACTGCTTTTACGTCCGACCAGCCCTTGAATTTTTGCTAAAACAGGCAGTATGTCATTTTTATTAATTGTAGCTTTCATATTTAAATTTCCTATTTTATCTTAATTAAAAAATAAAAAAGAAGATAATAATGCACTGTTGATAAGTATAATAACTTTATAACCAATTAAAATTATTTATAATTTAGGCTAAATAATTATCTAAAACATCTCCATAACAATCACTATAAAAGGCTTGATTTAGAAAGTAAAAAAAAACTGTTCAAAAACATGAGGTTATCAACAAAATATGAATATCTTTTCATCAAAAGCAATGTTTATAACTAAAAAAAATAATTATCCCGTACTCATGAAGATGATCGGATCCAGTTTCTAATCGCGGCGATATCTTTGCTTTGCCAATCATTCGATATTCTCAATTTGACAAAGCGGGCAAATAGATTTTGTAAAAATTGCAGTGATTTGTCATAAAGAAACAGCTTTTCAATTACATATCCTTCGAGATCTTCATCCGATTCAGGCAAATCTGTTTGGGGTATATTTAAGCTGCTTATATTTAAACTCTCACCTTTAAGAGTGAACTGCCATACCAATTCAGCAGATCTGTAAACCATATTTAATTCAGTGACCAATGCGCCGTTTTTTAATGCCAGAATACCTTCTTCCAACCCGGCGCTTTCCCCTTTAATGGTAATGCGCTCGGCCGATTCTTTACGGCGGTTTTCAAATACAATCCGGTTTCCGACTTCCAGGGCAACCAAATTCCGATCAATACTTTTCAATAGATTTTGATTCTTTTCGATTACATACCATAACCAGGTCAGAAACTCTTCCCCGAGAAATTTATAACGATTGTAGGCAACGGCAACATCGAGCATAATAAAATCAGTGATAAGTTAGAAATAAAATGTTGTGACTTGCAAGCAAGCTAGGCGAATTAACTTTTTGGGATTATTACCCCACAAGCTATTTAACAAACTGAGTTGGAGATATTTTCTGCAACTCATCGCGTTGAGAATCCGTAAGATTTGAAGATATATCAGCTGCAGTATAGGGAAAAATTCTTATTAGCGACAGGCGAAATGATTTGGAAAACAAGGTTTCCAACTCTTCATTAGCCGCTTTTAGATTCGAAAAAAACCACAAGCTTGATTCTTCATAGTTCCAGACCACATCGTAAATGTTAGGAGTTGCCGGAATTCGCAAACTTAAAGCGTTTAGGACATGATCTTTAACCAGTTGTTTCTCGGTTTTGGATAAATAATCACGCCCGCTTTCCGCCATTCTCCGGGCGGCTTCAATGGTATAATGTTTTTTTAAAATCTTGGCCGCAATATTCTTTTTATCGATTCGCAGGGAAAAAACAAAATAGTTACCATATACAAAGGAGGAATCACTAAAGGCCGGCTGGAAAGGTTTGTCAAAGGACGTCCACCCCACCGCTTTATCTAAAACCTGCCGATCAATATCCGCAATCGTATTCTTTGTTAACCCGTCGGCAACCGTATCTATAATTTTAGAATTAAAATTACCCTGAACATTGTATCGGGTGATCGAAACCGTGCTGGACGAAAGACTCATAATCTTCAAATGATTTAATATTAAATAGTCAATTCCTGATAGTCCGGCTATCCTATATAGATAGGTACCAAGTGGGGTGTATACCATATATAGTATTTAAAGCCTTTTGAAATAGATATATAGCGTGTTTGGACCCTTGTTACAAGCAAAATCTATTGTTAAAGCGGTTGTTAAAAATACGTTCCGTTTTTCGAACGCATTTTTCTACAACCGTACAAGCGCTTATACCATCTTTCCGTATTTCTGAACTTATTTTTTAAAAGCGGTGGAAATTAATTTCTTAAAAATACAATCCAGTGAAGATCTGTGCTATAGGAGAAAGATGAAATTCATTGCCGATTTTCACGTTCATTCGAAATTTTCAAGGGCCACCGCTAAAAATCTTGATCTTGAAAATTTATACATTGCGGCCCAGATCAAAGGGGTCACGGTGGTCGGCACCGGCGACTTTACCTATCCGGGTTGGTTCTCTGAAATAGGTGAAAAACTGCAACCGGCCGAAGCCGGCCTTTTTAAGCTCAAAGACGAATACGCCAAAATCTGCGATACCAAAGTCCCCCGGGCATGCCGGGCCGAGGTTCGATTTATATTATCAACCGAAATCAGTAATATCTATAAAAAAAACGCTAAAACCCGTAAAAATCATAACCTGATATTGGTTCCGGATCTGGCAGTTGCCGAAAGGTTCAATGCCAAACTGGATAAGATCGGCAACATAAAATCCGACGGGAGACCGATTTTGGGACTGGATGCCCGGGACCTTCTTGAAATATTACTGGAAACCTCGGATGAGGCCTTTTTGATTCCGGCCCACATCTGGACACCCTGGTTTTCGGTACTGGGTTCCAAATCCGGTTTCGACTCCATCGAGGAGTGTTTCGAAGATCTAACCCCCCAGATATTTGCCGTTGAAACCGGACTGTCATCCGACCCTCCTATGAACTGGCGGCTTTCAGGGCTGGATGGTTTAACCCTGGTATCCAATTCGGACGCCCATTCCCCCCCGAATTTGGGCCGGGAAGCCAACCTGCTGAACACCGACCTGTCTTTTAGGGCTATAAAATCAGCGCTAAAAAGCGGAAATCCCGATCGGTTTCTGGGTACGTTTGAGTTTTACCCGCAAGAAGGCAAATACCATCTTGACGGACACCGCAAATGCAATGTGCGGCTGTACCCGCAAGAAACCATGGAAAATAAAGGTAAATGCCCGGTTTGCGGTAAAGATCTGACCATCGGCGTATTGTACCGGGTGGAGGAACTGGCTGATCGCGGGCAGGATCAAAGAGCACCCGACAGTCACCCCTATTACAGCATGGTTCAACTGGTTGCTATTTTATCTGAAATCTTTAAGGTCGGCACCAAGTCAAAAAAGGTTTTAAAAAACTATCAAACCGCCATCAATGAGCTGGGGTCCGAATTCAACATCCTGCACACCCTTGAACCGGAAGTCATTGACGGCGCCGGGATACCCCTGCTGGGGGAAGCCATCCGTAGAATCAGAAACAAGGAAATTGAGGTGCGGCCCGGCTATGACGGTGAATATGGACGGGTTTTAATCTTTAGAGCCAATGAACGCGAGCGTTTAACAGGTCAAAAAGCACTTTTTTCGATACCGGCCCCACCTCCCATCCAACCCGAAGCAATGAAAAAGCGGGTGGCTGCCTGCCAGAATCAACAACCCCTTGCGCCGGCTAAAAAATTAAAGGTACCGACCGGGGATTCAGCCCACAACCCGACATCTATAACGGTTATCGATAAACTAAATACCGAGCAGCGCCAGGCCGTGAATCATCCCGGAGGACCCCTGTTGATTATTGCCGGACCCGGCACCGGTAAGACCCGCACCCTGACCCATCGCATCGCCCGCTTAATAATGGAAAAAGGTGTCGCAGCCCAAAATATCCTGGCAGTCACCTTTACCAATAAAGCCGCTGCAGAAATGCGCGCCCGCTTGAACCACCTGATGGGGTCTCCGCCGTCCCTGCCCCTGGTGGCAACCTTTCATTCATTTTGTTTTAGCATACTAAACGAGCAAAAAATTAAACCCAGCGGCATTGTTGATGAGGATCATCGCAAGGCGTTGATTTCCGAGGCTATAAAGCGCTATTCGTCCGGCGACAAACAGGTCGCCTTGAAACCCCGGGAGATATTGCACCGCATTGTTGCCGCCAAACAGCAGGTCCTCAGCCCGGATGAATTTAACGAACTGCATTCCGGGGATCCCACAAGCGACGTTATTTCAGGCATCTATCGGATCTACCAGCAGCTTCTGTCAATCCAGGGATTCTGCGATTTTGAGGATCTGATTCTTAACATCGTCCGCCTGTTGGAATCAAAATCAAATCAGAGCCGTCGTTATCAGAAAAAATACCAGCATATTTTTGTGGATGAATACCAGGATTTAAACCAGGCCCAGTATCGGATTATCCGGGCCCTGGCACCGGACGTAACGTCCGTTAAAGACCTGTGTGTAATTGGAGATCCGGATCAGTCCATTTATGGATTCAGGGGGTCTGACACGGTCTATTTTAAACGCTTCATCGATGATTACCCGGGCGCCGAAGTAATCCGCTTAACCCGCAACTTTCGTTCGACCCGGACCATTTTAAGCGCCTCCTTCCAGGTGATTCAGGATCATCGCCTTGACCGCGACGATAAGGGGCGGACCTATTCGCAAATTGACGGTGTCAAAGCAATCAGCATTCTCGAGCTGTCCACCGAAAAAGCAGAGGCTGAAACCATCGGCCGGATTATCACCCAGCTAATTGGCGGTACCGGTTTTCATTCGATTGATACCGGAACGGTGACAGATGCCAACCTGGCCCAATTCCGCAGCTATTCCGACTTTGCTGTTTTATACCGGACCCATGCCCAGCATCGGGCACTGGCCGATGTTTTTGATATACAGGGAATCCCCTTTCAGGTTGCCAGCCGGGAGAAGGCCTTAAACCAGGCGGGATTGCCCGAACTAATTTCATTTTTAAAAATCATTGAAGGAGACGGTGGTTTTTTTGATCTTGATAACATCGCCAAACTGGCCATACCCGGTTGGGGGTTGAGCGCCCTGGGTCGATTTAAAGACTGGTGCTTTCAGAACCGGTTTGCTTTGCGGGAAGGTTTGAAAAAGCGTTGCGGTTTCCCGTACCCGGATTGCGCGCTTCCAGGCAGCAGGTGTTAAATGATTTTTCCAATCAAATAAGTCAATACAAAATGGACATGTCGGCGATGCCGGTGGCTGACAGATTGCGCTATCTTGAAAAAAACACCCGGCTGTCCGGGATGTTGAACAAAGATGCAGCCATCCGCCAGGCCTTTGCCGGACTCATCGAGTTTGCCCGTCAATTTGATTCCGACCGAACTGAATTTTTTGCGGCCGTCGCCCTACACACAGATACAGATGTATATACACATCGGGTTGAAAAAGTGTCATTAATGACCATGCACGCGGCCAAAGGACTGGAGTTTCCGGTGGTGTTTATTGCCGGCTGTGAGCGGGGCTTTATTCCCTTTAAGCCCCATGGCCGTGAGCAGGCGGATGTGGCCGAAGAAAGAAGGCTGTTTTACGTGGCCATGACCCGGGCGATGGAAAGGCTTTATTTAACCCGGGCTAAAAAGCGTCGGATTTACGGCCAAACCGCACCGCGGGTTCTGGCCCCATTTGTTACGGATATCGAAAACCAGTTAAAAAGGGATGAAACACCGTTGCCTAAAAAGAAAAAGGAAGGGACGGAACC